>Ga0209630_10001385_pt1 | contig 25929 bp, 39 predicted proteins | sample COG_01_FD_184745 | JGI IMG/M metagenome (GOLD analysis project Ga0209630, IMG submission 184745) | Pelagic Microbial community sample from North Sea - COGITO 998_met_01 (SPAdes) (version 2) | ecosystem: Environmental > Aquatic > Marine > Neritic zone/Coastal water | place: Helgoland, sampling... | reverse complement strand
TGTTACTTCTGGTACTACCATTAATACTACTGGTACTGGTATTAATACTACTATTACCCCTGCGCCTATAACCAACAACTTGGAGACTACCAACACCAATCCGTATATTGATACGACTGTACAACCTCCATTCGATGGATCTGATGATGATGATGTTACTACCCCCGTTGGATCTGGAGAGGGAGACAGTGATGATGTTACTACTCCACCAGATGAGAACGGCAACTGTCCTCCTGGTTACATTATGAAATTCATCAATGGCATGTACATATGTGTGCCGATAGAAGAGGGCGTAACAGAAGAGGAAGAGGAAGAAGAGGAAGTAGTTACCTACGGTCGTCCAACTGCTGGATCGTACTACCAACCTCAGACGGTAGGACCTATTAGTCCTTATATCTTAAACTCTGATGAAGTCTAATGAACTTACAAGCTCTTCCCGAAGAGGCGTTAAAAGAAATACTAACCCTCACCGAGGCTAAGAAACGCCTAGATCTTAGGGACGAGGCGCAAGAACACTTCATGCCGTTTGCACATCATGTGTACGAGAACTTCATTGAGGGTCGGCATCATAGGATTATTGCAGAAAAACTAGAGCAAGTGGCGCAAGGTAAGCTAAAGAGGCTTATTATTAACATGCCCCCTCGTCATTCCAAGTCAGAGTTTGCCTCCTATCTCATGCCAGCATGGTTCTTGGGCCGTAATCCAAAGCTTAAGATTATTCAGGCTACGCATAATACGGAGCTTGCTGTACGTTTTGGTAGGAAGGTACGAGATTTAATTGACGATCCGCAATACAAAGAAGTTTTTCCTGACACACATCTTAAAGAAGACAACAAAGGTGCTGGTAAATGGCAGACGAGTGCTGGTGGTGAGTACTTTGCGGCGGGTGTAGGAGCTGCGGTAACAGGTCGTGGTGCTGATTTATTTGTTATTGATGACCCACACTCGGAGCAAGATGCTTTAAGTGAGACTGCATTCGATCATGCGTATGAATGGTACACTTCTGGTCCTCGACAGCGTCTTCAGCCTGGTGGATCTATTATAATTGTTATGACGAGGTGGGGGAAAAAAGACTTGACAGGCCGATTACTCGCTGCACAAGGGTCAGATGTTATGTCTGATCAGTGGGATGTGGTAGAGTTTCCAGCGATACTTCCATCAGACAACGCCTTATGGCCTGAGTTTTGGGAGAAGGATGCTTTACTATCGATCAAAGCTTCTCTTCCTGTAGCTAAGTGGTCAGCGCAATGGCAGCAACAACCGACTACTTCACAGGGTGCGATTGTGAAGAAAGAGTGGTGGCAGCCGTGGGATAAAGAAAAAGTACCTCCTTTGAAGTATATTTTACAGGCATATGACACAGCATTTTCAAAAAAAGAAACTGCGGACTATTCAGCGATCACAACTTGGGGTATATTCAACCCAGAAGAAGGCGGACCAGACAACATAATTCTTTTGGATGCCCAGCGAGGACGTTGGAATTTTCCAGAATTAAAAGAAATTGCGTTTGATGAGCATGAGTATTGGGAACCTGATATGGTATTGATAGAAGCAAAAGCAACTGGTACTCCTTTGATACAGGAGTTGCGGCTTCGAGGCATTCCGGCTTTGGGATTTGCACCCGGCAAAGGTAACGATAAGGTAACTCGTATGCACATGGTTGCACCAATGTTCGAAGCTGGTGTAGTATGGGCACCAACGGACAAGAAGTTTACGGACGAAGTGATAGAAGAAGTAGCGTCATTTCCTAATGGAGACCATGATGACTTTTGTGATAGTATGACGTTAGCTATAATGAGATTCCGACAGGGGGGATTTGTTTCTCTTGACGGCGAAGACTTAGATGAAGATTATCACCCTCAGAAAAGGGAGTACTACTAATGGCACTACCACCACAACCGATGGGATCAATTGTTGATTCTGGTTTTATGCAAGGTCAAGCATCTCCTGAAATGGAGGGGCAAGAAATTGAAGTCATTCAAGAAGAGACTTTTGAGGGCGGAGCTGAGATAACACCAGGAGAAGATGGGAGTGCTCTTATACAAGCCTTGTCTGGAATGGAGGGGCAAGAAGTAGACGTTGCGATTGAGCATGATGAGAACTTAGCAGAATATTTAGACGAAGGATATTTGGGAGAGTTATCTTCTGAGTTGAGGGGATCATATGAAGATGACCTTGTCTCAAGAAGCGAGTGGGAAGAAGCATATACCAATGGCCTAGATCAGTTAGGTGTTAAGCAAATAGAGAGAGCGGTTCCTTTTGAGGGAGCCTCTGGTGTTACTCATCCTTTGATTATGGAATCGGTTACCCAGTTCCAAGCGCAAGCGTATAAAGAATTATTACCGTCAGGCGGACCAGTTAAGACACAGGTTTTAGGACTGCAAAGCGCGGAGCATGAAGCTCAAGCACACCGTGTTAGAGACTATATGAACTATCAGATCATGGAGGTCATGCAGGAGTATGATCCTGACATGGATCAATTGTTATTTTACTTACCGTTGTCTGGATCGACGTTTAAAAAAGTTTATTATGATCCTACGATGCAAAGAGCGGTATCGAAGTTTCTTCCAGCGCAGGACTTAGTTGTTCCGTATTCTGCTACTGATCTTGCTACTGCGTCTAGAGTTACGCATGTTTTACGCATGGATTCTAATGAAGTCCGTAAGATGCAAGTTGCGGGGTTTTATCGGGACATTGAGTTAACTGAGTCTGACGAAGAGGATATTGTCAAACAAAAAGTTAATGAGCTTGACGGCATATCTAAGACATACATGGATGACGTGTACACTGTATTAGAGATGCATGTTAATTTAGACCTCGAGGGATTTGAAGACAAGGCTCCTGACGGGGAAGACACAGGAATACAACTACCGTACATTGTTGCGATAGATCAGGGATCTGGAGAGATCTTATCTATTCGTAGAAACTTTGAAGAAAATTCAGACATCGCTATGAAGCGACAATATTTTGTTCATTATAAGTTCATGCCTGGATTAGGGTTTTATGGTTTTGGCCTAATCCACATGATTGGGGGTCTTGGTCGTTCTGCTACAAGCATCCTACGTCAACTGATTGACGCTGGGACGTTGGCTAATTTGCCAGCGGGATTCAAGGCTAGAGGTGTGAGGGTTCGAAATTCAGATGACCCATTACAACCGGGCGAATGGCGGGATATAGATGTACCAGGTGGTGACATAAGGAGTGCAATTACTCCGTTGCCATACAAGGAACCTTCTGGGACTTTAGCCCAGCTCCTTGGGGTTTTGATTGAGGGAGGCCGAAGATTTATTTCTTTAGCTGATGAACAAGTCAACAACATGAACCAAGAAACACCAGTAGGCACGACTGTTGCTATGCTGGAACGTGGCATGAAGGTGATGTCGGCGATACACAAGAGACTACACTACGCTCAAAAAACAGAGTTCCGATTGTTGGCGACTATCTTTTCGGAGAACATGCCGGCTGAATATCCTTATGAAGTAGCGGGGGCTCCTCAGTCTATTAAGGCGGAAGACTTTGATGAAAGAGTAGATGTGATACCGGTTTCGGATCCAAACATCTTTTCAATGGCGCAGAGAGTTACGTTGGCGCAGTCTCAACTACAGTTGGCACAGACTAATCCTCAGATCCATAACATATACGCAGCGTATAAAAGAATGTATCAGGCTCTAGAAGTGCAGAACATAGATGAGATCTTACCACCTATCCCTGAACCCAAGCCGTTAGGTCCTGCCGTGGAGAACGCTAGAGCGTTAATGGGAGAATTGTTACAAGCGTTTGAAGATCAAGATCATGAGACGCATATTTCTATACATTTAATGTTCCTTAAGACACCGTTAGTAGTAACATCTCCTCAAGTTCAAGGGACTTTCTACGCTCACATTCAAGAACACATTTCGATGAAAGCAAAACAAATGGTGGAAGAAGAGCTGCAAACCTTGATGCAGTCTGTGCAGATGAACGTGCAAGCTGGTGGTGTAGATCCTGCTTTGGCTCAACAAAAAATGCAAGAGATGCAACAACAGATGCAAGTACCAGGAGAGATGGATAAGCTTATTGCTATGCAAGAACTTCAACTGATGCAGAAGTATTTGCCAGACATGATGCCTCCTCCCGCTGACCCAATGGCAGATCCACTAGTTCAAATACGGATGCAAGAGCTAGGGATCAAACAAGAGACTGAGCAACGCAAAGCTATGACGGATCAAGCAGATCTCATGCTGGAGACAGAGAAACTACAACAGAAAGCTGTGACTGACTCAGCCAGACTAGAGTTACAAGAAGAGATTGCAGAGGACAGAAACGAAGTCAATCGAGAGAGAATAGATGTACAAAAACAGGCAGTTGACCAGAGGGCAGAGACTGCAGCAACTCGAAGTCGTAGGGGGTTTGAACCGTAATGCCACTTAAAAAAGGAAAGTCTAAGAAGGTTGTTAGCTCAAACATCAGCAAGTTAAAGTCTGAGGGCTATCCTCAAAAACAAGCTGTAGCTATTGCTTTGTCTAAAAAAGGTATGGCTCGTGGTGGCATGGTTAACTCTAGGTTTAGTCCTATCTCTAAGCCGCAAAGGTTCTTAGGAGTTTTTTGATTATGCGGGGGACTTGGATATATTGGAAGACGTTGCCTATTTTAGCGGGTATTTTGGTTATATGTATACTTCTGTCTAGCTGTAGCACGTTAAGTTGCAAGGTTCTTTCTTTAGATAATATTTGTTCGTGGGGGGAGACAGATGAGAGTTAAGAAAAAAACTGTTTTAATATGTTTTATTATAGCCTTCATTATGGTTGGTTATTTGTTTTTTGCGGCTATAACACAAGCCGCAGATAGTAACACGGTTTCCTCGACTGTCATAGATAAATCGGTGGGGACTGCAAATGCGCCAGGAATAAACATCAATCAGAATGATTCTTGTGGCACGGCTAACTCAATAGCAATACAATCTCAGATCCTCGGCATTGCCAGAGGTAAGGCTATAATAGATTTAAACTGTGAGCGCATTAAACTAGCCCGTGTCCTAGGGCAAAGCGGTTTAAGAGTAGCTTCTGTGTCGGTCTTGTGTGGCGACCCTTCAGGCCGTGTGTTTGACGCTATGTGGAGGGCAGGGACGACCTGTCCATTCGGTTCTTTATTAGATCAAGGCTTGATCGGAGAAGAAGCCAAGGTGATGTGGATAAAGAACTCTGGAATGATACCCGAAGGCAGTCACTTTAAAAAGATGATTGAGCAGGAAAAATTAGCAAAAGCAGAAAAGAAAAAAGCAGCGAATAAAGTTAAAAAGAAAAAGCTAAAAGAAAAGAAAGTAACCAAGGATGAGACATCAACCAGTAAGAAAGGTGGCTTGCTTCTTAGCATTGTTACTATACTGCTCATCCTCTAAGGCAGATATAAACTGTGCCACAGATGTAGTCGGCCTATGTACTCCAGACATATCTTATACCATTACCGAGACAGTAACCGAGGAGAGTTACTCTGAGGGCGATGGAATTACAACGATAACAACAACGAACACAGAAACAACGGTAGACACTGTTGTAAATACTGACTCAGGAGATATTCTTGATGGTGACAACGATTTTGTACCTTCTACTAAAGAAGGAGATATGGATTCTGATTGGGGAGGCCAGGGGCCAGCTTCGATGTCAACAGGATCTACTTGTGGTCAACTTGGTGCAGATAAGTGCGCTCAGATAACAGGCTCTGGTAATAGCACCTCTACGATGGGTGTCAGTGGTATGGGTACTACATTTATACAGACTATTGATATATCAGACTTAAATATTAGCAATGGAGGCAAGACAACGTACACTATTAAGGTAGACAAGCAGGACGCGGCTGACTCCATATACATGCACATTACAGGCAAAGATGGATCTTCAGTTAAGTTTGCTGGTACGGATATTTTATCTGCGGCAGGCGTAGACACAGGATATGCCTCCTACTCTGGTGGTTTTGATTTTGGCGGTAATCTCACATCACTTATCGTGGAAATTGGAGGCCGAGATATCAACCTAGCAATCGGCCCAGTATTTGATGATGTTAGTATAAATACAATCTACAATGTTATTAGTCAGGTTATTACGAACTCTATTACAACTGTCGAGCAGTGGGTCAGTCTTAATATTGGTGGAGATACCGAGTTAGAATTAGTAGAGGATTTAATAGGTAATAATGACTTTGAAGAGACCGATGAAGGTTTTATAGAAATTACTCCAAACGAAGACAACGAAGACTATTCAGACATGGATACTGTTGAGGCGGAAATTGATACAATGGTTGGCTTTGATGAGATACCACAATTTGAGGTGGAAATTCCTACCTTTGATGTACCAGAGATAGATACCAATGTAGCAACTGTGGAAACAAATATAGAGGCTGAGATAGAGTCACAGATGGAAATAGATTCTTCACCTCCACCAGCACCAGTAGAACCAGAGCCAGAGGTAGTTCCTGTAATTGAAAAAGCAGAAGAGGGCGAGATGGTAGAGGTTGAGCCAGAGAAAGAAGAAGTGGTCGTTGCGGAAAAAGAAGTTGAGCCAGAGCCAGAGAAAGAAGAAGTAGTTGTCGCAGAAAAAAAAGTTGAACCTGAGATAAAAAAAGAAGTTGAGCCAGAGCCAGAGAAAGAAGAAATAGTCGTGGCGAAGAAAGAGCCTGAGAAGAAAGTAAAGACTAAAGAACAGAAGAAGGCGGATAAGCAGAAGGCGGCTAGTAAGATCGTCAAGAAGATGAAGTCCAAGTCAAGTTACTATGATGATACCTCTCAACAGAAGACACTTATTATTATGCAAGTTGTGAGCGGCAACGCAAAGGATTTCTTTTTGAATCAAAATCAGTTACAAGATATACAAGGTTTTTTTTCTAACTTGCCGTCAATTCCTGACGGTAACTTGGGGGCTAGTCCAAATGCGTTTGCATTTTTTGGCTCTGGAAGTCAGACTATGAATGAAATGATAGAGATACAATATAAGTAGGAGTTCAACATGAGTGAGATAGAGTATGGTGGCGTAAAGGTTTCGGGCAAAGGTTTCCTTGGTAAGCTCATTTGGATCTTACCTTTGTTGGGTACACTGGGAGGAGGCTCTTGGGCGGTTTTTGAGTTTTACAAAGATTACGAAGACATGAAGGAGGCCGTACAGGAATATGTCAGCCCTGATATAAGTTGGATTGAAAAGCACATCAGCGAGACAAATGCCGAGCTTAAGATGGTTGAACAAGACTTCTTAATTGTAGAGAAAGAGTTCAAGGTTTTGAAGGAAGTTGACGAGGCGACTTCGGCAGTTATTCGAGAACGGATCAACAGTGTAAAAGAAATATCTGCAAATCTCCAAACTGACCTCCACGACCTACGCATGGATTTAAACCAGGATGTTGCTGAGTTAAACAATCATATTGAGGTGACCTCAGATAAGTTGAACGCCAATCTAAGTAAGCAAGAGGCTCGACTTGAGAAGCAAGACGCTAGGAATAGGCAGTCAGTTGAGGATGTAACTAAAGCCAGTTCAGATAATGTAACAATTATTAGAGGGTTGATATCAAGCTCAGAGGAACGCAGAGATCGAATCGTAGATCGCCTTGATACTAAACTGGCAGAGACACAGTCGTTAATCGATGATCTTGTTAAGGCAAACAGGAAGTTAAAGGATGAGATTACTGAGGCTCAAGACCAATTAAGGAAAGACCTTATGGCTGAGATGGAAGATCAAATCAAGAAAGCCTTGGGTGGATTTAAATAGAAAGGGTAATAGATGAGATATTTAATAGTATTATTAACTCTGATGGTCTCGCCGGCTTACGCAGAGTTAACTATCTGCAAGGGAGAGTACGCACTTTGCGCGGCATCAACATGTCAGCCTACAGGTCGAAACATTAGGGCAAGCTCTGGTGAGATATACCCAGAAGTTACTTGTAAGTGTCCAGTATTATTTGGGGATGCTATTGCCGACACCACGATGGGTAACATGCAAGGTTCGTGCAAACCGACTGACAGTGAACATGTCTGGAGTTTATTTGCTCCACTAAGTATGTATCCACAAGAGGCGAGTAATTTCAGTAAACTTCCACGCAACATGAAAGTTGTTGTCCAGAAGTGTGATGCGAATTTAAACCAAGGTGCGAGGGCTAGTAATTGTTTCTCATGGAACTGCGAGAAAGGGCCGAATGGAATTGCTAATTGTAAGTGTCCTATGGGTCAGCAACCTCCAGCTACTACGTTCTTAACTGAGGCCGGGCAGGGAAATCCCGAAGCGTGTTTTCAACATCCTGTGAGCCTTCCCATATCAAAATAGAAAGGAAAACAAATGAAAAATAAATGGATCTGGATAGGAATAGCATTAGCAATATTTGTTGTTGTTCTTTTTTACGGTGTAGATAAGATGATGTGTACACCACCCTGCATTTAAATGAGCAAAGAACTTACAGCTCAACAGAAGGCTACAATGACATGGAGGTGGACGGCATTAATACTTTACCTTCTTATATGTTTTTATGATTTTATGTTTTGCCCTATATGGTATGGACTTAATAGACCTGATATTTCACAGTTCATGGAGATAATAAACTCTACAACAGAGCCCATGATTCAGATGGAATTGATGAAAAAGCTGACTGGGCAGCACAATCCGTTCACATTAATGGGTGGAGGATTGTTTCATTTAGCTTTTGGGGCTATACTAACAGGATCTGCATTTTCGGGCAAAGGATAAGAAATGGCTAAGAAGTTACAGAAAGACAGTAAGTACGCATTGGCTGATGCTGATGGAGATGGGATCGTCACGGACGAAGAGATGGATCGCCATGCTATGTGGGTAAGGCTAGAGAACGAAGACAAACAAGCCGACACACAAAGATTGATGGCTTGGATCTCGATGGGTGTTAGTATTGTTACGGTTATTATTTTATTAACCCCAATCATAAACATCACTAGGATGGAGAGTGCCTCTGGATTTTTGAATACTTTCCTTGTGGCACAGATGGGGGTAGTACTAGGATTTATGGGGGCTACGGCTCTAAGCAAAACAAAAATGAAATAGGAGGATAAAATGGGTAAAGGTCAAAAACACTACCTTAAAAATGGTACGCTGCATAAAGGAGGTATGCATAAAATGTCAGATGGTTCTTTGCATACTGGTAAGACCCACACTAAGACTTCCAAAACATTAGTTCATTTCAAGGATCTTTCAAAGACTGCACAAAAGAAAGCGAAGGCATAACATGTTTGCATTATTAGGTTCTGTTCTTGGGTTTGCTAGTTCGGCGGTTCCGGCTATTACGGATGCGTTTGCTAAGAAACAAGACAATAAATTTGAATTAGAAAAAATGAGAACGATGGCTGAATTAAGAGCCGCAGGCTACGACCATGACGTTCGCATGTACGAAACAATGGGCGCAGATAACGAGCATGATCGTCTTATCCAACATGACATAAGTATAAATCAAGGTGTTGGTTTTATATCGGGGTTACAGAAATCGGTAAGGCCCGTAATCACTTATGCTTTCTTTTTGTTGTTTGCTACGATAGAGATTACGTTATTAATGGAAGCATTAAAAGCTGGCACTAATTTTTCTGAAGCCATAAATGTCTTGTGGGATGACGAAACTAAGGGTATCTTTGCGGCTATACTATCTTTTTGGTTCGGCTCAAGGGCAATAGACAAAGCGAGGAAAGTTAAATGAGTTTATATGCAAACATGAATAAAAGAAAAAAAGAAGGTACTTCTCGTTCTAAAAAGAAAAGCACGATTAGTCCAAAGGCCTATGCCAATATGAAGGCAGGCTTCCCTAAAAAGAAAGCTAAGAAAAGGAAAGCTTAAGTGATACAAAATTACGAGCATTGTTTACACTTATTACTAGAGCACGAAGGGGGTTTTGTAAATCATCCGAGCGATCCAGGTGGGATCACTAATCACGGTGTTACTAAAAAAGTATATGAGGACTGGGTTGGAAGAGAAGTCTCTGAACAAGAGATGAGAGATCTTACTGTGGATGACGTAGCTCCAATATACAAAAACAATTATTGGGATCGAGGTAGCTGTGATGAGTTACCTAGTGGTGTAGATTGGTGTGTGTTCGATTGGGGCGTTAACAGTGGTATGAGTAGATCAGCCAAAGCATTACAACGAATTGTTGGTGTGGAAGCAGATGGCGGCATTGGACCGATGACGCTTCGAGCTGTAGAAGAGATGGCTCCAGAAGAAATAATAGTTCCTATGCATAAAGCAAGGCAGGAATTTTATGAAGGTCTAAGTACGTTCGATACTTTTGGTAGAGGATGGACAAGACGAAACGATGAGACGCTGGAAGCAGCATTAGAAATGGCAGTGTAATAGAAAGGATACTCTCATGTGTGGATCAATGGGAAAAAAGAAAAAGATGAAGTACAAAGATGGCGGCAAGGTTAAAGGAAACTTTCCTGACTTAACTGGAGACGGCAAGGTTACTAAGCAGGACATTCTTAAAGGCCGAGGTGTTAAAGGCATGATGGGCGGCGGCATGGTTAAGTACAAAGATGGCGGTAAAGTGGATGCTAAAGGCCAAGGAGCTCAAGTAAAACCAAATTTATTTAGCGGAATCTATTAAGTGCTAGACGGCGTTGAATTTGCTCGCTATATATTGAATGTACTTAAAGCTAGAGAACAGGACATATCCGATGCTCTAGCCCACGGTGCAGTACAGGACTGGGAGCAGTACAAATCTTTGGTAGGTGAGATACGGGGCGTTGCCTTTGCCAGAGAAGAAATTAAAGCCCTGCTGGAGAAAAACGCAGACGATGTCGAAGACCTTATATCTTCCTGAACATGTCGCGCAGAAAAGAAAAGCTGAGAAGGAGGCCGCAAGTGCGTCTTCACTCGCTGATAGCGCGTATATACCCGCCGATGAAAGGGTTTTAGACCCTTCACTCTTAGAACAACCATTAGTTGAACGATTACCTCAACCTACAGGGTGGCGCATTCTTGTGATGCCGTACCAGGGGAAAGCTAAAACTGGTGGTGGACTATTTATTCCAGATGAAATTCGCGAACGAGAAGCAGTAGCTACTGTTGTGGCTTATGTTATGCGAGTTGGCCCGATGGCTTACAAGGATCCCAACAAGTTTGGATTTGACGCAGAGCCGTGGTGCAAGCAAGGTCAATGGGTTTGCATTGGTCGCTATGCTGGATCTCGTTTTAAAATTGAGGGTGGTGAAGTTCGTATCATAAATGATGACGAAGTTATTGCTACTATTTTAGAACCAGATGACGTTAAACATATTTAGGAGAGAGTTATGAGTGAAGAAACTGAAATCAAACAGGCTGGAGATTCTGAAGAAGAAGTTTTGGTAGAGCTGGAAGAAGAACAGTCCGCATCCGATGACCAATCTGAGGTCCAAGTAGAAGAACAGCCCGAAGAACCTAAAGTTGAGGCAAAAGTGCCAGAGGAAGGTTCGGATGAGGAGCTTGAAACCTACAGCAAAGGTGTTCAAAAAAGAATAAAAAAACAAACAGCGAAGTTCCATCAAGAGAAACGAGACAAAGAAGAAGCAATGAGAGTTGCTCAAATGCAACAACAAGAGATTGCAAATCTTAAGGCTCGAATGCAACAATTAGATACTGGTTACGTCGCTGAATACGGTAGCAGGCTTGAGAGCCAAAAAGCTGCGGCGCACAATGCATATAGAGCAGCGCATGAAGATGGGGATTCAGAAGCTCTTCTCCAAGCTCAAGAAGCTTTAAGTAGAATAGCTATTGAAGAACAACGATTTCAAGTTGCTCGATCTCGTCAACAGGCTCAAGAACCACAGCAACAAGTTCAACAACAACCACAGCAACAAGTTCAACAGCAACAGGCTCAACAGGTAGATCCCAAGGCCAAAGCTTGGACAGAAAAAAACACTTGGTTCGGTCAAGATGATGTCATGACCGCATCAGCTCTTGCTATTCATAACAAACTTGAAGCAGAAGGCTTTGACATGGGAAGCGATGAGTACTACAATACGGTAGATAGTCAGATACGGGAATATTTTCCCGACAAGTTTTCTGACTCCCAACCGAAGAAATCGGGAGGAGGTAATCAGGTCGCACCCGCTGGTTCTTCCGCATCCCGCAGTACAAAACAGGGGCGCAGGACCGTGAAGCTCACGCCGTCACAAGTTGCTATGGCGAAAAAGTTAAATGTTCCTCTGGATAGATATGCAAAGGAATTTTTGAAAACTAGCGAGAAAGCTAACAACTAAAGGAAAATAAAATGGCAGATGCAAGAGCACCACGATCAACTGAAACGCGAGAAAAAGAAACGCGCAGAAAACCCTGGGCACCGCCCAGTCGCCTAGATGCACCACCAGCCCCAGAGGGTTATGTGCATCGTTGGATACGAACAGCTATGCGAGGAGAGGATGATCAGACAAATGTTCATGCTAAACTTCGTGAAGGATGGGAACCCGTTCGCTCTGAAGAGTATCCTAACTATGAAGCTCCAACCATCGAGGATGGTAAATTTGCAGGAGTTATTGGTAACGGTGGCTTAATGTTGTGTCGAATACCTATCGAAACCGCCAATGAAAGAAACGAGTATTACGGGACCCGAACCCGCGAAGCAATGACGGCAGTCGATCAAGATCTAATGAAGGAACAGAATCCTTTGATGCCTATTCATCAGAGTAGGCAAAGTCGTGTAACCTTCGGGCGGGGAAAACCCCCTTCTGAATAATTAATGAGGTGCTATAATGGCAAATACTAATGGCGCATACGGTCTCAGACCGATAAGTATGCAGGGTGCTACACCCAATTCCACTGGTTTGAGCGAGTATCGCATAGCGGCAGCAAACACTAACAAACTCTATCAAGGCCAAGCGGTTATTCCGTTGGCGGCGGGAGTTATTGACGATCTACAAGCTGCGGCTGGTGGTAACGTCTCTATTGTCGGTGTTTTCTGGGGCTGTGAATATGTCTCAAGTTCTACTGGAAAAATGACTTGGTCCAATTACTGGCCTGGTTCTGGCGCGGATACAAATTTCCCCGTCAAAGCTTTCTTGTATGACAGTCCAAATCAATTGTTCTCAATTGCTACATCTAATGTAGTAGCTGGCTACAACACTGAAGCAGAGGTTCGCACAGCGGTCTTCTCAAACATCGCTCTTGCAGATGGCAACTCTGGTACTGATAGTACTGGTATATCATCTGGAACTGCGGATCTAAATACTGTCGCAGCTACCAACACTTTAGCTCTTAGAGTTATGGGCATCCAAGACGATGTCGATAATGAAGACTTTACTGTTGCTGGTATTCCCTTAATTGTTCGTATTAACAACCACTTCAACGCACCTACTGGTTCCGTTGCAGCGGGTACTGTTGCTACGACAGCACTAGCGTAGAAAGGAGACTAGCAAATGGCTATATCACGCGCACAACTAGCAAAAGAGCTAGAGCCTGGTCTCAATGCCTTATTTGGCATGGAATACGACAGGTACGAAAACCAACATGCAGAGATCTATACGACTGAGTCTTCAGACAGAGCGTTTGAAGAAGAAGTTATGCTCTCTGGATTTGGAGCCGCTCCGAACAAGTCGGAAGGCAACGCAGTAAATTTCGATGATGCTGGCGAGGCTTACACAGCTCGTTACAACAACGAAACCATTGCATTGGCATTCTCAATCACGGAAGAAGCTATCGAAGACAATCTTTATGATCGTCTCGGAAGCCGATATACCCGTGCTCTTGCTAGGTCAATGGCTCACACGAAACAGGTAAAAGCTGCAAGCATCTTGAACAACGCGTTCACTGGTGGGGCTTCTGCCGGAGGAGATGGAGTTGCACTTTGTTCAACTGCACACCCTCTTGTTAATGGTGGGACACTATCAAATACACCAGCGGTTGCATCTGATCTAAACGAAACTTCTTTGGAAGATGCGTTGATCAATATTGCTGGGTATGTCGATGAGCGTGGACTAAAAGTTGCTCTTCGCGGTATGAAGTTAATTCTACCACGTCAACTTCAGTTCATCGCAGAACGTATCATGGTATCTAATCTTCGGGTTGGCACTGCGGACAACGACACTAACGCAATCAAATCAATGGGAATGGTTCCTGACGGTTATGCTGTCAATGACTTCCTAAATGATCCAGATGCGTGGTGGGTTAAAACAGATGCACCTCGTGGGTTTATCCACTTTGAGCGTACTCCGATGGCTACCAACATGGAAGCTGACTTCGACACAGGCAACATGAGATACAAGGCTAGGGAGCGTTACAGCTTCGGATTCTCGGATCCACGTTGTGTATTCGGTTCGCCAGGAGCGTAATCGGAACTATTAAGAAATAGAGAGGGCGGCTGTTTAGTCGCCCTCTTTTCGTTTAAAAAGGAGAGTAAAATGAAAATTGTAAATTGGATTACTGGTCGTCTGTCTGAACCATCGAGTTATGCTGCGATAGGTGTAGGAGTTATAGGTATAGGAATGATCTCAGGTGTAGGCGAATTGTTGTTCGTCGGCGTTGCCTGTGCTATCTTAGGCTTGATCCTCGCAGAAGAATCAAAAAACAGCAAATAAATAGAGAAAGGGTCCGGTATCAACTTGACCCTTTCTTTTTCTTTTAGAATATTGTATTCTATACATACCTTGACAGTCGCATCCCGCGACTGACATTTGCCACGACAAGGAGATTAACATGGCTACAACTACTTTCTCTGGACCTATTAAGGCCGGAACAATCAGAAACACTACTGGATCAACCGTTGGCTCAAACATGGCTAATGTTGGATTTGTCAGTATGTCTCAAACTGCTACGCTTACTCAAGCGGCAACAACAACAACCACAGATATCATAATCCCAGCCAACAGCCAGATACTGGCTATTGACCTGACGGTTACTACTGCTTGGAGCGGTGGCGCAACGACATTGGGATTCGGCGGCGTAGGCGCGGCTACTTCTTTAACTGCGGCGGGTGCTGTACAAGGAAACGCAGTAGGTATTATAGCAGCTAGTCCGGGAACGGATGCTACTCGTACTGGAAAATGGCTAGATACTGGGTCAAGCGATGAACGTCTCATCGTAACCACGGCTAATACAGGCAATGGAGTGGGTGCTGTAACTGTGCGCTACGTCCAAAATAACAACGTATCGTAGCAAGCTAATTTTTAGAGAGGGGGTAGCCCCCCTCTCACTTTTATAAAGGAGAAGAATATGGCGGGTTCAGACGTACAATCCACGTTTATTGAGTCAGCGGCGGCAGATCCAGATGGCATTTCAGAAAGCGCACAAGTTGCAAATAATGCTAATTTAGTCATAGGTGGTGCGTTAGCAAGCGGCGGTGCTGTTACTTTCGACAGCCCAAGAAATGTTACTATTACTTCTGGTGGTAATGATAGTGGAATAACTTTCACTGTTACTGGGACGGATGCAAGCGGCGCGGCTCTAGCAGAAACTATTACAGGCGGAAACGCTGGAATAGCAACAGGAACATCAATCTTTGCAACAGTTACTCAGATAGCCGCAGTAGGTGATCCTGCGGGAACAGTTACAGCGGGATCAGGCTCTACAATTCAAGCTACTATTTTTGCTGGAAGATGTAGATTAAAAGGTATTTATTTAGTCAGCACTGCTACGGGTGGAACGATTTCGTTTAGAAACGCTTCTGTAACAGGAACGGCTCTTCTACAATACAATACTCCAGCCGGTGTTGGCGCGGAATATCCAGATGTCCCAGACAATGGGATAGTATTTTCAGACGGAGCTTACCTTACTTACAGTTCTGTTAACGCAACTTCTGCAACGATCTTTTACGCTTAGAGGTTCTTATGGCTGATAACATGCCAAAAAGAAATAAAAAGAATTTTCGCCCTACTAAGAGTGGGGCGGGAATGACTGAGAAGGGTGTCAAATCCTATAGAGCAAAGAACCCAGGATCAAAGTTAAAGACTGCGGTTACGGGAAAAGTTAAAAAAGGTAGCAAGGATGCGAAGAGACGAAAGTCTTATTGCGCTAGGTCTGCGGGACAGATGAAGCAGTTCCCGAAGGCGGCTAAAGATCCTAATAGTCGGCTTCGACAAGCTCGTAAAAGATGGAGATGTTGATGAGTTATCAGGTCAAATTAATCTTTATTGCGGCTGGAGTTTCTATTGTTATGGGCGTTGTTGGCACATGGTCTACTTGGGTTACTCGTACTTTAGTTACTGTTGATAAAACTACGGCAGTGATGAGTGAGAAAGTAACCAGTAATCATGCAATGTTAACTGTAATACTGAAAAATCTTTCCTTAGAAAGGGTACAATATGTCAACGTCAGGGATTAGAAACTTTGATCTTAGTATCGCAGAGATAATAGAAGAAGCGTATGAACGGTGCGGATTAGAAGTTAGAACGGGATACGATGCAGAGACAGCTAGAAGATCTCTTAACTTAATGTTTGCTGATTGGTCAAACAGAGGGGTTAATCTCTGGACAGTACGTTCTGCTACTCAAGCTTTGACACAAGGTACTTCGGCTTACACTTTAAACAAGCACACTGTTGACATATTACAGATAGTTCTTAACAGAGATGGTACGGACTACGAGATGGATCAGATCAGTAGGGCTAACTACGCTACTATTCCAGATAAGACCACGCAAGGAAGACCTAGCCAGTATTACTTTGAGAGAAAGATTTCTCCTATTATAAATGTCTGGGCTACTCCAGAGAACTCAACGGATACCTTGACGTATTACTACATACAACAAATGGAAGATGCGGATTATTTGTACAACAACGTGGAAGCTCCACTACGTTTTTATCCTTGTATGGTAGCTGGTCTTGCATATTATATGGCTATGAAACGAGCACCAGATAGATTACAAATATTAAAAGCAGTTTACGAAGAAGAATTTGCTAGAGCTTCTGATATGGACCAAGACTTCTTAGATCTCGCCTTACGACCCAGTGGTAGTTATCTGAGGGCAAACTAATGGCATACGCAAGCGGTAAAAAAGCTTGGGGTATTTCGGACAGGTCTGGTTGGAGATACCGTTTAAACACTATGCGGGTAGAATGGACAGGCGCGAAGGTTGGACCAGACGAGTGGGAAGCAAAACAGCCTCAACTAACACCTCCTCCTGTATCTCCAGACCCTCAAGCACTAAGGGATCCTAGACCGCAATCGAATCTAGCGGCAGAAAGAGTTATACAATATGGGTGGAATCCTGTAGGTATGGCAAGTAATGATGGGTTAACTCCTAACGATCTCCCTGGGACGGGAGAGATAGGAATTGTAACGGTGGTGATAACATGAGTTTTACATATGCAGAATTAAAGACAGCAATACAACAATATGCAGATAATACGGAGACGACCTTTGTTTCAAATCTTCCTACTTTCATTAAAGCAGTAGAAGAAAGACTTTTAAAAGCAGTAGACCTTACGGACTTTAGGAAAAATGTTACCGGTTCTGCTTTTGCTAATGATCAATATCTACCAGTACCTACTGATTATCTTGCTTCCTTTAGTTTATCGGCTAAATTTGATGGCACAATATCGGGTGTATCTATTACTCCTAAGACATTTTTATTGCAAAAGGATGTAAACTTTATCCAGACGTACACGCCAGCACCACAAGATACGACACCTTCTTTGTTACAAGTAGGAAGACCTTTATACTATGCGTATTTTGATAAAGATAACTTCATACTTGCACCTGTACCTGATGACAAATACGAGATGGAGTTGCATTATTTCTACAGGCCGCAAAGCTTGACAGCGGTTGGGGATAATGGAACAACATGGCTGAGTGAGAATGCTCCAAACGCGATGTTGTTTGGAAGTTTAGTGGAGGCTAATTTATTCATGAAGGGGGAGGCAGATTTAATGCAAATGTATGAAGGAAGATATCAAGAGTCTTTGGCTAGGTTAAAAGACTACGCCGAGGCTAGAGAAAATTCAGACGCTTATCGAAGAGGGCTACCCGAAAGACGTAGGTCATGAAGATAGCTATAGTTGGATTGGGTGGGAGCTATTCCGATTACATAGCCGCTAAAATACGTTCAGAACTTTTTGATGAGGTCTGGGGTATTAACTGTGTGGGCGGTATTATTCATGTGGATAAAACTATAATGATGGACCCAGTGTCTAGGTTTTTGGATTCAGAGGATGCGGGATCACAGACAGGGGTAGCGAGAGACTTTTTAGCAAAGAATACTAAGCCTATTATTACTTGTGAGATGGATGATCGGGTAAAACATCTAGAACTTTACCCTCTTGAAGAAGTTATTAAAGAACTTAACATTTGTTATTTTAACAACACCGTTCCTTATGCAATTGCGTATGCGATATACTATGGAGCAAAAGAACTTTGTTTATATGGCTTAGATTACACATACAAGAATGTAAGTATGGCAGAAGCAGGAAGAGCTTGCACAGAGTTTTGGTGTGCTATTGCTACCACTCGAGGCATAAAGATAGAGGTTGCACATAGCTCTGGGCTCTTAGATACGAATGTGCCAGAGAACGAAAAGCTTTATGGGTATCACAGATTGGATGATCCTTTAGTGCAGTCACATAAGTCGGGGGGCCTATTGATAACTAGGCAGTCTAAGGTGGAGCCACCAGAGCCGTTGGATCAAGACCCAATAATCTTTGGGAGACACGATCATAAGTACATGAATGGGGGAGAAGAAAAGAATGTCTAGCGTAAGTGGGGGATTAATAACAGGTTTTGCTACGGTAGTTTCATCAGACAATGGTGGGCTAAGTAACGATCAAATTTCTGATATGGCAACAAATAAAATTGTTGCTGTGTCCGAAACAGCACCGGAACCAATTAGGCAACAAGCGCAAGCTTTTTCAGAAAATGTACGAAATGTCGTGCATTATCATATTGAGTTGGCTAGACGTGAAGAACGTGCTACTATATGTCATAATCTAAGAAAGGCTGGTCACCCCGATCTAGCCGATACTGTAAGGAGAATATAAAATGGCAATCACACAAGCAATGTGCACATCATTTAAAAAAGAATTGATGACCGCTACACATAACTTTGCTACTAACGGAAACGCTTTTAAACTGGCATTATATGCTATTGGCAGTGGCGGTAAGTCGAGTACAACTGCAACATTAGGAGCCGCATCCACGGTGTATGTAACAACTGGAGAAGTAGCTTCAAGTGGAACATATGTTACTGGAGGATTAGCTTTAACCAAAGTTGCACCGACCTCTTCTGGAACAACGGCGTTCACTGACTTTGGGGATCGAAGTTTTACAACTGCTTCTATCACAGCAAGAGGTGCTTTGATATACAATGACACTAACGGCAATAAGGCAGTAGCTGTTCTTGACTTTGGAGCTAACAAGACATCTACATCAGGTACATTTACTGTTCAGTTTCCAGCGGCAGACGCTTCTAACGCTATAATCCGTATCGCTTAAAGGAGTAACATCCTTTGGCGAATATAGGTTGGGGTCAGAGTACTTGGGGCAATAATTATTGGGGCGGACAACTCGATGTTGCCGTTGTCCCAACAGGTGTTGCTGCAACTTCAGCCGTGGGAACTGTAGCAGCTTCGTCTGTATTTGTAGTAACACCTTCGCCTGTAGTGGGAACTTCTGCGGTAGGCTCAGTTTTAGCTAAAATACCTATTACAGCCGTTGTTACAGGTGTAGAAGGCTCGATGCCTTTTGGTGGCTGGGGTGAAGATGGTTTTGGAAGTACTAATTGGGGTGGTATAGTTGCACAAGGGTTACCTATTGGTGGCGGGTTAGTAACGGGTCAAGTAGGCACTGGTGCAGTAGGCACGGTATCAGTTGTTGGAACAGGGCTAGTGATAGAGACGGGCGTAGTAGGAACTTCTGCGCTAGGTTCTGCTCTTGCTGGTGCTGGAGCCATAGTCACTGAAACAGGGATGGTTGGTTCGATAGGACTAGGGGACGAATCCGTTGTAGGTACAGCACTTGTAACTCCTTCAGGAGTCTCTTCGACAGTCAGTATTAGTGGCTATTCTGCTACAACGATTACAAAAACAGTAACCGTTCAATCGGTAAGTTCAGCGAATAAATATTTTATTGATGGCGTACAGCAACAAACCCAAGAGTTGTTTGAGCAAAACACTTATAGGTTTGATCAGTCCGACTCTTCTAATTCAGGTCATCCTCTCCGATTTTCCACTACGTCTAATGGATCACACGGTGGAGGCTCGGAATACACCACTGGAGTAACGGTGAATGGAACTCCTGGTCAAGCGGGTGCGTATACAGAGATAACTGTGCCAGAGTTTGCTCCAACTTTATATTACTATTGTACAAATCATAGTGGCATGGGTGGAACAGCGAATACACCTTTCGTATATAACATACTATCTACTACAGGTGCTCCCGTTACAAATGTCCCTGCTATGACTTCGGCTCTTGGAACAGTAACGACAGAACACACATCAATAATATCGCCAACGGGGGTTTCTGGAACTTCTGCATTAGGCACTATAGACATACAAGCATCTTGTGTGGTAACATTAATAGGAGTTACAGGCACTGGGTTTATTGGAGAAGAAAACGTATGGGGTAAAATAGTCCCCTCCTCAACAACACCTGATTGGACCGAAATAGCGGCATAAGGAACACACAATGGCAAGCACATATGTAAATAACCTCAGACTTAACGAGATGGCTACTGGCGATCAATCGGGAACATGGGGCACAACAACAAACACAAACTTAGAATTAATTGGGCAAGCTTTCGGTTGGGGGACACGAGCAATTGCTAACGCCTCAACAGATAATATAACCATAGCTGATGGTGCCTCGGACGCAGATCGGAGCATGGCTCTTAAACTTACTGGTGGTGGTCAAGCCTGTACAGTAACAATTTTACCTAATACATCTTCTAAAGTTTGGATTATGGAAAACGCTACAAGTTATACTTTAACTTTCACACAAGGAAGTGGTGCTAATGTTGCGATCCTAGCGGGTGAAACAAAGATGATTGCAACGGATGGCGGTGGCTCTGGTGCCGTGGTCTACGATGTTTTAACAGATCTTAATCTAGCGGGTACAACTAAAACTGCGGCTCTTACAAACGCTGGAGACATGTTGGTTGGTGATGATCTTACTTTAAATTCAGACTCCGCTGTTCTTGGTTTTGGTGCAGATACAGATACCACTTTAACGCACACAGATGGAACAGGATTAACTCTTAATAGCACTAATAAATTATGCTTTAATGATGCAAGTCAATTCATACAAGGTGCTAGTGCTACAGTCCTTGATATTGCAGCAACAGACACAATAGAATTAACTGCTACGAACATTGCAGTAGTTGGCACAATGGGAGCTACAGGAAAAATAACCGCAGACGCTGGCATAGACATTGATAACTTCAACATTGATGGCACTACGATTGCGTTGTCTTCTGGTGATATGGTGCTTGATGCGGCTGGAGACATCATCCTTGATGCTGATGGTGCTGACATTGTCCTTAAAGACGGTGGTACAATCTTTAGTGAATTAGATAAAGATGGTAACAACTTTAGAATTAAAAACCCCATATCAGATGGTGACGTTTTAATCCAAGGCAACGATGGCGGCTCAACAATCACAGCCCTGACACTAGATATGTCAGCGGCTGGTGCGGCTACGTTTAACAATGACGTTACTGCGTTCTCTGATGAACGTCTAAAATCTAATATAACTACAATCCCTGATGCGCTATCTAAAGTAAGCGAGATGCGAGGCGTACATTATGTGCGTAATGAAACAGGCAAAGATTCATCAGGTGTTATTGCACAAGAAATGCAGAAAGTTGCACCAGAACTTGTACTCACCGCAGAAGATGAAATGGGTACACTGAGTGTTAATTATGGTAATATTACAGGCTATTTAATTGAAGCGATTAAAGAATTGAAAGCTGAGATTGAAGAATTGAAAGCGAGATAAAACATGGCAGTACCGTCCTCTGGAGCCTTAGATTTTACAGACTTACAAGATGAGTTTGGCGGGTCTAACCCTATTTCTATAAGCGAATATTATAGAAACGGAGGTCTGGTTCCCTCAAATAATACGGATGTTCCAACCTCTGGTACAGTTGCACTGTCAGATTTCTACGGCGCAGTTAATGAACTTGGTGTGACCGCTTCTGCGGCATCGAGTGCTAATTTACAAACTCTATTTAACAATGCCTCTGCGAATAGTTGGACCTCTGCGATTCCTAAAAGGTATACTATAAACGGTGGAACTAATATGGGGATTCTAACAGTTCCAGCTAGTATGGGTGGAACTTTAATTATAGATATTGCATCTGGTGCAACTGTTAGAGGTACTGGGGGTGTTGCAAACACTTCTCCAGGTGCTGGCGGTTCAGGAAACAGTGGGGTAGGAGCGGCGGGTGGCGCGGGTGGTGCTGCTGGTCATGCTATTTCAGTAGCCTCTACTGGGGTGACAGTTAATGTTGTTGGTTCTCTTCAAGGTGGTGGCGGCGGCGGCGGTGCTGGCGGCGGTGGCGGCGGTGGCGGGCAAGGACGAACAACATACTCATCTGGAAGCACTTGTTTTATGAATGGTTACTGTCCAGGAGCATGTAACGCAGGGTGTGGCGGTTTTCTGGGTGGCTGTGGTCCAGACGAGGATAGCTATTATCTTACAAATTGTTACAAATATACCTATCACACTGGTGGTGCTGGTGGTGCTGGCGGAAACAGTGGTAAGGGACAAGGATACGTTAGTGCGGCAGGATCAGGTGCTTCAGGATCAGGCGGTAGCTCTGCTTCAAATGCGGGAACAGGTGGTGCTGGTGGTGCGGGCGGAAATGGTGGTGCGTATGGCGCGGCAGGGTCTGCGGGAACAAATGGTTCTACAGGAGCAAACTCTTACGGAAATGGTGGTGCTGGTGGTGCTGGTGGTGCGGCGGGCGCGGCAGGAAGAGCGGTATTTTTTAATGGTATCTCAGCATATACTATTATAGGTACGAGTTCTGGTACGATAGCAGGTGCATACACATAATGCAGGTAGAAGAAGAAAAAAAAGTAACTGTAAACTACAACCTTTACCCCCATGAACGTTATGCTATATGTAAAGAATGTAAATGGTTTAGAAGTTCTACGAAACAATGCAAGAAATGCTATTGTGTTATGCCTATAAAAGTTTTGTGGAAAGACGCACACTGTCCTATAAAAAAATGGTAAGGAAAAAAAATGAAATATACAATTAGAGAAATCAATAATGGAGTTGCTACTGTTGACTTTGAAGATGGTGCGTGGGCAGAAGTTCCAATGGATTCTAACGATACACCAGACACTTTTAGCTCTAAAGTTGAAGCGTATGCTACTAAAACATATAAGGCTCCTTCATGGGCTATGCCAGAGGCAACTGTAGAGGGAGAGACTATTGAGAGGGAAGTGGATCAAACAAGCGAAGGTGGTTCGTGGGACGGAAGTAGTAGTATAGTCATCAATACAGATGGCACTGGGTTTGCAGGAGATACCGCTGCTCCAATAGACGCTTTGCCTTGGATGGTAAATAGGTTAGAGGCGTATGGACCCGTCAGTAGTCAGATAGAGTTTATCGTAGAAAACGGTTTAGACGCTTGGATAGAAGAAGTTAAGCAAATAAAGGCTGACAATCCAAAGGAGTAATTGTGTCCAGTTCAGTTTTATTCCCTACTGTGGTAGTAGATGATTTCTTTACTGATCCTGACGATATTGTTAAGTTTGGTCATTCGTTAGAGCTAAGAGATTATGCTATGGGGTATCCTGGCAGGCGCACCCATAGCTTAAATAAAACGCACCCTTCTTTTGCAAAAGCACTAATGAAAAAAATATTCAGTGTTTATTTTAGCGATCCTTCTAAAATATCTTGTGAAAAGGCTGATATTCTTTTTCAACTAATCCCTAAGTTTTCGGAAAACAAAGAGGACTTTCGTAACACTGGATGGGTGCATCAAGACGGAACTACTATTAAGAACAAACTGGCAGGGGTTATATACTTGACACCAAATTCTCAGTTGGAAACAGGGACGAGTATTGTTAACGTAAAAAAGGGGTGTGAGTCTTATTTGACGGGGTATAGCAACTTGGACTCAACCCAATTACCTATGTCGTCGTGGAACGTTGAGCATAAGGGCCAGAAGGACGAATCATTAAAGCATTACCGCGAAAAAGTAGCCAAGGATAAAGAAAAATGGAATGGTTATTTTGAACCCGTTACTGTTGTAGGAAATATTTACAACAGAATTATATTGTTTGACGGCAACGAGTTTCATTGTGGAAATAAATACTACCATGAAGACGAAGGAGAAAGGTTTGTTATAGTATTTTTTTTCAACCATGTTAAAGGAGACATTCTTCCACGGAGGCGGATATATAAAGACAATTTAACGGAGTTGATTAATGCGAGCACGATCGGTTCAGTTTCCTAATACTGTAATGGACAACTTTTTCCAAGACCCTGACGCGGTTACATCTTTTGGTAAAACCTTAGATTTTACTCAACCGGGATCCTATCCAGGGTTGCGTACAAAAAACTTAATGAACACTCACCCTGTGATTAGTGAGGAAATTGTAAGAAAAATATTTAATGTGTATTTCAGTGATGTTAGTGCCATATCTTGTGAAAGTGTTAAAATATATTTTCAAAACATTCCTAAATTTTCGGAAGATCCTAAGAGTGTAAGGAATAAAGGTTGGATACATACGGATATGGGAAGAACAACAAATTCTTCTGCTCATAATAATAAGTTAGCTGGGGTTATTTATTTAACCCCCAATGCAAGACTAGAGTCAGGAACAAATATTTGTAGGTTTAAAAAAGGAATTAATGTAAATTTACTGGACCATTGGCACCAATCGGCATTTATACCTCTTTCCGAGCGAGACGTTTCAAACAAAACCAATAACCCAAAAGATCTAGAAAAAGGATCTGCTTATAAAAAAGAATGGAATAATTGGTTTGACCACGTTACTATGGTAAGTAACATATATAATCGGATTATATTATTCGACGGAAATGAGTTTCATTGTGGGAATAATTTTTACCATGAGGACGAAGGAGAAAGATTAGTTATAGTGTTCTTTCTTCAGAACGTAAAAGGTGGTATCCTGCCGAAAAGAAGAATAGATAAGGATAATTTGACGGAGATAATCAATGCCACTAACAACATTACGATATAAGCCTGGTGTCAATCGAGATGTAACCTCTTATACAAATGAGGGTGGCTGGGTAGACAGCGATAAGGTGCGCTTTAGACTAGGTTTTCCTGAGAAGATAGGGGGTTGGGTGAAGAATACTTTGAACACCTATCTGGGATCAGCTAGAAGTTTGTTTCCTTGGACAGCATTAGACAGCACTAAGTTTTTAGGCGTTGGAACCAACATAAAATTTTATGTGGTGGAAGGAGATGCTTTTAATGACATTACTCCAATCAGGAGTACCACTACTGGAACAGCAACCTTTTCCGTGGGAGATGGCTTTACTGTAGCTACCGTAACAGACAGCTCACATGGAGTTAACCCTGGAGATTTTGTTACATTTAGTAACGCCGCCTCTCTAGGAGGCAATGTTACGGCTGCGGTACTTAATCAAGAGTTCGAAGTACAAACTGTTCCAACTACCAGCACCTATACTATAAATATATCAGCTACGGGCAACTCCAGTGACTCAGGCAATGGCGGCGGAAGCACCGTTGCTGCATATCAAATAGATTGCGGACTAGATACTCAAGTTGGAGGCTCTGGTTGGGGATCTAGCACCTGGGGTCGTAGTACTTGGGGATCGTCTTTCGGCCTAGGAGTTGCTACTGAGTTAGCTCTTTGGAACCAAGACAATTTTGGAGAAGATCTGTTGATTAATCTAAGAGACGGAGCGATATACTATTGGGACAGAAGTGGTGGAGTAGCTGCTAGAGCAGTAAACTTGGTTGATGTAGCTGGAGCTAATAATGCTCCTACCATTGCAAAACAAGTAATGGTTTCGGACAACTCAAGGCATGTAATAGCGTTTGGCACCAATACTATT
>Ga0209630_10001381_pt1 | contig 25993 bp, 26 predicted proteins | sample COG_01_FD_184745 | JGI IMG/M metagenome (GOLD analysis project Ga0209630, IMG submission 184745) | Pelagic Microbial community sample from North Sea - COGITO 998_met_01 (SPAdes) (version 2) | ecosystem: Environmental > Aquatic > Marine > Neritic zone/Coastal water | place: Helgoland, sampling... | reverse complement strand
CCATTGGGTTTACCATTGTTTTTTGGGACAGTACCATTGGGTTTACCATTGTTTTTTGGGACAGTACCATTGTTCCTGTTGACAGTACCATTGGGTTTACCATTGTTTTTTGGGACAGTACCATTGGATGGTACTATATTATTTAGGCCTGATGTGTTTAGTGTATTAAACAGTTGGTTAGTATGGTTTGAGTTGTTACCAGTATGTAGTACGTTTTGTTGATTTAATCCTGTATTTTTCATATGTTGAATTTCCATATAATATATAATTAGATAATAATATAATTCGATATAATATAAGTTGACAATTATAATATAACTCGAATAAAAAATATATAATTATAGTATAATGGAGATTTCTGATATATTACAGGGTATTGTATACTTTTTAGTAGTTACTATATTTGCTTTTGTATGTTGGTTAATTTACGTATTGGCATCTAAGAAAAAAGGAACCGATGAAACAAACCAATATTTATCAGCCGGAGACGAAATGCGTGAATTGAATAAACAAACTGAATTAACAAATCGTCCATTTATGGACGCAGTTGATGAAAATAATAATAACAGTCCGCCAACTGCTACTCCACAACGCCGTTATCATCGCGATGGACAGACTAATATCAGCAAAGATGAATCAGTCCCAGTAGCACATGATTATACACAATCTCACGCAGAACATTCACATAATGGAGAAAATGATACAATCGATTATGATGATTTACATCGACCAAATGATTTCTATAAACCTAGAAATAAACCAAGTCGTAAAGAATTAAATGTTTTAAAAAAAGAATTAAAACAACAGGCAAGATACTTGCGTAATAATAACAAAGATAACGATGATTCATACCAAGATGATGGACCACCTGGTCACGACTCAACAGATTACAATCACAATGATTCCAATCCCGATGATTCCAATCCCGATGATTACAATCGGCAGGATTCCAACCAGCAGGATTCCAACCAGATAGATTCCAACCAGCAGGATTACAATCAGCAGGATTCCAACCTCGATGATTACAATCGACAAGACAATCGTCCAAATAAAAGAAAACCTTATCGCCCAGATGGACGTAACCACCATCCTAGAACTCCAACCGGGATGAGATGTTTGAATTGTTATAACGACCACGTTAAAGGAGGGACAACTAAAAATAGATGTTCTTGTAATGGTGAAAAACGATGTAATACGTGTGCTATGACAGATGGTAGTTGTAAATGGTGTATATCAGGTGGAAATGGCAAATGTATTCCAAGTAACGTTCGGTGTCGTAATAAACCAGCACCTAATGTAGAACCTGTTCAAAGTAATAAAAATTATAAGAAGTGTATACAGTGTGCTGAATTACAAAAGTGTGGTACATACAGTGCAGATTCAGGTGGGTTTGTATGCGGTGGTTATAAACGTGATTATAAAACACGAGAAAAAATAGAAACAAATGGATGTAATGGTAGATTTAACAGAAAGAACGCAGTTGCCAAGTGCCGGGATGAATTCAAACATTAATGGTATTCACCGTCTAAAATAATAATTCCGTAATTTATTCATTTTGTTGTCTTTGATATGTTGTTTTGATAATTGGAATGGTGTTTTACCTTCCACTCGACTTAGTATATAATATATAGAATACATACCACATTCTGATTTACCAAATTGATGTCGTCTATCATTATAAATTAATGCAGATTCATCTTTATTTTTATCAAATTTCTTTTTAATATTATTCATAAATTTTTGTATTAAATGGGGTGGTTCATCGCCCGCCGAATCGAAGTAATCTATATAATGCATAGGATGTGTCATATCAATAAACATTGATACCCAGTGAGAACCCGGTTGATTATGTTTATCTAAATTAAAAACAATACCTATTTTTGTTATCTTGTCTTTTTTAATTTTAACAGGATTCATGTTTGATAATTCACACATTATACCATTAGGGCAATCAACCGGTACAGGTCCAAAGAAAATAAAATCCGAGTAATAATCAGCATATTGATATAGAACCTTGCCAATGTCGAAATTACTTAACCATTCGTGTTTATTCTTTTTCATATCGTCTGACATTTCAGGTCTGAATGTTTGATTGTCAATTTCATTCAATACTGTACTGGGCATCTTAAGTTTTTGTTTAAGCCAACATTTATCATCCTTACATTTATTAGAAAAAACATTTCTTAAATCAGTCCATAACTGTTCCAATGTTCTATTATTTGTTTTAATACGTTTATCCTTCGAGAGACTCTTATTATAAGCATGTGCTATTTTTAATAACGATGATTTATTAAAACACGTTTTACATTTTTTATTTTTCTTACATTCTCGTTCAGCAATAGGTGAACATATCTTCTTCATATATTTAATATAGATTTAATTATATAATTCAGTATTAATTAAATAGACAATACTTGTTGTTACCAAATATAAATTATCTTATTTATATATTCGATTATATAATGGAATATGATGTCCCAGAAGATTATCTTATAACGGATACACGGAAACCGAGTGATTATAGTGGTAAAACAATATCAAATTATAAGAAGAAGGATGTTATTAACGGATTACACGATTCAATTGTTAATCAAAAGATAGAAGATGCATGTAGGTGGTTTATAGAACTAAACTGCTCAAATATGAATATTGATATATGGTGTGAACTCATAATTGTTTATACAAAATATATTAATGTAAATAATTTACGTATATTAAAACAGATACATTCTAAGTATATATACTATAAAAGATTAATTAGAGATGTTGATAAAAAGAATATAATTCATACTAGGAATGTCCAAGAGATTCGCAATATGTTCGTATTCTTAGTCACGCAAGTATCTCTTTCTACCAAGAATGATTTATTCAATAAAAAAATAATACCAACTGTTAAAGATGTTGATTTTCAACGAGAAGGTTTTATAAAAAATATGAAATGTCAAAACCTAGATTTAATTATAGATTTTGTAAATGAAAATGATATAAAAGAATTTAAAATAGCAATAAATGAAATCGCGTATAATATAAGAGTATGTCAGCATTTTACAAGGGCTGTTTTCTGGTATCTCTGGATTTGTAAATTATATATGATAAAAAAAAAGGCAAACATACAACTTACATTAAATAGTAGAAATATAAATGGAATAGATGATAAATTTAAGATGGATTGGATATGGTTATTTTGGAAAATAATAATAAACGAGGCAGGTAGGAAAGAGAACAAACAACTGATTGATAATGTAAAATATTTATATTCATTCTATAAAATCGATTATAAGACTAGTTGTATAAGTAAACGCCATTTTATTATATATCAAACACTATTTATTATAATAAAACCAGTTAATTTCAATAGATGTTCAATGATAAATGATTATTTATCATTACAAGCAACAATGAATATAAATAAAATGTATCAGGCAATTGATTATAATATAACAAAAGAACATTATAATAAGCATAATTTTATAGAAAAAGAAAATTATGTCCAGAAAATAAAACAAGATATGTATAATGAAAAACACAGGAAAGAAATAAATGAGAAAAAGAATAAAGAAAAGAAAATTGAGATAGAGAATAAAGAAGAACTACAAACAACAAATAAACTATCTTATTTAAATGATTTACTTTTTATAAAACAATCCGCAAAATCTACTCCTATTTCAAAGGATATACCGAAGGATGTAATTAAATATTTTAAAGAAGATGAAACAGATAAAATAATTTATAAGAATATTATATATTAATATGTCTCTTGTATCACTCCGTACAACAGCTGGGGCAACCGTTGGATTTATTCATCTAAATTATGTAATAGCACTTTGTGTTCTAGGTGCTATATATTTATTTGAGATATATCTTATAGTTACGAATAAGAATACAAAACCGAAATATGAATACTTCAGTACTACTAATACATCAAATTGTTATAAAAATGAGGGTCATAACTTTAAAAAGGAGTATATTAAATATTATGGGTCAAATGTTGGGTGGTTGTTTTATAATATTGATAAACATATGTTTGGTCTTGCCGATAAATTATCAAGTACACCATCAGATGGTAAGTTGAATAAATATTGGTATTATATAAAAACTTCACTCAAGAACATTGTATATGTAGCAGTTAAACTACTTGTAAAAGTATTTAAACTACTTGTACATGCAGTAACCAGTCGTATGTTAACAACAACTGTTGTAACCGCAATATTATGGTATTTATACGCAAATTATATACAGAATCAAACAAATTTATTTGTAGATAATCAATTACCAGAGATATTATTAAACATTTTTGGAAGTAACGTGTACAAAGATAATGTTTTTGAAGATATACCTGAAGCACCACAAACGATTGATAAAAATCTTGGTAATATGGATTCGAATTATTATATTAAGGATTTCTATATTAATTCTTGTCATAGACCTTATATAATTGGTGACGATAAATCCGCTCCAACAACGGCTGCATTCTCATATATTATAAATGCTGGGGCAAGATATTTGACATTTGATATATTTGAAGATTTAGTATCATCGGTTGATACAGACGGAGTATCATCATCTATTTATACTCCAATGGTGCGGACAATGTATCATTATAAAAAGACAGACCAGTTAAAAAGTATATCATTCGCCGATATGATGAGAGACCTTGCTGGGACAAAACCATTTAGTCAGAATAAGACGTATCCGTTAATATTACATCTTAATATGTGGTCTCATAATGGAGATACAGTGGAAAAAGATAAACAAACACCTTTTATTACAAGTGGTTTTCAACACCAATCAACATATGTTTCTATTCATAATACATTACTAAAATATTTCAAACCACAATATGGACTCCGTGGTTCTACACCAGCTGGATATGGAGGAGATAGAGGAGATAATACAAGTTTAGGTGATATTAAAATAGAGGATTGTAATAATCGTTTATTACTTGTATCAAACAGTCAAACTCAGTATATACCACCTAATATAACAATTCATGATTATACAATAATGATAGATAATAATAAGGCAATTATTGTTCCATATATATATGGAACAGTCAACATATGGATACCAGAATCATGTATATATACCGGTGGTACAATAAACGATACTTTAACTGATAATACGACACATCCATTTGATTATACTCGAGATATGTTGAAGGGTGGTATAAGAGATCGTGATATGAATAAACAAGAGATGGTTGATACAAATAAGAAAGGGTGTGGAATTATTATACCACGTGACTGTATTACTATTTTTAATCCTGGTCACCCTCTTTTTATACCACGTGCCAATACGTATAATCCAGTTGTATTAGACTGTATGAATATGGGATATCAAATTATATTAATAAATTATCAATATATGGGTCAAGAACTAGAAAATTATCTACAAGTCTTTAAACAAACATCATTTATATTAAAACCAGCTGTATTACGACTATCTCATATACATTCTAAACCATCAACACAACAAACCGCTCTTGTTAGTTTTGCTATGAAAAGTGTTGAGTCAAAGGGTGTTCTGGATGAACCAATTTTATTCTAATACACGTTAGTATGACACCACGTTAGTATGACACCACGTTAGTATGACACCACGTTAGTATGACACCAATACGTCCTTTGCTTTTATACCGGGTATATTATAATTATACAGATAGTAATATGAACGTGAACATTTATTCATTTTAAAATATTTAATGATGTGGTCAGTGCTTGGATTTAGGGACGATATTACATATTTAATATTATTTGATTTCATATAATTTAATAATATATTGTTTATTAACTCGAGACGTTTTTGATTATTAGAATCATCTGTTGATATAATGAACTGATATATATCATGTACATCGTTTTTAAAATACACATAATATCGTTTTGATAGAACTATATATCCACATATCTTTTTATTTATAAATAATACTAATGTTATAACTGTTTCGTCTAATAATTTCGATGCGAACCGTTTTATATCAAAGTATTCATGAATTCTATATTTACTTGAATATGTTTTATATAAAGTATATAACTCTTGAATTAATTGTTTATTATTTTTTAATTCTTTTATTTCAATTGTAGAATAATTAATTATATTATTTGATTTTATATAATGTTTTGATGTATTCAATAAATAGTAATTGTTCGAATACATATGATCGAAATAATATTGTGTTATATCTTTTTTAAATAAAAACACTTTGCAGTTATTTTGTTTACATGTATTTAATATAAAAGAAAGAAGTATACTTGCGTATTTTTTAGACCGGTGTATTTTAACAACACATAAGAAGTCTACATATATACTTTTATATATCTGATTGTCTATGTTAATATCTATAACATTACCTGTTATCACCCCACATAGTTTATTATTATATTCTAACCCAAACATTAATTTATTTTCAAGCATATTATCTAGATGCCATTTTATATATGATTCTGTTATCTTTGATTCTTCTCCTTCAAAATGTGTATTAATAAAATCGATAAGAATATGTAGTTCTTGTTTTGTAAATATTTTTTTAGTACAATTATTAGGTAATTCATAATCGTTTAAGTCATGTGAATTCATTATCAATCCACGTTTTTTACGGGAGTTAATATATACAGGGCGTTTAGTTGTCAATTTTCTGTATTTTATATAAACAATCGTATAGATATAGTTAAGAAGTATTATTATGATAATTGTTAAAATAATTGTTCTATTTTTCATTATATGTAATACTTAATATGTTTATATATATTATATGATTACTCCAAATAGTAGATTTTTTTGGTTAGGGGAAATAGGTTATAATGTTAGTAATTCGCCAAATGCGATAATAGAAGTTGTTAAAAATAATAACAACAGTGGTAATAACAACAGTGGTAATAACAACAGTGGTAATAACAACAAACGCATGTTCCCCTCCCCCCTCAACAACAGTGGTAATAACAACAGTGGTAATAACAACAGTGGTAATAACAACAATAATAAACAAATTGTTAACATAACACATAAAGATTTTTTGAAGAAAATGAAAAATAATAATTCAACACAAGTTAATAAAATTCGGAATGATTTAAAACAACATTTCAGTAATAAATATTCTCAACAATTTGATGAGATACAGTCAGAATTAAATAAAGAAAAACAATATACACACAGGGAATTAGATAATATCAGAAATGATTTAAAACAAATAAAGAATCAATTGTCACAGCAAAAAACGAATAATAAACAGAAAAATAATACATTACAAGAACACGTTAAATCGTTGAATTCTCATAAATTAGCACTAGAAAATAGAAATAAACAAATAAATTCACAGCAACAAAACATAACAAAATTAGACGGAGACAGAACGGAGTTAAATGATAAAATTATAGAGTATAAAACATTATTATCTAACGAGAAAGAAAATATACAAACTATTGTTCAATTATTTAGACTTTTTGCAGATAAATTGTCTAAATCAAATATTGTTAATAAAGAAAGTGAACTTAATATATTACTCCATAATATTAAAAATAACCCCGATCTAGTATCCGAATTAAATCATGTGATTCAATCATCGAGTAGAAATATGAATACTGCTAATATGGTGTCCATTAAAAATAAATTGAATAATTATAATTCTAGTTCAAACAATTCTAGTACAAACAATTCTAGTTCAAACAATTCTAGTTCCAATAAAGTTTCTAATCACGTGTCAAATAATAATAATTCGTCGTCTAATAGTTCAAGTAATTCGGCAGTTAAATTAGATATTTCTAGAATACCAAATCGTGTTAATGCGAATACTGCTGCTGCACAGATAAATAAAATGGTTCGTTACAGACTATCTACTCCAATGAATCAGTCTAACTATAGTGGTAATAATATTCGTGATAATAATATTCGTGGTAATAATATTCGTGGTAATAATATTCGTGGTAATAATATTCGTGGTAATAATATTCGTGATAATAATATTCGTGGTAATAATATTCGTGGTAATAATAACAATAATAACAATAACAATAACAATAACAATAACAACAATAACAATAATAACAACAAATAGTTTCGTAAACTTATTTAAGACTTATAATATAGTATATAAATATTATGAGTAAAGATTTATATGGTATTCTTGGTATTAATAAAGGAGCATCTGGACAAGAATTAAAGAAGGCGTATAAAAAGGCGGCATTAAAGCATCACCCAGATAGAAATCAGTCCAACATCGAAGAAGCAGAAAATAAATTTAAAGAAGTATCAGAGGCATATGAGATTCTGAATAATCCAAAGAAGCGGGAGATTTATGATAAAGTCGGGTATGATATGTTGAAACAAATGAATGAAAGTGGTGGTGGTGGACATCCGCACGATATTTTTAGTCAAATGTTTGGCGGAGGAGGCGGTAGACATCAACGTCAACGAGAAAATGAAAATGAAACTGATATTATTGCAGTGGTTGAAATTGATTTAGCGGATGTTTTCACTGGAAAACAAATCAATAAAGAATATCAATACAAAAAATGTTGTGTTATTTGCGATGGACGAGGTATCCGTAAAGGGGCAAGGATGAAACAATGTTCATCATGTAATGGACAGGGCGTAAAGGTATCGATGATGCAAATGGGTCCGATGGTACAACAGATTCAACGTGAATGTGATATATGCCACGGCAAAGGAACAACATTTAGACAAGAAGATAAATGTCAAACATGTAATATGAATAAATTTATTATTGAGAATGATATTGTAACAATTGATGTCCCCCCTGGAATTAAAACAGATGAAAAATTGACATTTGCTAATAAAGGACATGACAACGAATCACATGTGCGAGGTGACATGATCTTGGTCGTTAAAGTAACAGATAACGAGCAATTCCGGCGTAATGGAGACGACCTTTATATGGATAATGTCGAAATTAATTTATATGAATCTCTTGTTGGTACATCACTGTCAATTGATTATATCGACGGTAGCGAACGTCATATCAAGATTGATGAGATAATTGAACCAGGCCAGAATTATAAGGTGGATGGGTTGGGAATGCCTGTTAAGGATATGATTGGTGTAAGTGGAAATTTGTATATTAATTTTAAGATTGAATATCCACGGGCAATTGAATATTCAGACGAAACATTCCAAACATTATCTAGAATTCTAAAACAAAAGAATAGAGTTGTTGATGAAGACGATAATACTCTGTATAACTTAACACCAACATGTGACCAAGATAAAGCATATAATTCAGACGAAGATGATAATCAACACCCAAATGGACAAAAGATGGAGTGTAATCAACAGTAGATATATTTATTTTATGTTACATTTTTAACTATTATTAATTATATTTGACATATTAAATATAATCACTCGATTTCTACAATACAGAACGCATCTGTTCCTCTTCCACCTACTATGTTTAATTCGATTTCATTTAGTTTAACGTTAAATCTCTGTAAATCGGTTTTTAAATTTATAATTGAATTTCTAATATTATCGTCGATAACATTATCTTCTCCTGTATTTTCTATAATATCATCTGTTCCCGTATCATCTGGTCTCGTTTTACACAATGGATTAATATTAAACCCGTTGAATTTCTTAATTGCTTCTATTTCTTTCTTAATTTCTTCTAGTTCTGTTATTTTATTGGATGATATATGACAGCATGGGAAATTCCAGTTTGATGGATATAAATAACTGATATCTTCATTAAATATACATTCTTTAAATTTATCTATAAATGAACAAAATGTATTACATTTATAATCACTCATTATATATTTAACTAATATAAATAATATAATTAATATACAACAATTAATTTGTTGTATATTATTTGAATCAGTTTAATATCATATATAAAACTAATAACGTGATTAATGAATAACGTGATTAATGAATAACGTGATTAATGAATAGGGAAATAAAGTAAATCAAATAAAATCCACTATCATGTAGATCAATGATTTTATCCTATTTTCTTAGACATTATAGAGACATAGAATGTAAGTTATTATAGATATGGTGTAAATAAAATTTATTACACGTCTTATATGAACTTAAATCTTTAATATATTCTTATAGTTTGATTTTAATCCATTACCTTTTTCAAAATCTTGTATATTATTAAAGACAATAATTAAATTATAAATATAATTTTTCCACTCATCACCACATATTTCTTTGAAATTTTTATTGAAATTATAACCATATCCCATATTTTTAATACATATCCCCTTATGTATTCCATTCCGTCCTTTATTTTGTAAATATTGATTCGTTTTGATTTTATCATATATATCCGAATCTATATATACTAATGGCCAATTACAAATTTCTTGAAACTTACAAGTTATTATATATTTATTCTCTTGATGAATTCCTTCGTGTGGAATAATACTTATTTTTATAATTTCAAGTGTACTATCATCCATAATTTCAACTATACCCAAATCTTCATAATAATTACTATATACTGCTTTTGTAATATTAATAAATCGTTTATTTGGATTTTGTGTCATTATATTGTAAGTTTATATTGTAAGTTTATATTGTAAGTTTATATTGTAATATATTATAATGTTTTTATATATTTAAAACCTGACTTCCATTTTTCAAGTAATCATTACCCGATTGATATAATATAATTTATTATATTAATTAGAATTCTCAAATGTGAAGTTTATTATTTTAATTGTAATACTAAAATCTATTATATAATATATATGAATAATGTGATTAATGAATATGGTAAAATAGGGAAATCAAGTAAATCAAATAAGATCCATCATCATGCATATCATCGATTTTATCCTATTTTTCTTAGACATTATAGAGATGTAGAATGTAAGTTATTAGAGATAGGATTAGAAAATACATTTTCTATAGATATATGGCGTGAATATTTACCTAAATCATTTATATATGGTATTGATATTGATGAAAAGAAAACAAAAGTAAAAAATACAAAATTATATACAGGTCATCAAGCAGACCGAAAATTTTTGAAATCTGTTGTAGGTGATATTAATGATAAACTTGATATAATATTAGACGACGGTTCACATGTTCCCGGGGATCAAATTATAACATTTAATTATTTATTCACAAGACTATTAAAAGAGGGAGGTGTATATATTATAGAAGATATAGAGACATCATATTGGAGAAAGGGAAAACTATATGGTAGAAAGGTTGGTTATATGTATTATAATATATCAGTCGTTGATATATTTAAAGAGGTCGTTGATAGGATTAATATAGAATTTATTCCACCTAAACAAAAATCTTGTCATAAATATTCTAAATTTTTAACAAAAACAGTTCTTGATAGTATTGAATCTGTATTCTTTGGACAAAATTGTATTATTATAATGAAAAAATCAAAAGGTAAATATATAAATAATAAAGGACATAATATTTATAACAGACCATATAGATTTCCGCGGAAAATTCAAAACAATAATTCCAATAATAATGCATTAGAAATAATGAAATGATATTGATATATGAATAATATGTCAATAAAAAGATATACTATATTAGATATAGCATTATCCCAATTATCAAATAAAAGAGGGGTTACATAGTAAAAATAATATTGTGAATATTTTCATAAATATTGTTCATTATGTAAATAGAGAGTTCTTAAAGGATTCTTCTAAGGCGGAAGTATTAAAGCAGAATGAAATGATAAAGGAATATATATTGAACTATGTATTTAGTATTCAGTTTGCGTATAATTGTATTATAATACAGAAAATAAATAAATTCGACATGGACAGAAAATACAGAATGACTAAGAAATTGTGATTACTGGTCTATGTCTATATTGCATAAAGGTGGTTATTTATCCTATCGACCTGATTTTTGATGTAGTCGTTTATTATTTTTACGTAACACTATGTTTTCCTCCCCGATCTCTTTAATTAACATTATTAATTCGCTCTTAGATAAATCATCTAACATGAGATTATCATCATCTTGGTCATCGTCTTCTTGGGCATCGTCTTCTTGGACATCGTCTTCTTGGGCATCGTCTTCTTGGTCATCGTCTTCTTGGGCATCGTCTTCTTGGTCATCGTCTTCTTGGTCATCGTCTTCTTGGGCATCGTCTTCTTGGTCCTCGTCTTCTTGGTCATCGTATTCTTGGTCATCGTCTTCTTGGTCATCGTCTTCTTGTTCATCGTCTTCTTGGTCATCGTCTTCTTGGGTATCGTCTTCTTGGTCATCGCCTTCATCATCTGATGCTTCTTCATTAGTATTTGAATCCCTTAATAATGTGTATTTACGGTCTTGTGTATTAACAAGTTCGTTAATCTTTGATTTAATTTTGTCAATATTAGCACCTTCCATCTTATCAAGAATATTTCTATTATATGCGAAAATAAATGTGGGGACTGATTTAACTTCAAATACTTCGGCGAGATCTTCTGCTTCATCTACATCACACTTAAAATAGATTACATTATCACATTCTGAGCATAGTTTATCATATAATGGACTTACCCGTTTACATGGTTTACACCACGTGGCATGAAAATCAATAACATATAATTGATTCGTTGTCACATTATTATTAAGAAATTCTTTAAATGTATCAGTGTCAGATATATTTCTAATACTATTCCCGGTACTCATTTTAATTAATTATAATAAAAATAAATGGTATTTAGAACGAATAGTATTTACATGTCTAACTCTTTATAATATTCTTTTGTTTCATGTATTTATATAACAGGTAATTGTTTGATTTGGGGATTATGTTCAAATTAACAGCATTTAAGTTTTCATAATATCGATGTAATGCCAATACTATAAACATATCCAATGCTATTCCCGTATCAAAATCAAGTATAGTTAATAGTTTGTGTATTTGTTTATAATACTTCTTACTTATTGTATATCGCGATATTGAACTTGATAAAATAGGATTATTATTAATATCTACAATTCCTACAATATTTCTATTTTTATTGTTATTGTCATATTCGAAACACACGATTGGTTTATTTGAGTAATTCTTTATATTTTTAATATTTTTAATATTAAAACATACAACAAGATTATACCCTGATACATCGACAATATCTTTACCTGAACCAATATATATAACTTTCATATATGGGTTATTATTGTTAGTGAATATATTGTTTTCATTTGTTATAAATGATTCACCTGATATTTTGTCTAGGTCCCCTTTAAGTTTGAAAAACTTTCTATATTGTTTATATAAAATAATATTAAGATCTCCGTCTAATATAATTCTATCATCTATCAAAGATAAATATCGTAATAAATTAATTTGGGGACTTTGATTATGATGGTGATTAAATATAATGGACATATCTTGCTCACTAACTGTTCGATACTCTTTATAATATAGTGTTTTATAAAAGTTAATACCAGTTATATATAAATGTTGAAGATCTGTTTTTAATAAATCAATAATCGCTGCTAACCCAGTATTAGGACGAGTTCCAAGTATATTTTGTATATTATTGAATGTATTTTCACTCATAATTTTAAATGGAACAATGCCTTTGCAACCATTTAAATATGTTTGTATATCATTTCTAAATGGTTTTTTATTAGGATATGGCATACATAAAAATTGTATTTTATTTCTAATAAAAAACTTTTCACTTATATTATTTTCTCCTGGAAAGTCACTTGTATTAAGCGAGTTATATAATACATCAGTTCTATTTCCTATATCTCCATATCTACTTTTTGGTAGTGGTAATGATTTATTTAAACGAACAACGACATCGAATGAATTTATTATATGTCCGTTTTTAGAATTATGTAATGTAGATGCCGGACCGACTAACACAACGTTTTTATTATATAAATATAAATTGAATGCTTCCTCGTATCTGGCGTTAATACCAGTATTAGTATACAAGTAATATAAATTGAGACTGTGTTTCATAATTTTATTACGAGTATAATTTATAATACTTTGTGCTTTATCATTATGCGTCATCGGTTTGTTATCAGTATCTTGCTCTTTTTGCCTCCGTTGCTCTTTTTGCCTCCGTTGCTCTTTTTGATGCTGTTGTTCTTTTTGATGCTGTTGTTCTTTTTGATGCTGTTGTTCTCCTTTTTGTTGTAAATCCGGTTTTATGTTATGTTTATTGCGTTGTATTGTGTATTGAATTGGATTGTCATTTTTAGTTGAATTCGCGAGGTCTTGTAATTTTCGATATTTTTCTTGTTTATCATCATGTATTTTCTTTTCGTCTAGATATTTCTTTATAAAACGTTGTCTACATAAAGAGTAGTGTTTCTTTAATACTTGATATCCAATTTTTTTTTTACAAATTGGACATTGTAATTTGCCCATTTCGATATATATTATAAAATTATTCTAACTAATATATTAGAACGTAATACAATACGTATAATCACAGTTTATAATATATTTAATTATAACATATGTATATAGTATGCCTTATTCCAGCAAGAGGTGGTTCTAAAGGAATTCCAGATAAAAATATTAAATTGTTGAATAATAAACCCCTTATTGCTTATTCAATCGAAACATCGTTGAAGTCTGTATTTATAAATAAAACAGTTGTAACAACAGATTCTTCTATAATATCAAATGTATCATTAGCACATGGTGCTAATGTTCCATTTATAAGACCTGCTGAAATATCACAAGATAAATCTCTTGATATAGAATTTGTCCAACATTATATGAAATGGGTTAAAGATAATAATATGAAAGAACCAGATATTATAGTTCAACTACGTCCAACATATCCAATAAGATGTGTTGATTTTTTAGATTTTTGTATACAATCATTTGTTAATAATTACGATTCATATGATTCTCTGCGAACTGTTGTTGAGTTAGACAAAACACCATTTAAAATGTATCATATAGAAGACAATTATAATAAATCTAGTCTTGGTAAACAACTTATACCAGTTGTACCATCGCATGAATATATGTTCATGAAAGAACCACATAATATGTGTAGACAAGATTTACCCAAAGCTTATCTGCATAATGGGTGTATTGATATATTTAAAACATCAATATTAAAACAAAATACTATATCCGGTAAAATTATATTCCCTATAATAATGAATAATAACGACGGGTATGATATAGATACCATAGATGATTGGAATAAAACTGAAAATAAATTAAAAGAGGATGGGATTAATGGTATGAATGGGCGGTATAGTTAACCATGCGGTCATATACTTTAGAACCGGCGGGGGCATTTTTGATATGGGCTACACCATTATATTGTAAATAAGTGTTGTAACACATCCGGCGTCTCCAGTATTGGAGGTATGTGTATTGGTCTGGGTGATTGTGGTTGAAATAATTGGTTGGACAATACATAGGGCGAATATTAGAATTACGTGGGCATCCGGCGGTGTTAGTCATTTATACTATATATAAGATATTATTTTTGATTGATTGTAATTTTAACAACTGTTATTTAACTAATCTGTATAAAATGATTATTTTTACTCGCAATTAATCCAACTTTATTATACATATCCGTATATATTTTATATTTTAATTTATAATCCTTCGCACATTTTGGTTTCATTTCAGGTCCTTTATTAAATTCTAATAAAAATGGATTTAAATTATTATCTAATATAATATCACATCCGAATAATTGAAAAGTTGTATGATTGGTTAAATTTTCCGATTTAACTAATTTATTTATTATTGGATTACATACGATTTTCATATGGTTCATTATCTTATTCATTATTGGTTGTATAGATGTTGATTTAGTATTTGATTTTATATAGATATCCAATTCATCTGTTGTAAATGGTGATTTTTTATATACATTAGTGTCCATTTTATAACTTGTTATATTACTCTCAATGTCATATATGTCACCATTATATTCTTTATTAGTATATATACATTTACCATGTTTATACATATATGCTTGTGGGGTTTTATCATATACAATTAATATATAAACGCGTATATTAAGTTTCCTTGAATTAACAAGAAAAATATTATCCATGTATTCTTGAACTACTTTATAATCATTTGACCCGCCTTCAATAATTTCTTCTAGACTTGATGTTAGTTTAAGTCCCTCCTTTCTTTGAATATTCTTTTTCATTATATATGCTTTCCCGCTTATATATTCATATTTAAATAATTCTAGATCACTCTGTTTATATAATATATATGAACGTGGCATTAATTTCGCAGCAAAGTCAGTTCCATATTTGTTTACTAACATTATCCATAATCCATTTTTACTAACAAAATTATCACATCCGTTAATACCGAATACGAATTTATTACTATGTTTATTACTTTGTGTTTTTATTGTTAAAAGTTCTTCTTCTATTGTATTATATGTACGGGGTATATATAATGTCCAATCTACTGATTCAGTGAAATTATATTGTTTAAATATATCTTCTTGAACTTGTCCTAGTTTCTTGGAAGGGTGTTTATAATACTTTGTTATTATTTTTTTTCTAGAATATGAAAAAGTAATTACTAATACTGCGATTAATACTGCGATTAATACTGCGATTAATACTTTTGATACTGTTATTGTAATAGTGCGACTAGTCATTATTAAAATATAATAAAATAAATGGTGAAAATGTATTTAGGAACAACCCTGTCAATAACTAATGCTACTGTCTAATAAATTTTATTATATATAAAAACATATAATAAAATAAATATATAATATATAAAATAATGCATGATCAAATAATAGACCATGCTAAAATAATACCTCTAAATATAAATATAAGCGATGATGATATACGAATACATCTGTTTAATAGAGAATTTATTAAATCAACTTCAGATTTATTAAGAAGTATATGTGATGAAAGTAATATATCAAATACTAAACGATTTCTGTTGTCTTATTTGATATATCATAAATATATTTTTAATGAAAATCCAATTGAAACCGAGGTAGAAATATCTAAGTGTGCATGTAATATGTTAAATACACTACATAATATAAATACTGTTGAATTATATACTACTTATAAAAGTGCATTTGTTAAATTATATAATTTATACATTGTGAAATATATGAAATGGGAGCATCTCGATAAACGGCAATTAAACACAAGTCTAATCCACGCTCATAGTGAATTATCAAACACGCAGAAATTCTTTAATGATAATCGTAAAAATGATGTGATAGACGATGTTAAACAAAATCAGGATCAATTAGACAGGGAAATAACTGAGAAACTTACTGATATAGAACATAAATTAAAAATTATAAATGGTGTTAAAAACGCCGATGAAATAAAATCAACATTACAAGCAAACCTTGAAACAATACAAGATGAAAATATCTTAAATATCGCAAAGAAAGCATTTTGGGATATTTTCACAGAGGAAATTGACAGAAACGATTACACACGATTATATATTATATTGGATGAAATTAAAATACGTCTAAAAATGTTTACCCCAAATAGACCGGATATATGTCATGACATTGATACTACATTAGATGTAGAATTATATAAACAGATGATTAATAATAATGTGTTTGAAACCGATGATTTTATGAAACTCATAGAATATTTAATAATGAAGATAAAACAATATATCGCCCCTGTACACGATAAAGAAATAGATGACTGGATAGTAGCATTATATGAAAACATAGGAGATAAATACAGTAAAACATTGCCATCATTCTTTGAGAAATATTATAGTTATTTAGAGATTACAGAAAAAGAAGTTAGCGAATTCCACAACACTGTTCGAAACAGTAATAAGTAGCATAACTTGTTATTTATAATTATTAAAGTTATTAGTTCGGTACAGTAATAACACCGAATTTTTGATTTTCCTTATGTTTACCACAAAAGTTGTCGAATTTTTTAGAGAAACTACACTGTGTTCCTTTTGCCGTTTTAGCACAACACTTCGTTGCGTTATATTGCGGGGGTGGTGTTCCAACAACGGGTGGTGTTCCAACAACGGGTGGTGTTCCAGTTGGAACCTCTGTGATTTCCATGGGTTGTTTTCCACAGATTTTCAACATAATTGGTGTTTCGAACATTGAAACAATACCAAGGTGGTTAATACTGTGTTTATTGCAGAAAAATCCAGCTTTATTGTTAAGTTTACATTGACACCCGTTTTTAAGAATTTCATGGCATTTAAGCATGTTGAATCCTCCAAGATCTGTATCTTGTTGTATGATAAATCCGTCTGTTTCAACCGGAAGCATTGTTTTTCTAAATGCTTCTTCTATTTGTACTAAATTACACACAATGTTGATCTGATAAAATGCTTGTTTCATACGACCATCTTCATTAACAACTCCGTTTAACATATTAATTCTGGTATATATGACCAATTCATTATACATCCTAATATACATCGGTCTATTTGCTTCAACATATTCTAGGATAATATCTTTAAATGGTTCGATATATTCGTGTTGAAACGAACCATCTTTCATTTTAAATACAGTTCCAATAATGTAGTCTAGGTAAGTAAGAACTCGAACACTGTATATATAGCGATTCCTAATATAGAGGGGCCAATTATATGGTGGTTCTCCACTTTGTAACGGGTCGTCGACAAATACAATCGCGAGTAACGCAAGTAAGATCTCTCCGATACTTGATGTTTGTGGATCCCATGTATTTTGACCCCATGTTCCAATTAAGGATAAACACACCTTGCCGTTTAACTGTGCTTGATAGCAGTTGGGATGTATACGACCCCTATTAAATACAGTAACGTTCAAAAACGTCACTTCTGGTGGATTAGCAGGGTATGGTTTTTTAAATTCGAACTTGAACATAAAGAACCCGCCTTGGTATGGTGTTCCATTGCTACCGATAATCAGTGCATGGAATATGTCTTGGTTTGTTTCTGATGGCATTATGGTAATATTGTCAAGAGAGTTTGCAATTTTTAAATGTGAGTACAACGAATTCTTCATAGTTATGGATGTCTTTGTAATAATGTATCACCTAAAATTTAAATCATTTTTATATTATATGGAAAGTAGTTTTTTTAGTAATACGTCAGGTGTTTTATATAGTATATATAAAGTATCACGTGATAAGACAGTTGCGTCATTTAACACGTCAAAGGATTTTAGTGTAAAAAGATTACACGACAAACCTATTATTACGTCAATATATGAACATATATCAGCACCTATACGTTCAATGGTTTTTATAATAGATAATATATATCTAGGTAACGCATATAATGCGAGTAATTATACGTACATAATAGAGAATGATATAACGTGTATTGTTAATGCAACTGGTGAAATAGATAATTACTTTGAATATGATAATAAACTAACATATATGAAATTAGGCGGTGTTATAGATAATTCGACCAGTTCAATGTCGAATTATTTTAATGATTTTATAAGATTTATATCTGAAAATAAAAATTCAAAGACTCTAATACACTGTTATATGGGGTCTAGTCGGTCTGCTACTTTAGTTGTATTATATCTAGTGTATTTCAGGATGTTTTATTTACAAGATGCTATACTATATGTGGAGGATAAATGTAATCGTGTAAATATTAATGTTATTTATATACGCGAGATAGAGAATTATATCAAGACAATGTAACTACCCAAATACTTTATGAATCGGTTGATAATTCTTGAATATGTCACTTTCTTTATTAAATACAATTGAATTCATTTTTGACGAATCTTTAATCCATATTTTAATAATACAATTATTGATTTTCGGACTAATTGAAATACCATTAATATATGTGTAATCATTTGATAATGTACCTCCTACTAACATCGTTGATAATTCTTCCCATACTTTATCCGATATATTTTTTAATAACTTATATGTAAGAATCCCACCTTTAATATTTGCGGGGTCTTCCCAAATAGGCGGAACATCACCTTTCATTACAAAGAACATACCACTTGTAATAGATCCAATTGTTTCATAATATGTTAGGAATTCTTCAAGTGTTGTAAGTTCTACTAGTCTTTTATAACTATCAATTGTCCATCTTTTATCGTCTGGGTCATGATACCATAAAGTCCAATTATTGTCTAATTTGTGTTGATTTAATGCCATTATATTTGTAATATATGTTTATGTTTTATATTAGTTTACTAACTTCTATATCCTCTAATACATCTTTGTAATCGCTGAGACCAAACAAATCCAGCAGAATGATTACATCTACCTGGGTATACGGGGTGTGGAGATGGATGTTTTTTATCTTTTGTTTCTAATAATACTATGAAGTATATACCGATCCCTAGTAATAAAAGAGTAATAACGAGAATTGTTATATTAAATGTGTTATTTGAACGATGTTGGGTGGGGTGATTTGAAGAGTGTGCCATATATAATATATAATATATATTTATTTGTGGATAAATAATAATATAATTATTTACATATTTGGTTGCTTGATTATTTGGTTGCTTAATTATTTGTTTGTAAATAAATAATATCGCTATAAGATATATGAAAATGTCGAATGTTGTTATTGATTTTATTAAAAATTTTTGTGTAGGTGGGACAATTATTGGGTTGTATTCACTTATTATTAAATATTTATCACCCGTTTTTGCGGGACATATGAGTGGTTCGTTACCATTAGTATTCACATATGTTATAGCAAGTACATACTATATTTACGGGTATGAAAAAGCACAACAAACAAGTATGGTCGGTTTCAGGGGCGGATTCTTTTGGCTTACATATGCATTTATAATATTTATAATGCTTAAATATGAACAGAACATTATACTAACATTCTTACTGGCGATTTCAGTATTTATATTACAGAACTATGTATTATATATGTATTATAAACATTCGAATGTATTATCTGTGAAATCTACAAAATTAAATAAATATACGAAGTTAAGTAAATATAGTAAGTAAATATAGTAAATAAATATAGTAAATAAATATAGTATCATTATACTATATAAAATTTGAAAAATAAATAAAGAGATAATTATATTATAAAGTATAAGAAATGTATTGTATCAAATTAATCCTACTAACTGATGGGAAGATGCCCATTAAGGGCAGTAAATATTCTGCTGGATATGACTTATTTTCTAATGAAAAAGTTATGGTTGAACCTCATTCCAGACGATGTGTGGCAACAGGTGTTAAATTAAAGATGCTTGACAACGGGTTTTATATTCGTATTGCCCCTCGTTCTGGACTTGCTGTTAAGAAATCAATTGATATTGGGGCAGGGGTTGTTGATAGTGATTATAGAGGTGAAATAAAAGTTGTATTAATTAATAATGGTGATGTGGAATTTTGCATTGAACATGGTGATAAAATTGCTCAGTTTATTGTTGAAAAATATGAACCGAATACTCTTGTTAAATGTTATAATGAAACGGGGGATGAAGTAGATAGTGAGGAATTGTCGATTATTGAACGCGGTGAAGGTGGGTTTGGTTCAACTGGGTTGGTTTAATTATAATCAATTTACTCCGGTAATACATTATCGATTGTGATATCTTTGGTTTGTGCAGTGATGTAGTTACCTAAATATATAAAAGTAGATTTAGGGGTTGAACTGACGTTTTCTAATAGGGCATATACATAATGTTTCCCCGTGATAATTCCTACACTCTTTATTGTACGATTATTATATGTTATTTTATATGGATCAAGAGTATCCACTACACTTTTGACTGGACCCGATGTTGCAGACGTTTGAATAAAAATATTGGAATAATTCGTATCTAAACCATACTCATACGTGGTTATGGTTGTTTTATAGAGAATCAAATTTGCAATATTATATAGAAATTGATACGGTATTTTATATTCATTATATGTGTCGGACTTGACAACTAATGGATACGCCCAGTATTGATCACTCTTTATAATAGTACCGGGTACTATACTACCATTATAACATACGTTATCGTAGGATGGTACAAGTCTGGTGGGGGATGTTTTAAGTGTTAATACTGTTACTCTGTTTTGTGATTTACAACCATTAATACTAGTACATTGATCAGGTTGATCATCGCTCCAATTAGGCATATCACAGTTTGGTGCTACTGTCGGTGCTGTTGTAGGCGCTGCTGTCGGTGCTGCTGTCGGTGCTGGTGTATTTCAGGGACATATGTTAGTATTATAATTAAAATTAGGAGGGTTAACACTAGCATCTGTGCATAGAGGTGAATCAGCGCCAAAAAAATATGCGTCTATAACGTTACGAACATCCCATTCTGAGATGTTTTGATTAAATGCTGAAGCTTTATTGAACATTGATCTCATATTTTTAACGTTACCAACATCCCATCCTGAGATGTCTGGATTAAATGCTGAAGCGTTATAGAACATCGCATTCATATTTGTAACCTTACTAACATCCCATCCTGAGATGTCTTGATTAAATGCTGAAGCTTCATAGAACATCGCATTCATATTTGTAACCTTACTAGTATTCCAGTCGTCTATAATCCCATATTTGTCTATTATACCTTGTTTTGTTCCAGCGTTAAGATAATTGGTTACTAGCTCTTGCATGTTTTGATCTGCCGGAATTGGCATTTCCGCTGCTAGTGTATTTGTATAAGTAATAGACAAATTATCTCCTACTAGAACTATTCCGGATACTATTAAAGGCATTATAATATATATTATATATTATATAAAAATTCCCAATTATAGTTTAATTAATCTAAAATGAATAACCATCCTGTAGTCCGAAATATTTAGACATAATTCCCCACACAACATCTCGTTTTCTATTTAACTTTCGTTGTTTCAATATATCAATCGGTGTTTCGCCTTTATTATTTTTGATCAATGTTGCTCCGTTCTGTAACAACCCCTTAATTCTAGACATATTAATATACGGGGATCTACATAAGATGTGAAGTAGTGTATCCCCAGCAACACTTGTTTTACCCCGTTGAATATTATATTGTAGGTTAATATCAATCTGAGGAAATAGTTTCATATGATCCATTAATAAATCAGTGGATGATATATCACGACGAGACAATAGCGAATGTCCGTTAGAATTTAATATTGTGGGGTCAATTATGTCCTTATATTTAATAAGGTCTTCGTATTTTAGTTCATAAAACAATGGATATTTACGAGTACCAATTAACGTATTCGGATGTAAGTCACTATTCGATATAACATCGTCCAAAAATATAGAATACCGCGTCAATCTTTTAATAAACTTCAATATATCTGGAATACGAAACATATGACGGGTATTAAATCCAGCTGATAATAGTAATGTCTGTATATTATTAGACAAATGTATACCATTCCTGATATAATATTTTGTTGCCCTACAATTCACGATGAAACCATGAGATATTATTAATTCAACAAACTTGATATTACCGGATTGAAATATAGAACAAACCATTCTAATAGCCCATTCTTCTTGAGTATTTATATTAACACCATCATTTAATAATTCTTCTGCATGTTTATATATGTCAATTGCTTCATTCTGTTTGATATAATTTCTATTATCAATAATATAATAACCAAATTCAATAGTCTTTTCTAATGAGAATAACATAGGTAATACAAATATATTTTTAGATATGTCAATCACAGATGTTGGTGTTAAACTATCCTCTTCCCCATTATTATATAAACGCAGTTTATATTCTAGGGGCGAATAAGATAATTCTTTATAGGCAAGTTCTACCAATGGATAGTATGTTAAAACAAGATCGTCTGCGATAGGACAAATCTTTGTAATTCCTGTCATTGTTATAAGTGTAATCTCAGGCATAGTTGGTTAGAATGATAATAATATTTAATTTAATTTAATTCAATTTTATAATCACTAGGGACACCTGAATTAACTAATTGGGGATTAGTTAATAATTCTTTAACAATCTCTTTATCTGTAATTATTTTTAATAGTTTATTAAAAATATATATAATATTATATATGAATAAACATTCGAACCGGAAAAGTCCTATACCTCGTCCCGTTAAATACATAAAGGGTGGTAATCGGGTTTTAAAACGAAGTAAGAAAAAATTAGTTCATCATAGCAAACGGGTAATGAAAAAAAAGATAATACAAAAGAATATGAAAGGTGGCATGGGAAGTAATAACATGAGGTTACCACTTCAATCAAACGTTTCTCCAACTGGTAACGGTACTCAATTTGGAAATGATATTATTAATTTTGTATATAGTGCTATAAATACTATTACAGATACTATTACTACTGTCGTAAGTGTTGTTGACTTATCTGACAATATCGGTTCAAAATTTAGTAATCCAGGTGCTCCGGGGGCGTAAAAATATATAAACTATTTTAGATAATATATTATATATGTCATCAGCACTTAATCAAAAAGCACCCGAATTCGAAGCAAAATGTTATCATAATGGAAAAATTAATACTATTAATATAAAGGAATTCGAAGATTATTACAAAGTTCTTTTCTTTTATCCACTTGATTTTACATTTATTTGCCCAACTGAAATTAACGAATTAATTGCCAAACAAGCAGAATTTGAAAAATACAATTGTAAAGTATTTACTATTAACACTGATTCAGTATATTCACACGAAGCATGGGCAAATCAATCAAAATCTACGGGTGGGTTAGAAAATATTAAGGATTTATATATGGTGTCGGATTATGACAAGAAGATCTGTGAATCATATGGAACACTGGATAGAACTAATAAGAATGAAAGTGTTTCATCAAGAGTTACATATATATTAGATAAAGACAATATTGTAAAATATGTAAGTGCTAATATATCAGATGTTGGTCGTAATATTGATGAAATTATAAGAATGGTGGCAAGCATAAATAAAGTTGATTTATTAGAGGAAGGTGACGCACTTCCATGTGGTTGGTCGCCGGGTGGCGACACCTTACAAAAAACTCACGCTGGGGTTATTAAGTTTTTAGGGGAGTAAGTTACTGTTGACGATCAACATTCTAACTCTTTATTCTAACTCTTTATTTCAACTCTTTATTTCAACTCTTTCACATATTTCTTCAAATACTTATATTCTTTGGTTGACGATTTTAGTTTCTTGGTGGACATTAGATCAGATTGAAGCATTGCCACAACACTGAATAAATATGTAATCTTACAATTGGAATACATTGTATCTATAATATGTTTTGTTTGTTGTCCGATTTTATTTAGATCAGCATTTGTTATTAATTCTTCCGTATAAAGTATATTAACAATTTTATTAAGTTGATATATAGATGCCTTGAATTGTTTTGTTAATTTGGTTCTATATTGTCCAAATAACTTATTATATTTATTAGTACTTGATTTTAATTTTTTCATATCATTCGGCTTGAATTCTTTATAAACACCTTTTAATTTATCACATCGAAATTTGGCATGAGATTCATATATATATTTTAACAATTCATTGCATTGTCCCTCTGGTGTATTATATATACTAAGCATTGACTCATAGTTAGGTGGTAAACATACCCGACAACTTTTAATATTTTGTATACCTCTATTACAATATGCGTTATCATCATTTAATGCAGTGACAATTGCCTGAATTATATTAGCCCGAACTATATAATTCCGGGCAATTTCAATACACAACTGTCTCTTAGTCATTTTACAAAATGTTTTATTAATACATTTATTTGGGGTTGATATTACAATATCGATAAATGAACGTGTATTTTGTGTTTTACCTTGTGGTTGCTGGTTCTTACCCTGTGGTTGCTGGTTCTTACCTTGTGGTTGCTGGTTCTTACCCTGTGGTTGCTGGTTCTTACCTTGTGGTTGCTGGTTCTTACCTTGTGGTTGCTGGTTCTTACCTTGTGGTTGCTGGTTCTTACCTTGTGGTTGCTGGTTCTTACCCTGTGGTTGCTGGTTCTTACCCTGTGGTTGCTGGTTCTTACCTTGTGGTTGCTGGTTCTTACCTTTTTGCTGGGTATTGTCTTGTTGCTGGTTCTTACCTTTTTGCTGGGTATTGTCTTGTTGCTGGTTCTTACCTTTTTGCTGGGTATTGTCTTG
>Ga0209630_10001378_pt1 | contig 25999 bp, 28 predicted proteins | sample COG_01_FD_184745 | JGI IMG/M metagenome (GOLD analysis project Ga0209630, IMG submission 184745) | Pelagic Microbial community sample from North Sea - COGITO 998_met_01 (SPAdes) (version 2) | ecosystem: Environmental > Aquatic > Marine > Neritic zone/Coastal water | place: Helgoland, sampling... | reverse complement strand
CAACACTATAATAGTGTGCCGTCGATTTTTATAAGTGATATAATATAACCACGTCCATATTATCGATTGGAACTGGAACGTCGATATTCATATATAATACTTATATCGATGGATATTGATACAAGTGGCAAAGTTAGTAAAAATCAATGGTTATCTATTATAAGTATTTCACATCATGTCTACTCGTATCAACATCCCATATACCCTTATCGACAACATCGATACTCTATTCACAAAACAGGGTTTCTAAATTAGTTTCGGTATATTTTATCATATTTTATCATATTTGTCTAATCTCGTATATGCTAAATAATTATATCCTTTTAGTTGTTTTCCGTGTATTTCGGTCGATTTTCGCATTTCATTGTTTAATTCAACCGGATCCGGTGTTTTTGTTATATCAAGTTTAGACTCGTGTATAAGTTTGGTAAAATTAGAATTTTCAATATCATCGTATAAATTTGTATAATATTCATTCGATGTAATTGGTTTGTTTAGTTTACGTGCTGATGGTGGACATACACCTTTTATGTATTTTAAACTACCTCCCTTTTTCAATTTATTATAGAACTTATAGTGTTCGTATGATAGTGCCGATTCGTCATCTGTGAATAAGAATAACCAGTTTATATAGTCTTGTAATGTCATATTTTCTTGATAATTCACTTTAAATATTTTACGATCAATTCCATTCAGTGTTCGAGGATGTGGAAAATTAACAGTTCCGTAAGTACATTTATAATCATCGTGATTATGGTTTATACAACACACTCTGTTATTCGAATCGTCTATTATTACATTTACTCCAGTATCTTCTAAATATTTACCATATATGTAATTTTCATTTGTTGAATATCCGTCAATTGGTGGTATACTATCATCTTTTGTAATCTTATTTTTAATGTCTGAATTACTGAATGTTTCAATACTATCCTTTATTAAATTCGTTTGCTGAACTACATTATTTGGAGAGGGTATACTTTTAACATCATATTCTTCGTCTTTATAATGATCATCCTTATAAACACTGTCTGTATATAATCTATAATCAATTAGATGTATGAACATTAAAAATACTACATATATTATAACAAAAAATATAATTATACCAAATGTTATATATGTTTTAGACAATTCAATCATTACTAATTTATATTAACATATTTAATTTTGTATAATAATTTTGTATAATAATTTTGTATAATAATTTTGTATAATATATATTATATATAATAAAGTATGGATGCTATATATGATTTAATTACATTAAATAAAGATGAAATAGTAAAAATAGTTCCTAATCCTAGTTTTGGGAAAGGACCATATATATGCGATACACAGTGTTCATTAGATATAAATTATTTACGTAATCCAATTCATTTGGACGATGTTAATTGTTATATAGACCCTACCAAGAAATATATTAGAATACATTTAAAAGACGCTGATAATCACATTATATACAAAGGTGCTGATAATGCAGGATCCGCTGGTTATATAAAAGCACCAAATAATATTGTAAGTGATAAATATGTATTACAATACATATTTATATTTCCATATGTTCGAAATCACATTGACAATAAAACACATGTTAATGATTTTGAAATACAATTAGTCCATAAATCCGAGACTGGTATATTTATTAATATTGTTATACATATAACAGATAAGGGTGGTGATTCAGTTCAATCAGCATTATACGAAACATTATTTAATAGTATTATAACATCACATGGTGCTGAAATTAAAGCAATGAAAAAGAATAAAGTAGATGATACCCATGTAGAAGCATCATATCATAAAACGTTGGGTGAATTATGTAATACTAAAAATTCTACTTGTATGACAAGTGTTATTGCGAATGATTTTATTATAGATAACACAGTAGACCCACAATTTTATAGTTGGTTGGATTTAAATGTGGGGTATAAATTATATTGGATTACATTCGATAAAACCATTCCTATATCACCTACTATATTTGATGGTCTAAAAAAATATATGAATAACAACGTAGATAATAACAACCATACACCTCATCCTAAATATAAAACCCCCGTTATAGGCGAATTAATATATTATAAAATCGATAATGTTACATATAATAGACGACATTATTTATATATCACATTGGGTGGAACTGAAATACCTGGATATGCTCAAGATAAATATGGAAAACGAGAGGATAAGGCAGAGGATGATGGTTCGAATGGACGTGATTCAACAAGACGCGATAAAAACGATAACTTAATAATTGTTAATACACAACAAAATGAAAAAATTGTAATCGAAGTTGACAATAAAGTTGACAATAAAGTTGACAATAAAATAAAAGAAAATTTTGTTAATTTAAGAAATAATATTAACAATACGATTAATAATAAGATTAATAATATAAGAGAATCATTTTCAACAATTAATATAAAAGAAGTTAAGCAGGGTCCAACTCAACCAAATGATATTGATATGAAGAATATCATAATATATATTCTATCTGGTATAATTATTATATACATAATTTATAGATTAGTATTATATATAAGGTCGTCACAATATAACATCCCAACATTTATATCATATATAACTTTAATACCACGAAAAATAAGAGATGCTGTTTTTTCATCAAACTCTGGTGTTAAACCTCATCAGGCAGGTGGTAATATCATAATTGATAAATATGACACCATAGACTCGTCACCAGACTCACAAATAATAGACTCATCCACAACCCCCAAAACTTTTACTGGTGGCAATGGTAAATATAAATTAGGATTAAAAAAAATAAAACGAAAACTTATTTAGAATTTCCATTTATTGTTACAGTGTAAACATGTAATAAAGGTTGTCATCGGTTCATCTGCTGAGCGTGTTTGCATTTGGTAATATGTCGTCTTATTCCTCTTACATCGACCGCATACATATTCACTTGTTTCACTTACTTTATTTCGCATCTCTAAATATTCATTTTCAGATTTTTGTTTATCTTTAATCGATTTCCAACTATCAATATGAACATCACACCGATTAATATATGCGATATTTGATACATCTAATGTTCCGTCTAAAATATCTTTCATAAAATTGGTATTCTTTAAATATGATGTCGTGTCTAAATTATTATATATGCTATGAACTTTCGCCAAATATCTCTTTTTAAAAATATTATTCTCAAATTCGGGTATAATACGTACCTTAACCGCATTTTCAACAGCATATTTATAAATACTCTCTTCAATTATATCGACTATGTTATAATTTTGTTTGGAAAACAAACGTTTTAAATATGTTTTACATATTTGTCTATGGTCTAGTTGTTCATTCATTATAATATGATTATATTTAAATATTTAAATCAATTTTTAAATTATCATAAACACACATACATAAACACACATTTATATACATATAATATGTTGACACAACAATTAATAAATGAAAATATAAAGAAATTACATTCGAATAATAAAAACTATATTAATATAGGATTACAAGATGGTAAATTTATTAATATATATATATATGAACGAGTTATTTTGTTTCTAAAACAGAAACAGTCAATCGATACAGTAAAATACTCTTCATATTATTTATATAATAAGGATAATATGACACTTCATATAAATGATAATGGTTCATCAAATTGTTATAATGAAATGTTAAAATCTAGTAATAAATTATATGTAAATCATTATAATCTCGTATTTTATTCATATTATAATAAGAAATTAAATAATGATAGGTTTGAATCTTGTTATGAATATGATAAAATAGACATTATTGAATCACTTACATATACGTATAATAATATTGATATTGAATTATTAAAAATAAATAATAAATATTCTATTCGAATTATAATTAAACCTGACTCATCAACTCAAAGTATATATAATTTGATAAATATAATTACAAACATTGTGTAAGAGTTGTATATATAAATAATTTTCTATTATATACTATATGGAGACTAAAATATTAATTAATTCACTACTATTAATTATAATATTTTATCTATTGCTTGATTGTATTCCCCATCGATATGTTTTTGGGGATACCAAAAACAATTCATATATGAATCGTAGTGAGAACTTCGACGGAAATAGTGGTGATGAAATTGAAGTTAAGGATAACAGTATCAATGAATTATATGATTATATGGATAATAAATTCGATCGACTTTCAACTGATGCTATTAATAGCAATGATGTTAAACCAGATAATTATTATATGAATGATAATAATACGCCGAATTTTAATAGTGGTGTTGTTAATACGGCACGATTTTACGATATGAATATGGACGGTGTTATGCCAGATAAATTACAACAATCAACTTATATTTCCCCGGGTGGAAATAAAGAGATGGAGGATGTAATGGTGGATAAACAATCTAAGGATTCGTCTTATATAGACAGTGTTACAAATAAGGAACAAGTATTTAAACCAGACACGTGGCAATACAAAAATGAATTACCAATGAATGGTGGTGCATTTAATGGATTGCTTGGGTTCGATTCACAGGGAGGAAATTATGCTATTTACAGTAAAACAGAACTGGAATTAGAAAAGTGTGACAATGAAACAAAATGTAGTAAAGTCGACGATTTAAGAAATGGTATGATGCAGAACAGAGATAATATATAAATAATATATAAAGAATCGTCGTTATATAAAACTTATAATGTGTAAATTAACAGAGTTCAAAGATAAACGGCGGAGAACCGAATATGCTGTATTTTGCGGGTCGTATAATATGTGGAAAAAGGCAGACAACATTTGCTTGTTTATGGTTGAAAATACACAGTCGAGTGTAATAAGTGATACGTTTAATGAAAACGTAAATAGTTTTATTGGTGAACTAGAAGGACTTAAACGTTATAACCATAACCATCTACCTCATCAACCACGTAATAAATGTGCTGAGATGATTATCCCCCGATTAAAGAATATAATTAAATTGTCTAATGCTATGAATTATATAGCACTCCGACATGAAGTATGCGAGTTACATTTTATTACGACCAAAATGTGTAAACGTTTTAGTAAACTTTATTAACTTTATTAACTTTACAATGAATATATTTCCAATAGTTATAATTAAACGCGATCCGGGCGAATTAGAGGGTCCATGCGGACTGGTAGTGGTGACAGCAACCACTACTTGTTCGCATTAGCAGCAGCAGCAGCAGCAGCAGCAGCAGCAGCAGCAGCAGCAGCAGCAGCAGCAGCAATATCTGCAGCAGCAGCAGCAGCAGCAGCAGCCTTCACCTTGACGATCGTATTAGCGATGTCCTCTTCGGCGTTCGAAAAAGAACAGGCGACCGTATGACTGTCGCCACCGGTGCGGAGCAACGGTGGGGGAACGCCCAGATTGTAGGCGACGGTGGCGGGTGTGGTGACAGGAGTCGTCATGGCGATTATACCAGTATATAATTGTATGTATCGAATTTTTTAATTTAGTTTTACCTAGATATAGTTATAACCCAACGTGACCACTCGTTTAACTGTATCGACACGTCCATATGAGTACCGTCGCGGTCACTCATATGATAACACTTCATTCCGGTATTATGTATATTTTTTACAATCTAACTATAAAATCTAGATATATTATATATATCTAATATAATATGAAAATATTTATTCGTTATGCCGATAATAAAAAAACGGATAATAGATTATTTAAAATAGACATTCATGAAAATACTTCATTTATTAAATTAAAACGACGAATTATAAGAATAGCAATACGTAAAAACATCTATTTAGATTTCCTAAATTTAAGAATTCGTCATATAAATAAATATATAACAAGATCATCGTCTTTAAACCTAATTGAAAATAGTACATTATATATAACAAATCATAAATTACGAGGAGGCACAAATGATAGTGCTGTTGGACTACCTGTTATATATCTAGGTCCTCCTGTATGGGCCGTTACATTATCTATCGCTCTACTAGCAGGTGCTTGTCCAGTCGTATATATTTTCCTATTAAATCCATTTTTAAAGAAATCAAGTAAAAAACCAGGGCAAGAAACTGTAAACGAGTTACAATTACTAGTAGACGATGTTGGTTCGATGAGAAACTACAATAATTACTATATTCGTAAAAAATTAGATGACGTGGCACATATTGATATAATTAATCGTGAATATGAAGTATGGAAATATTTACGAGATTGTAAATTTACATTATTTAAATCAAAACTATATGTATTATTTTTCTTGTTATATGCGCTGTTTATTGTATTTACAGCAAATTTATATTTTATAACAAAGTTTATGAGTGGGTTTACCGACAATCAATATAAATGTTTTATTCATACAAATCCAACACCATTATCATCATTAATGGTGTCAATTTGTGGTATTGTCCCCCTTGTATTATTTTTAATGAATCTTTCTGGTTATAAGAACGCAATATATGTATATTTACTGACATTGGTTGTTGGTAGCGTATGTGTATATACGTCTGTTTATTGGAATAAAATGCAGAATTTTAAGGATGCTATGAAATATAGAGACACAGACCCGACAATAAATAATCCGGCAAGTGGTTATGTTAAATCATCTGTTGAATTTATGCCTAACTATTTTCGATATCTATTCTATATCCCTGTAATTGTAGGAGTTGTGACAATACTATGTTATACAATGCGTGTTCACCCTTTAATATGGGGTGTATTGGTAGCGTTTATGGGGTCTTTACCGTCATATTATGTTCTTCAAAATACATTACCATTATATTGTAATAACAGTTTTAGATTTAATAAGTCATTCTCTCAAGTACAATCAGTAATTGAAAAGGATAATTACGATAATTTAAAAGCACCATATTATAACAAGTTTAATAATTAGAACAAAAGTTTGAATTTATAAATGTAATGTTTTATAAAAAATATTTAAAACTAATATTTTATAAAACATTATAAAATGCCAGAGGACGGACTGAAAATGAAAGGGCTTCCTAAATCAAACGATACAGAGAGTGAAAGTGGTGGTTCTGAGAGTGAATATGAGGAATTCGACCTCAGTGATAATCCAATGTATCAGGTATTATCGGCATTTCTAGAAGATGACGAGGGAAATAATATTTGTGATCATATTTCGAAGTTAACAGATGCAATTCAGCAGAATTCTATAAAACTCGATAATGTATTAAATAATTTAAGTAGTGATAAGAGTAAATCGGTAAAAGGTCCACGGAGATCTTCTAGTAAAGAATAGAGTGTTTTTATTTCCGGAAACCACACGTTCTCATATAATCAATATTTCTAATAATATTTCTAGTTGACATTCCACCTCTTACCCAATATTCGGGAATAATATGCTGTGTATCTTGTACATTTTCTTGTAAAGATGGTACAAGTGGTACAAACCGGTCAATTGAAATACCGGAAAGTGTATTACACGACCTCGGTTGAGATGTATCTTCGCCAATCAAAAGTCTTGATTTAAGATCTGGGAATTTAAGGGTTGATTCACCACTTCCTAAAAATGGAGTTCCTAAGAAATGACTTGTATCAAGTGATTTACTTGATTTTGATTTATCAGATGTTAATATGTTTCCCATACTACCATCTTTAAGATGAGAGTCTTCATCTACAACATTTCCTTGACTTCCACCAACACTGGATTGATAAACCCCCCTTGTATCAAGTGATGTGTGATAATCAGCGAGATTTGAATTAGAATGATTTATAGTATGATAATCATGAATTCTTAAATTATTATCATCATTATTTAATTGTTCATCGTGTTCGTCATTAATACGAGTATGATAATTCGTTTCTAAATTATTATTATATTTTGCCATATATACTAATATAATATATTATTTTATTGTAAAAAAGTTTTATTGTTGGTAACTTTTGTGTTGTCATCGATGTAAAGCATCATACCCGACCGTCGCAGATGGTTTATATATACCCCATTGCGGTGCACATTTAACAGTATCTTCTTTACATGTCGGACCAGTATTGTAACACCATTTAGCAAATTCAGTTTGTTTATTTGGCAATGTTGTCGATGGCATAGTATAATACTGGCGTTGTGAGTTATTTTTCCCATATAAGTCTGATACATCTCTATATAAATTTGTATTAAATTTCTCTTTTATATCTTTCTTTAACGTCTTGTTGTCCCATGATTTACACGCTTCGTCCTTCTTAGGATTATCAGTTATAACATTAATGTTCATAAACGGATTATTGTATGTTGGTTTTGTGCATGATTTTTCTACCAATATATTTTTATTATGATCATTTAATGAACTATCATATGAATTGAAATACATTTCGATATTGTTAAGTTGTGTTTTATAAATAAACAATGTGAAGAATATTATAACAACGGGAATATAAAAATATAAATAATTCATTGAAAACAAATAAAGAACTATTCCTAGATATATAGATAGACGTGTAATAGCATTTAACTTTTCTATTAATGTCATGTCATAAGATGGATAAAACTCGGACAATCGGTTACGCTGAATAAGAATAGCGACATCATTAGACCAGAATTTATCACCTTTGAGTGATTTAGATTTAATGTTTTCTTTGTTAATACGTGGTTGTTTACTATTCGTCATATAATATATTAATATAATATATTTTATGTAAATGTATTTGTAAAAAAAAATTGATTACAACCAATTAGTTGGGTATTACAACGGAATTATAGGCACTCAATATGTCTGTTATAATCCCATATCATCAGCTGTTTCATTTAAAATATCAACATCTGTTTTAGTAACACTTGTTTTATTAGGGGGGTGTTTCTTCTTCTTACGTCTAACCTTTGATCCTTTTGAATTACTATTATTTTGAGAGGGTGCTTGTGGCATGTTATTAAACATACTACCTGCACCACCCATTAATCCCTGTGCTTCTTTGAATAATGCGCTCTGGTCTAATTCACCAGATTTAATTTTAGTATCTAGTTCAGAACATACTTTAGTCATAATATTTCCCAACGCAGCACTACCTTTCTTATCTCCTCCTCCAAATAACATCCCAAAAATATCACCCGGATTACTAATATCCGGTAATTCCATACCACCATCTCCTTCAATAGATGATGCTAATTCACTTGCAAGTTTTCCAATTTGTGTGTTTTCAAGTCCCCCAAATGGAAATCCATTATCACCACCGGTGCTGTCATTAGCACCACCACTAGTATTATGTGCCGATGTACTTGAACCACTCGAATTATTACCTGATCCGCCTGAACTACCACTCGCTGGTTCTTCCTTTTTATGTTGTTCAAATTTAATATCGTCGTTATTGTTCTCCTTCCAATTCTCGACAATTTCGTTTTTTGCATCAACAACCGAAAGCATTTGCTCATAATACTCGTGATCTTTATATTTATTGATATATGTTTTCAAATGTTGCCCAGATTCATCTTTGAGAATAACAAGATAAAGTGTCATCAGATATGTACACAAGTTTTTGAATGCCACATTGTCATATTTCCGTTTTTTTTTATTTATAACGAGTTTATCAATGATTGATTTTATAGATAATCGATCTATTAAATCGAATTTGTTACTTGTATAACGAAAGAAATCAATATTACATGCTGAAATCTCATCAATATATGGAAATATATTAGTTAAATATATATCCAAGTAATAATTTTCATTACTTTCTACATTTGATTCGTAATTACCAAGAAGATTTAACTGACCGAGTTTATATTTTTGGACTAAATTAGAAATAAATTGATGATAAACTTCATTAAATCTTTGCACGTCCATTATAAATATAATATGATATATTATATTTATATAGTTTTATAAACTTGTGTTTGAATTAATATTTAATTAATTTTTTAATTAATTTTTAATCAGGTCTCTGAATAACTACTTGAAAAGAGTTCATTGTTAACAGTTGAATAGAATTTGATATTAACAGTCCCTTTATTTGAATTCATCCCCTTTAAGATACTTATAATTTTATCCACTTTAATTGATTTCATATCCTGCTCGTCGATTTCAATTAACTCATCTCCAACGTGAATAAGTCCAGTTTCTTCTGCTGGTAGTGACGAATCATTCATAGGATGTTTCTTAAAACTTTCTACTATAATTCTGTGATTATCAATATTTAGGTTAATGCCCATCCCATATTTTTCATTAGGGGTCACTTCAACATTATACATATTGCTCTGTAATAAGGATGAATCAGCATTACTCTGGAATTGCTGAATTTCTAAAATAATGCGATTCTTAGCGAGTTTATCATCTTGGAATATATCAAAAATGATATTTTCAACCAAAGCACCTGGATATTGCTGTTTCATCATTTTACGCAAATTGATTCGAATAAACTCTTTTAATGTCTTCTCTTTATGGATATAAAAACTATCGACAACACTGTCTAAATCGTCGTCTGGTATAAATTTAAGTTCGTGTTTATCTAAATAGTTTTTGTATTCTTTTTTAACAAAATAGAATACAATATTACGAATCTTTTCTTGTATAGACATTATATATTTATATATATGACATATATTTAAATAATTTACATTTCATTTAGGGTTTATAATAAAAATTAGTATTTAGTTTCCCGCAATAACACCTTTCCATGTGAAAATTTTGTCTTTTTCCAATGTATTACTTCGATAGAATTGCCTAGACGCATAATTATGTGTATTAGACATGGGGATTACCTCGAAACTAATATAAAACGGTGAATTGGCAAGACCCATCATTCTTGCGAATCTATAAGATCCGTCTGATCGACGCAGTGCGAACAAGTCCATTGGTCTGGCAGTAGCACTCCCAGACCAATGGATTTGTGAATCACGCCACATGCGGTATATGTCATTCGTACTAACACTTGATGCGGTAGACAGAAAATCATCAGGAACACAAGTATTGACAGTCGTGTCGGTAGGAACAGTAATAGGTATTGCGAACAAAACCATACTGGTATGGAACGATTCATTGTATAACTGGTCTTCACATCCGTGTTCGAAAAGAGCAACAGCACCGTATTCTGGATACAATGTTTCGATGACACGTCTTGCGGTCCGTCCACAAATATCGTCTCTTTTATCTCCATTCATGAAGTAAACAGTGTGCATCATAGTATCCAGTCGTTCATTCTCGAGTTTGACGAGTCGTTCTTTATTGATCCGCTGCCGTATCTTGTATCGCTTGTGTCGGTACCAATAAACCCGGACCAAATTGAACAGACGAGTCTGTTTCATGATAATCTTGCGACGGTCTCGACGTTTCTGCGTGTTCGACCGAATAGACTGTTGTTGACTGGGCAATGGCATTGGTCACGTCGAAAGAGATATGTTGTTGCGTGTATATATATATATTTTCGAATTTTTTATTAAACGTTTATAAACCCAACGTTGGTATAAAAATTTCACATTAGTACATAAACTATATAAATAATATATATTACATATATAAATATGACATATTGGAATATAACAATATCTACAATTTTTAAAAGTATTGGGGACTCGTATAACACTACCATTATATATATAAAAAACAAAGTACATACAATTACTAGTGAAATAGATCATAATACCACGTATAAAGATTTTGGTAAACACCAACTAGATTTTTCATGGATTTCTCCATTAAAGAATCGACTTATTTATAAATCAATGTTATATACCCAATATATGATTGATATATTACTATTTCAGAAAATGCTTTTTTCTATATTTATAACATATGGGTATTATAAACTAACAAATACTCATTCTCCATATTTAATAGACATGTTATACTTGGACATCACTCGTAATGGATGTATTCCCGTTAAATTAACACAATGGTTTATGACACGATTTAATTTAATAACATGTGATAAATCCTATTTTGTAGATAAATTTAAAAACCTATATGAAAACTGTGAGATACATGATATCGAATATACTAAACAATTGTTTAATAATACATTTAAAGAAAATATACTGTTATACAGCGATATACCAGTGGCATCTGGTAGTATTGGTCAAGTTTATAAAGGTATTTATAAAAATCAAATAGTGGCCATTAAAGTTATGCATCCAGATATTACAAATAAAATATTCATTCCTAAAATGTTTTTTATAATATACAATTTAATTCTAAAGAAATTACCTATATTATACAAATACTCATTGCCATATGATTTAGATGATTTTATAGAATCTATTATAAAACAAACTGACTTCACAATTGAATATGCGAATCTCGTCAAATTCAACGAGTTATATAAAGATAATGAACTGCTGATATTCCCGACACCAGTTTATGCTTCTAGTCAGATTTTAATAACATCGTTCGAAGACGGTGATTTTTATGAAAGCAGTACCCTAGAACTGTCTGAATATAAAAAATATAAGATAGTATTACTATTAACATTGTTTATACGAGACAGTGGTTTAATAAATAATTTTATACACGGTGATTTACACATGGGTAATTGGAAAGTAAAACAAGTAGGTGATGAATACGCGATAGTTATATATGATACTGGTATATGTTATTCATTAGATATAAATATAACTCGTGATTTTTATTTATACTGGGAACAAGGTGATAGAAAGAACCTCGCAAAATTATTTAGGAAAGGTATTAAATGGCATCCCCCACATTTAACCCTAGATGACATTGAACTCGGTATGTATAATGATATTACATCTATAACATCTCAACCAATTGTTGTAAATAATATTATAAAAAGATTATTGAAATACATGAATTATAACCATATTATCATAAAACATGAATGGTTGAATCTATGTGTTGGTATATTATTAGTTGAAAATGACATTAAAAAATATGGAATTTTAAGAGCAAATACACGAGAAGATTATAACCAAACAAAACGTGATGTATTCAAGGTTGATTTTTTGAATTATATTAATTTCTGCGATTCAAATAAATGTTTTTCTAAACTATCTGTATATATGAAGGAGAGTCTTAAAAAAGAAAATATAGATTTTGCCGATTTATTTACAAATGTTGAATATAAATTAAATTTGGAGTTGGATGAAAATATAGAAGATATTATAATTGGACATGATAATACAAAATCAATAACATTAAGTATATAATTATTGTCTGGCGATTGGTGCAGGTATCGCTGAATCATTTGTTCTAGCAGACATCATTTGTGCATATGCTTTATCCATTTCATTCTTTTTTTCTTTATTATTAACATCACCATCTGATTGTCTACTTTCAAATGGTAATTCTTTATTTCCAGGTATCGCATTAGTTCCGCCTAAAAATGAGAAATTATGATCAATCGGTCCTTCTTCTGCTAAAAATGAAAAATTATCAGAAAAACCATTCATTGTTGATGGTTCATAGTCGGATATATCTTTCTTTTCATTCTTAGCCAAATTAGTTGCTGCTTGTTTATTCAATTCATCATGATTAATTTGTTTCTTTCCGTTTTGTTCTTGTATATAATTTTGTTGTCCCTGTCCCTGTCCATGTCCCTGTCCCTGTCCATGTCCCTGTCCATGTCCCTGTCCATGTCCATGTCCCGGTCCCTGTCCCTGCTGTCTATTTAAGAATGAATCATTTACCCATTTAAATAAATTTGAACCTACTAATAAATCTGCTTCTCCATTACCTTTAGGAATTAGAAGTGACGGAACAGACTTAATATATTTGGGAACTTGTCCTTTTGATATATCAATTAAATCAAAATTATTCTGTAAGTTATTTGTTTGAATTATATGTAATATATCATTTGAGTGTTTACATCTTGTGCTGTAATATAATAACTTCTTCATAATATATTCTTTATATAAAAAAATGATTTAGAGACGCAATATATAATAAATACACAATCGTTTATAATTACTAATACAATCAAATTAAAAATTGATTTAAATATATAATTTATAATATATAATAACGATGTCTAAAACAATCCATAACTATAGTAACACAACCGATTATAGTGGTAGTGAAATAATTAAATTCGAACTCCATAACAATGACAAACACAAGATTAGTTTTATGAATGCGATTAGGCGGATTTGTATTGGGGAAATTAATATTAATGCGATTGATACCAGTACAATTAAAATATTCAAAAATACCTCGTGTATAAACGAATCAATGCTGAGAACTCGATTAGAACAATCTCCAATTTATAAAAAGACGATATATGATAATTTAAAGTTGGTGCTTAATATTTCAAATGAAGAATCTGGTATTCGGTCTATTTATTTATCGGATTTCAAAATTCTAAATAAACATTCTAATAAAGATGAAGAACAATATAATATAAGTGACATCTTTGTATACCCTAGAATTCTATATGCTAAAATAAAACACGGTGAAACAATTAATCTTGAAGGTGAGTTTACATCGAATAATGTAAATGGTGGAACATCATCTTTCTCACCAGTATGTCCTATAACATATCATTTCAAACAAGATGATACAAAAGTAGCAACTGCATTAAAGGATATTGATGGTGAATTTAATCAAAATGATTTCAAACTACGAGATGCAGACAGATGTTATAAAATGAATTCAAAGAATGAACCAACAATTTGTGTGATGACAATTGAATCGTGTGGAAATATGAGTAGTAACCAAATATTCAACGAAGCATTGGATGTATTTCGTGATAAATTGGATACTTTTATAAAAAATATTAAATCATATGAGAACCATGATATGATTGATATTAAGAGTGCTGATTATAATATTGAATCATTCGATTACAGTATCCGGGATGAAGACACTACATTAGGTAATCTACTCCAAGATTATCTGTTTGAGCATTCAAAAGTGGCATTTGTAGGATATGATGTTCCACATCCACTTGATCCGATTCTTCTTATTCGAATGGGGTTAAAAAAAAATAATACAATTGACGAAAATAATAATGTCATGTCAGAAATAGTAACTATGCTCGTTGGTTATATTGACGACCTACAAAAAGAATGGGAGTCGGTTGACATTTAATTGTTTATTCATTTTTTATACATCTTGTAATAATACATACCTACAATAATACCTAATATAATAACAAGTGGTATTTTGAATATACCATCCAATAAATTAATAATAAAATATATAATACATATTGATATTACAACAAATATTATTAGGTCTCTGTTGAATTTTTGGTTTGTTTTATCATAATATTTATTAGAAAACTCTGATAAATTCTGTTTAGCATTAGTAAATAAACTATACATACTAGGCATATATTATTATATATTATATAATAATAATGAAAAAGAAATCTATATTGAACAATTCTATATTTAATAAATTTATTATATTGTTACTTATATGTATATGTATAACATTCATTTTACTTAACAAATTCACATCAATGGAGGACTTTACACCATTATCTATTGAATATAATGAACAAAAAGCATTAAGTAGAACAAAATTACAATTTCTATTAAATGAATATGAATCAACCGACAAATGTAAACATGGATATATACAACCGTCTAATTCGTGTATGTATAGTCATAATACTAATTTTTATCCGACTTACTAATCTGCCTGTTTATCGTCATCTTTTTCGGTGGGTTTCTTAATGTCCTTTATATCAACTGTAATATCGGGTACAACCAAACTATCATTAGATGGTTTTATATTATGATTTTCGACTGGAACTAAACTTGCTAGTTTATTTTCAAATAGTTCTTTGCCTTTTTTAGCACTATATTTAGAGGCAATAGTTGCCAGTTCATCATTCAATATTTTTTTATTTCTTTCATAATTATTTAATGGTTCATTTAACGTGGTTTTAAGATTAGTTGCTGCTTGTCCCAGTAATTCAGATACTTTATCATTATCTTCGTATATTTCAACACCATTTATATTTATTATTTCTGGTTTATATAATGTAGTTTTGGCAAATTTATTATCAAACATTTTAATTATATCTACTGGTATTTGAGGCGATTGTTCTAATAATCGGTCTAGTTCAGTCCGAATACTAAATAAAAACTCTTGACCTGATGTACTTCGTTCTTTTGCAGGTAGGTTTAATTCTACTCTAATATTTCTAGAGAGTTTACCAAATGACATCGCCGAAATACGGTGTCCTTCTTCTAGTGTTGAATATTTCAACGTTTGATGAATAGTAGATATCATACCTGATATTAAATTAACACCGCCAATTATAAGAGGGACATATTCAAAGAAAGATGTTTCTTTAAAACTACTTTGGCTGAAATTAGCAGTTCCAGTTAATGTTGTTAATATAATAACCGGTAATGTAAACCATAAATTTTTGGTTTTAAACCTACTGAATGACTTATCATGCATATATCTATAACAACTTGATAATTCAGCCCAGTCTTTTAATATTTTTTCAGTTTGTTTATGCCATACTATTTTCACCGGAGGATTGTCTTTATCTGCTGACTTGAGTTTAATCATATATAGTATATGTAAATTATAATAATACATTAAACTTAACAAATCTATAACAATATATATAAGGATTAAAATATTAGTATAAATAAATGAGTTTTATATTTCCTATAATAAGTTCTATCTCAATCGCAATAACATGTGGATATATACTATATAACTATTTTATTAAAGATGATATAAGTAAACCTGACAGGGGTAACACTGACAGGGATAAACCTGACAGGGGTAACACTGATAGGGGTAACACTGATATGGGTAACACTGATATGGGTAACACAACCGGAATACATTTAATTATAAAAGATGACACATCCAATAAGAATATACCGACACTGATTATGCCAACTAATACTGGATATACTCAAATACCATCATGCGAAGATACGAGTGATGATTTTGATATTATAACTAATGCGGACACAGAGAATGTGGACACAGAGAATGATGGTTAATAACGAGTACGTTGTCGTTTGTATAATACAATCCTCCCGCCATCTAAGTCGTCATCACTCTCGCTCTCGCTCTCGCTCTCGCTGTCGCTGTCAAGTGACAACCATTCAAGACTAAGTCCCATCTTTTCGAACTCGCATTGGACCGGTCGCGAGAAGTCAAACTCGGCGAGTCTTTTCTTGCTACTCTTCACCAGATTACCGAGGAGTTCTTCGTGATCCATCAACCAATTAAGCTGATCAGATAGTCGATCCATGAAATGGCGGTACAGATCTTCAAACGTCAGGTGGTTCTTGTTTTCTTTGTAAAACGTGGTGTGCTTCAATTTCTCTATCAACAGGGTCCTGAGATGGGTATTCGCAGCAACCTTTGCAAATTGGTTGTTCGTATTACCATCAAATGAGTTCATAGGAAATCGGAGGATGTGCCACATGTCGTAGTAATATTTGTGGACCTGCTGAAACTTTAGAATCTCTATCTTAATATCGTCATGCGACTTCTCAAAGTCGTTACGATCGGCGATAAGCTGACGTCGAATCAGGAATCGGTCCCAATAAAAGCGGACCAACTTGAACAGACGAATCTGCTGAGGTGTGGGGCGGTCTTGACGTCCTTGATTGGTCCTCAGAATAGACTTGCTTTCAAGGGGAGATTGCATTGGTCACGTCGAAAGAGATATTCGTTGGTTATATACTAATAAATAACCATCAAATTTTATGTTATATATTTTTAACACTACACGTATACTAGACAGTAATAAACTTATTTTATTTTTATAATAATTTTATTTTTATAATATATATGATTATTTCATTACAATATATATATGATACATTTGAAAAGGTACTATTAGGTGATCAAAGTGAATATATATATGATGTATTTGAAAAGGTACTATTAGGTGATCAAAGTGAATATACTGATAATAAAGATAATAAAGATAATAAAATTTATGTCATGACATATAATGTACATCATAATGCAATGAAGAATAAGAAGAACGTAGATAATATTGCCAAAATTATAAATGGTACCGATACGTGGGATGGTGAACATAAACACCCCGGAACATTTGATTTTATAGCAACACAGGAATCGAATGATAACTGGCAAGAGTTATATAATAAACTAGATAAAGCCAAATATGATTATTGTAATTCAAAAGACCATCATAAAGGTAAAGCACCAGGAATAGATCACCACCACATTACATATTATGATAGACATAAATACAATATAGTAAAAGATGCTAATGGTAAACTAATTGTAAATCCATTTGGAGGTAATCGAGCAAAACATTGTATATTATTCGAGAATATAAGAACTAAACAAAAATATCTATTCATAAACGTACATAATCAACACAATCATGATTCACATGGTAAATTACATCTGAAAAAAGAGTTAATAGAAAAAATAACCAATGCGGTTAAAAATATTAAAGTATCATATGATAATATAATAATAGCAGGTGATTTTAATGACGACCAACGTAAGTATTATTCCGGGTTTGATATCATAACACATCCTAATATTAAAATTAAGGTCGACTGTCGTATCGGTCCACCTAAAAGTATGTCAGGTACGATATGTGATTATGTTTTGTCAAATTTACAGTTAAACAAAATATTCATACCATTATCAAAAGCATGGCTAAATACAATCACCCATCAACAATCAGATCATTATCCAGTTGTTGCTATATATACAGCCCCGAGTTTTATAAAATTGATTTAATATTTATATAATATTAAATCATAATGTCAAACGAACCAACAACTATTACACGCAGTGATATTACACACAGTGATATTACACACAGTGATATTACACGCAGTGATATTACACGCAGTGATATTACACTGCGCGATACTCCTTATATGCGAGTATGTCGTGTTAAAAAACTATGTGTTATGGAAATAACACCAGAGTTTACCGAAATTATTAAATCATATATCAAGGACACGTCATCATTAAACATCAATTGTGGATTTACAGAATATCTTGAACTAACCGATAAAATCGGCATTGAAAATAATAAACCATGTATTTATAAAATTGAAATAGACGGAGTTGAAAAAGATGTTCTTATTGGAATTGTTAAGGATAATATAACCACTGATGAATCACAACAGACTATCAATAATAAAATGAAGAGGGTAAAAATCATTTATGCGAGATGTGAGAAATCAATGAAACTTCTTGATCCAATTTATAGAGATTATATTCACCGGACTAAATTCAAACCGAATAAGATTATGGCGGTAAAAGCAGTTGCCGGTGGTGGTAAAACAACATTGCTCCTTAATCTTGCTGAAAAGAACCGGGATAAACGAATTCTCTATATCGCATTCAATAAGTGTCTTATTACTGAAATTGGTGCGAAATTGAGACGCCAAAATATCACAAATCTTGTACCAAAAACATTCGATGCACTTGTATATAATTCAATCAGAGGGCATTTTAATATAGAAAGACCGGATATTCAAGACATCAACCCATTTACATTTGGTCAGTTAATGCCATGGTTTCAAAACAAACCATTTAAATTGAAGAAGAATTACTGTTATAAATTTTTGGATTTCTGTAGAAGCAGGGCGGCGATTAATGAATGTGATATTCACGAAGAAATCAATACTATGTTCAAAAAAGAATTTGAACGGAAGATTATCCGTGAATTGTGGGATAAGACTGTGTCTGGGCAATTCTTGACATTCGATGGAATGCGGAAACTTGTTGCTGTTAAACACCTAATGAAGACTACAATTGACTCTCAATATGATTATATCTTTATTGATGAGGCACAAGACTTTGATCCAATTATGTTGAATATTGTTCTTAATGATATTACATTACCCAAACTATTTGTTGGTGACCCGAAACAGGCGATTTATGAATGGAAGGGTAGTATTAATGCATTCGAAAATCTACCACCTGATGCCACAACACATATTGAACTATATACAACATTCCGCATGGGACAACCCGCGTGTAGATGGATTTCAAAACAAACGGATTCGTGGATTACTCCATATGATGACACGCGACAAACGGATATTTATTGCCAAGGAGTAAAGTATGTAGATGAGGATATACCAGAATGTAGTGATATTGATAAATGCAGTAATATTACCAAAAGCAGTAAATTGATCGATGTTCATAAACACAAAATCACAGAACCCTATGTTTACCTATTCAGGACTTGGAAGGGGTTACTACAAACTGCACAGAAAACAAAGAAGATTTGGATTTATGATTATAATAAGAAGATTATTGCAATCCGCAAACTACATGAGAAATTACAGAAATTCTCACTTACGGATGAAGAAAAAGGCGAGTTTGAAGATGATCTTCCTGCATTTCTTATGAATATGTCTAAACAAGAACTAGAACAAATGGAAGAGGAAATTAACATTAATCTAACAACCGAAGAAGATGCTATTGTAAAGATGATTACAATCCACAGTTATAAAGGAATGGAGAATGACGTTGTTCGAGTATATAATGATATTGATATTAAGAATGAACCGAACTTGTACTATGTAGCACTAACAAGAGGAATTAAGGATATTCATATTGATGAGAATAGATTGGACGCGGATACAATTAAAATTGATACGATTAGTTTAACAACCCATCGTATGAATGAATTATCAATTGATACAAACTATAAAATCAGCGGTAAAGAGCAACAGAAAACTATTGATAAAATGTTTAATATGTTTTCGACAGAACAATCAAATAAATCACTATCGCCAAAGAAGAAATCATATGAAGAATTGCTGAACGAGGGTAAAACAATTACTGAGATTGTTAAGATAAAGGGTGTTCTCAGACGAACAGTTGAAGATAATATTGTTAAATTGGTCAAGAAAAAGGTTAAACTAGATTGGATTCATATCGGTGGACCGGATAAAGATACAATTGAAAAAGTCATGAAATGTGCCGAAGGTTGGACAGATGGTATGACACGAACATTAAAAGCAATTTTACCGGAAGTATCATATTATCATATTAATTTGGCGTTGTGTAAGAGGTAAAAAATGTTATATAATGTTATATTATTTGGATGGTAAATAAACTTTACGTTTATTCTTAATTATATATTGACCACCTCTAACACCAGTGTATACTTTGGATTTCTTTGTGGATTTCTTTGTGGGTTTCTTTGTGGATTTCTTTGTGGATTTCTTTTTAGGTTTCATTGACCCCCCGGATGCCGATTTAGTAGTATGGTTATTAAGAAATAGCAGTCGTTGAATGGGAATGGGAAGGCTTTTTAGTAGTAACGATCTATATTTATAACCGGAACCACAATATAACAATGCATTTGTAATTACTGTATTTAATATACGGGGTGGTATACCATGTTGATTAATTTGGTTCAACATGTCTTTACCAGATATATCTAATTCTAAATTAGGATTACTTACTGGGATGGTAAATTTTTTTAATTCTGATATACGTTTCCTATTCGTCTTATTCCGGTAAACTCTAAACCAATGTTTTTTTATATCATACTTATACATAAATCCATTTAAAAATTTAATCTTTACTTGCATATTATCACCTGTCCACGCTTTCTTTATTTTATTTTTAGATGATAGGTTATCTTTATTAGATTTTACATATGTCAGGTTAGATATTTGCGATCTTGTAGATGAGTGTGTATATATGTGTGAGTTTGTATTTGTATTTGTATGTTGCAAAGTTGTATCCTTCGTAATATATTCATTCTTCATGTGCGAGCGTTGTTTTTTTGATATTGTTTCTAAAAACTCACTATGAGTTATAATAAATATATTAGGATACAATCCTTGGTTAGATTCTTGGTTAGATTCTAAAAATTTTAAAAATTTATCATCGTTTGGGTGATGTTTGAAATATTTTTTATTTGTCATATTTGTCATATTACTAATGTAGGCTGCAGTGTTTTTAATGTTGTTCGCACCATCAACATCATCTATATGTTCTATTAAGGGGCGAGTATGAATGGTACGAATGTTGTCACTCATATATGTTTTTAATAAATCATATAATACTGTATAAGGAGCATTAGTATCATAAATATCAGGTGGTTTTTTACGAAACTCGGCTAAATTTATATCGTGGGTACAGGTGAAGTGTTTGTTATAAAAACACAGTGTAGGAAATACATTCATGGCGGGAATATCATGTTTTAATCGAATACAAAACATAAGAATTTTAACACAATAGTCTATGATTGTAGTTGGATTATTATCATCATTATTATTTACAGAAAATCCCATTAATTCTCTTCGTTCTTCACTTATATATGGTATAATATGTAAGGTTGTATCCAAATCCCCGCCTGCTATAAATCGATGATGAAACATTACAATAGCAGTCTCTGCAGTTCTAACTAATTGTGAGCAATATATAATACCATCCATACTACTCAACTCTAATTTTTTTGCCATATGTAGTCCATGATGAACCCCAAAATACGTTATATCAGCATCTGGTGCTAGTGATGTTCTTTTGTTTTTATGATTTACACCAAAAACTTTCTCTAACTGATTAGCACAACTATGTTCATGTCTAATGAAATATATTTCACCCATTATTTATATATATTATATATATATAAAAATTACACTTTGTATAATATTTGAAAATTACATCACTATATATTACCGGTTATTTATTTGAATCAATTCAAATCATGATATTTGATCACATATTTGTTGTGATTCCCTACTAGATTCTGATTCTAATATGCTACACTCTAAATAAGTACAAGTTTTAGTATTACCACTACATTTAGTTGATATACCTGATGGAAAACTATAACCGGGGATTCTTTGTAAAAAGGATATATAACCATAACAAGGCCACGGAGAACCTTGATATGATGGATTTCCTCCACCATTCCATATACGACCACCCTTATTATCTGTATGACACAATGGACCATCCCAATTACATGTTTCACTTTGACCATAATCAACTTGTAATGATATATTTCTACAATCAATATCATCTTCACAATCCTGTTTCTCTGTATGTGCCGTGCATTTTTGATTATGATTCGATACTATTGCACCACATATATAGTTATGTACGGGGGTATTTAGAGGAGCGCCTTTACATTCTGGATTCGTCCCATAGATACTTGTTCCTTCCCACGTAGTCGTTGTTGTAATAAATAAATCGTGTGCGATTATAGCAGCATGACATGGGTTATTTAAATCCATGATATCAGGTGGCGGATCGTTATAAAACATAGACCCACCCCAACCACTATAAGGTCTCATTGCACTATCTAATTGATATGGATTCCATGCTTGGAAACCCTTTGATTTATCTCGAATAGTACACATATCACTTCGGTAAACTGAACCTGGGTTATCACACTCTCCCCCAACTACTCTTAATGCATTTTTACAATAATCCATATTCATTCCAGCATCTTTCCAACCTTGGGCTATATTTTTAAATGTTATTCCATATTCATAGTTATCTGGGATGTCATCCCGTGTTGTATAGTTGTTAGTAAGTGGGCAGTCTGCTAGACTCTTCTTGGTTATTTGTATGTTGTTAAATGTAGGTATTTTACATTCATACAACGGTTCTGGTGTAGGCGCACCTCCTTCATTTGTATATTTAATTATTATCTTACTATTAACGATTCTGTTATTTTAACATCACCCATATAATATATCGTATAAAATAATACAATATCGTATAAAATAATTTAAACTTATATTTATCGCTGTTCTAACTAATTATGATTATCTTGTGTAATATACAAACTATACTTGAAAATCACCTTACCATATATTGCTAGTTCTTTCTTTGTCGGTTTTTTCTTTGTTGATTTATTGATTTTATTAAAATCATTTTTAATAAAATCATTTTTAATTTGGTTGTCGTTTATATTATTAATATACATCTTATTTATATTATATCATCCATCTTTTATGTTATTTTTCAAGTATTTCATCGTTTGTTTTTATCATAACAATCAGTATAATAAGATAAAGACCGCTTTGGATATACAAATTAGGGTGGTCTTTATTCTCTTCAATCCAACTATACAAATATCGTCCTGTTGTAAATCCATCTCCTCTTGTTGGTATACTACACCAATCCCCATTTGATTCGGCAATTACTTTAACAAAATGTCGTCCTTCTGGTAGTGTAATATTTTTATAGATAGAATACCCGCCTTGTTGTGGTTGAATTAAATATTCTAAATTATTCACATAAAGTGTCATATTCGGGTGGTTGAAAATACATTGTGAATAACAAGGTTCGCCAACAATCTGATATACGATGTGTAGTTTATGTGGTTTATTATATATGTAATTATAAGATACTAGTGTTGTTTCACCATCACCGAGTTTAATATCAGTAAGTGTGTTTTCAACAGGAATGACTTCATAATTGTCAAATGTTCGCAATGTAAAATTAGTGGCATTAAATGCATAAGACCCTTTATTGAATTCAAGGGCAAACACTCCGTTAAATTGTGGGGGAATAATTGATTCTCGATATTTAATGTCATTGATTGTGAGATTGTCATTATATGTCATAAGCAGGATACTTTTGTCCTGAATAATGACTGAATGTAATAAATAGAATAGATTAGTTAACATATATGTATATAGTGTTATTTGTTTATGTGGTTGTTTATGTTTTTTTATTAATCGAAACACAATATCAAGTTTGAAGCTTGTTCATATTGGGTGCATATCTCGTTCGACCAACTATAATTACAAGCACCATTATGAGCACTTATACATGAAGTACATGATGGGTGTGTCGATACACAATCAGCTTTTGTATATGAACTAGGTGTTGGAGAAGTTGTAGTTGGACTTGGTGTTGTAGTTGGACTTGGTGTTGTAGTTGGACTTGGTGTTGGTGCAATACAATTACCAGCATCTGATGGTTTATCCCAATAACACAAATTATTACTTGTATTAAATGTTAAACCTTCATTTTTAGTAGGTACTATAAATGCATTTTCATTGTTTAATTTTGTACAAATATCAGAAGAAATCTTAGAACCAGTTCCACTTATAACATAATTTGTAATTACACCCGGGTCTAATTGAGGACAATCAATTACATGATTATATTTATAATCTCCATTATCTTCTGCTAACGCACATTGTTTAATACGCCATGCAATAGTTTCAATATCTATGTGTGAATAGGAATACTTACAATTGGTATCTATACTAATATCCTGTGGTGTTGGTATGGAACAGTTTAGTCCCGTGCCATAATTACCTGTAATCGCAGATTTACACCCACTAGTACTTAAATATGCACCGTGTGAAATTGAAGTTAAAAATCCATAATAGAAATTATTTGGAAAATTATTTACAGAACTCCATGCAACACCATCATCGTTAGCTACATGACAAAATGGTCCAATCCAATTTTCTCCATTTATATAAATATCTTTACCACTTTCACCAGTATCACCTATATATGATTCACTACATCTATTTAATAAAACACTTCGAGTTGTTATCCAAAAATGTTCTACTAAATTATTATTTGATATCGTGGGAATATTAATACTGATTCCATTATATATAAATGTTTCTGGATTTGTCCTACATGTGTCGCATTGTAAAACACCCGAATTAACATCATCCAATATTATGCTACGAACCGTTCCAAATCCAGGATTATCATCTTTTGGCGCTTCTCCACCAACAGTCATTATTACATAGTGTGCTGTATCTTTAGTATTTCCAGCATGACCCCACGCTCTGGCTATATCTAATAAACTAATTACAGCACCAGATGTTGTTCCATATGTATGTCCATATTTTCCACTTGGTTCATATTCCTCATAAATTGATTTTGAATCACCAGAATTCAACTTTCTTACTTTAAATTCCTCATATGTTTCAGTTAAATACTGAGACTGTATAATATCTACTTGTGATAATTTTTGTGTGCCAGTACCCCCACTCCATTTAGTTACTGGCACCGGTTCATTATATTCTGGCGCTGGTCCTGGCACTGGTCCTGGCACTGGTCCTGGCACTGGTCCTGGCACTGGTGTTGGATTTGGTGTTGGATTTGGTGTTGGATTTGGTGTTGGATTTGGTGTTGGATTTGGTGTTGGATTTGGTGTTGGATTTGGTGTTGGATTTGG
>Ga0209630_10001376_pt1 | contig 26017 bp, 22 predicted proteins | sample COG_01_FD_184745 | JGI IMG/M metagenome (GOLD analysis project Ga0209630, IMG submission 184745) | Pelagic Microbial community sample from North Sea - COGITO 998_met_01 (SPAdes) (version 2) | ecosystem: Environmental > Aquatic > Marine > Neritic zone/Coastal water | place: Helgoland, sampling... | reverse complement strand
TTAATTTAGGGGCCTGTAGCTCAGTTGGTTAGAGCAACGGACTCATAATCCGTCGGTCGCAGGTTCGAGTCCTGCCGGGCCCACTTGAAAAGATTTATGTATCTTAAAAATATAAATAGCAAAACTATTGGTTTATTCCTATCTCTATCCTTATTAATCCCATCTAATTATGGTTTGAACTTAGGTGGGATTAATTTTGAAGATATCCCAGTTATTGTAATTTTTTTACTGTTACTTTTTAAGAAAATATCAAACTTTTCTCTATTAGTTTTTGATAAAGTTTTTATATCTTTTGTCATTTCATTTGTTTTATATTCAAATATATTTACAAAAAATTTTCAAATATTCAATCAGACAAATATAAGATTTTACTTTTATTTTTTACTGAGTTATCTGTGTGTAGATGCTGTTAAAACTTCTTCGAAAGGAATAATTGAAATATTTGAACCTTTATATTTAGTAATGGTTGCAAATTTTATCGTTGTAATTTTCCAGTTACAATTACCGGGTACGATAGATGGATGGATTTTAAACAATACAGGTAGTTCTAATCCTTTTACTTCTGGAAGGTTAGGTGGATTTCAAGGAGGGGGCCCAAATGTAATTGGGATAATTTGTGCAATTTATGTATTGGTTTGTATATACAAAGTTTTAAATTCAACAAACTTTATAGTCACGCTTTTAACTAATAAATTTAATACAGTCCTTTTAATAATCTCTCTACTTAATCTTTATATAACATATTCCAGGGGTTCATATATTGCATTATTTATTGGTTCGTTAATAATTCTTTTCTACACTGATAGTTTTACCAAAAAAGCAAAAAAAAGAATAACCATTTCAATTATTTTAATATCTGTAGGTATTATTTATTTTTTTCCTTCTATTTTCCTCAAGCAATCAAATAGAACTTTCTTAAGTAATCTTGCAATAAATAATATTGAGGTATTTATAGGTTCTAGCGGAGGAAATTACATCAAGGAAGTTTATGAAGAATATTTAGTAACCTTAAGTGATGAAGAGCTATTAAATAGATTCAATATTGAATATTCTGAAGATGTAAAAAATTACTACAAAAAAGCTGATGTAGATGTTGTTGATGAAGAAGCTGAAGGTTATTTAAAACTTTCTTTTGATCACAAGGACGGATTTTTACCTAGATCAGTTCTATATTTCTACCATTCAAATAACGGTATTGAGTGGAATCAAATTGGATCAAAACATACAAGCGGACTTGTGATAGATCTTATTGAGAATGATTCTTTCTTTGAAGTAGGAGGTTGGGGAGATGGGCAATCTCCTGGAGGTTCATATTTAGATGGTTTTGTAAAGGAGGTGCAAATTAATATTGCTAATGAGAATTATCAATATGAGTTTACTGAAGCAAATAGAGATGAACAATATTACATCTTCCTTCCTCAAACGAATGATTTTTATGACAATAGAAATGATGGGAAAATTATTTTTACAGAGGATGGAATTAAGCTCAAAAGACCACGAAGTTATTGGGTAGCAGTACCTAATCAAGTTAATATATCAGAAAAAGATTTCGAGGTAATCTTAAAAGTTAAGTTTAATAACATTCCCAAGGGTAACGAGACACTGTTTAGTCAAAGTTCAATTATTAACAATTCAGAACTTATAAACAACCAGTCTTGGAAATGGTCCATCATTGATGGAAGAATGTATTTTTTCTGGATTGAAGATGTTACAAGTGGATATTCAAATTTCCTTGGTGGTCAAAGTTTACGATCTAGTAGGTTAATATCAGAAAACGGTCAATTTAACTCTGTAATTTCTGACTTTTCTCTTTCTCAATATGATGAGATAACTACTTCTCATAATGGATTTCTAACTATGGCTGTGGAGTATGGTTTACTGCCTGTAATGGTAATTATTATTTCCCTGGCATTAGTTATTTATAAAAATTTAAGCTATAAGAATCAACTAGAGCTCTCTATCTTTTTTGCATTCTTAACCCAGAACTTAACCAATGATTTAATTTATTCACCAGATGTTGCCATTTATTTTTGGATTATCCCTGCTTATTTACTGAGTAAAATTTTTAGAGATTAAGAGTCTAATAGACCAACTTCTTCAGCATACTTACTAAAATTTTTAGATATTATCAAAACCTGTCTACCATCTTGAAGTTCGTATGGTGAAGTAGGTAAGGATAGTTTATTTATACTGTCAAAATCTGTTCCTCTAAAACTCCAGAGTGTGTTTATTGCTGTATTTAGCGTAAGATTTTCATCAATAACAAAAGAGTCTTCCAGCGCATTTATAAATTTATTTAAATCAGCAAGCGAACTAAAGTCGTTTATCCTTTTTAAAAGTTGTAGTATTACATATTGTTGACGTTCATTTCTTGACAGGTCGCTGACTCCACTCATTTTTATCCATTCAGATTCGTCTTCACCATTTTCATCTAATTTTTTTTCTCCTACTAAAATTTCCGTATTCCGAGAAACTACCCAATTTAATGCAGTAGAACCGTTAACTACTTGACACCCTTTTTGTAGTTCAAATGAGTATCCTTCTCTTTGTGTCTCTTCTACACAAATCTCTATCCCTTCAAAAGAATCAATAATATTTTCAAATCCTTCAAAGTTAAAGCTAGCAAAATGGTCAACTTTAATACCTGTTATACCATTGATAGCAGCAGCTAAATTTTCTGCCTTATTTCCGCAGTCATTTTGAGAATAAGATCCATTTATTCTTTCTAGATTCTTTGTGCAATTATTTATTATTAAGGTATCTCTAGGAATTGATAGCAAGTGATGATTGTTTGAATTTTTATCAATCAAACCAATTATTATTACATCTGCTCGTTGACCTTCAGCAAAACCTCTAGATGCTGATGAGTTACCACTTCTCTCATCACTACCTATAAGAAGATAGGTTTTATAGCTATCAATTACTACATCTGAATTGTTATTTATAAGAAGTTTTTCAATTTCAGTCTTTTCGACTTCTGGAATCTCAGAAGTAGTTGATGGTGAGTTATCTGTTTGATTATTATTTTCTGAACTTTGTGTAGTTGTAGTTACACCTTCAGATATTTCATCAACTCTACCTGGGTCAAATTCCTGTGTTTCAAAACTAGGAATAATTGTTAACAAAACTATAGATATTAAAACCAAAATTCCTATAAGTAGGTATGTATATTTATTTAAAATTTTCATGTTGAACCAAAAACCAAGTATAACTATATAATAAATTTTGTGAATAAAATTAAAACAGTTATTGCAGCTGGTGGTCTTGGAACGCGCCTACAGGGATTTAGAGGTAATGACTCAACTAAAATTTTATTACAAGTTGATGGACTACCTATGATCGTTCGTCAAATTAATCAACTTTCATCCTGGGGCATGAGTGAATTCATAATAATAACTAACCCATCTTTTGATAACATGATTAAAGATGTCATGAGGCAATATTTTCCAGAAAAAAATATTAAATATACAATTCAGCACGAACAAAGGGGCATTTCACATGCTTTATTATGCGCTGATGAATATATAGATTCTGGAGATACAGTGCTATTTATCCTGGGTGATAATTTTTTTCAAAATGACCCTATTGAGGGCTTTGATATCAATCAAGTTGTAAATGAAAGTGGTGCCTATATTTTTTCTCATAAAGTTGATAATCCTGAAGAATTTGGCGTTGCAGAGTTAGATTCTGAAAATAATGTTGTTTCCATTGAAGAAAAACCTGTAAATCCAAAATCGAACAATGCAGTGGTAGGTGTTTATATTTACGATGATACAGTAATGGAAAAAATTAAAACTTTAAAACCTTCAGCTCGTGGAGAATATGAAGTTACTGATTTAAATAATTTATACATCAAAGAAGGTATGTGTAAAAATGTTACATTAAGTGGATGGTGGATTGACGCTGGAACTCCGGAAAGAATTATTGAGCTAGAATCAAAATTAATTTAATGGGTCTAATTTTTTATACCTTGAAAAACTAAATATAAAAAACAATAAATATAAAGCTGCCGAGAGATAGCTTAAAAAACCATTAAAAGAAATTGTCCCAATTAAAAGACTGTAAAAAATAAAACTTATAGCTAAAAATTCAAGTAATACTTGTTTCTCAGAGTAACCTCGCTGCAGCAGTCTATGAGAAATATGGTCTGTCCCTCCCTGGGTCGGGGAAATACTATTTCTAATTCTATGAGTTGTTACAACTATAAAATCTAATATAGGTACTACAAAAATAAAAAGTACAGGACTTAGTGGAGAAGTTAGTATTCCACTATTAAGAGGGGTCCAGTTAAAAATAATACTTATAAATCCAAGTACATATCCAACAAAAAGTGTTCCCGAATCACCAAAATATAACCTTGCAGGGGGATAATTGTAAATTAGAAAACCAAATAAAGTAGCTAAAAGTAATAATGAAATATCTGTAACTTTATATATCTTCGAATAATTTGCAAGTATGGCTATTTGTAAACAGATACTACCTGATACAAAGACTGTTAAACCATCCATATTATCTATAAAGTTTATGGAATTCGTAATCACAAGAACCCAAATCAATGAAATCCCAATATTTAAAAAATTTTGTAAATCTAAATTTAAAAAAACCTCAATATTTATAAAAATATCAAGGGATATTAATGGGTAAAGAATTATTAGAGTTTGAAATAATAATTTTGCTCTCCATTCAAGGTTATATATGTCATCAATTATTCCAATAATTGAAATGAACAAAGCACAGATACCTATTGTTATAAAAGCTGGTTCAGCTCTACCCAAAAAAATAGTAGCTGTAAAGAAAGCAAATGAGGTGGCAATTCCACCATAGGGTGGTATATTTTTATCAGATAATCTTCTCTCCTTTTTATTCCTTTTTTTCTTATAATTTTTTGAAAAATATATTAAAACTCTGTTTAAGAAAGTTGAAATAGTAAATGCTAAAGCGATTGCATATAAAATAGGAAGTTGAAAAAAACTCAATTATGCACGTCCAGATCTTTATAAATTTTTTCAAATTGAAATGCAACAACCCTTGAGGTGTAGCTCTCTTCAACTAATTGCATGTTATACAGATTATCAATGTCACCTTTAAAGTTTTCAATACATTTTTTGAATTCATTTATTTGATTCATTGGAATAAGTTCTAGGTTTTTAAAATGGCCCATTACTTCGGTACCTTGAATCCTATATGCTAAACAGTAAAGTCCAACATACAAAGACTCTAAAAGAATTCTTGAGAAGCCTTCATGGGAAGACATAATTATTGATATGTCAAAATTTGATAATTCTGTTTCTACATCTAATTTTCCTAAATATTTAAGATTTTTATTTCCCAATATTCTATTCATATCCTCATCTGTTATATTTTGAGGATTTCCGTGATCACGTTCTCCAGCAAGATAAAACTCATAATTTTTATTCCTAGACATCTCAACCAATTCTAAGTAATCAAGAATTCCTTTGTCATACAACAATCTTGAAACGAGGATTATTTTTATTGGTTTCGATTGGTTTTTTTTATTTTTTCGAATAATAAATTTATTAGTTTCTATTCCCGAACTTGGTATTATTTCTATTTTGTTTGAAAATTTTGAAAAATTAATAAATACTTCTTTATCTGAATGATTTTGAAAAATTATTACATCATATGTATTATTCATCAGCTTTCTAATAAATGGTTTTATTAAAAATCGTAATAATTTCGCTTTTCTATTATTCGTAAACATAAATCCAAGACCTGTAACGGATAAAATAGCCCTTCTCTTTTTACTAATTCCTATATTTGCGAAGGCAAACAGCAAGCCAGTCTTCAACGTGAAACAGTGATAGTTGGTTTGAATATTTTTAATGTGTTTTCTAAGATTAAGGATTGCTTTAAAGTCTAATAATCTTTCTCTCTCTACTTCCCAGTTAGTCGTAGACTTATAAAATTTATTTAAGTTTTCGACATAGTCACCATCGGGACACATTGCGTGAATGTTTTGTGAGCCCAAATAAGCAATTAATTCTTTTCTAGATTTATATAGTATCCAATCCCAATGAGATAAATAAGTAATCATTAACACCATTTTAAGTGCTAAATTTGTTAACATTGCATAATATGAATTTAGTAGTAATAGGTACTGGCTATGTAGGTTTAGTATCGGGTGTAGGTTTTGCTAGCCTCGGCAACACTGTAAGTTTTGTAGATTTAGATGAAAATAAAATTACAAAACTGAAAAATAAAAAAGTTCCATTTTTTGAACCAGGTCTTGAAGAGCACTTTCAAGACGGGGAAACCTTTTCACGAATGTCATTTTCATCAACCTATAAAGACATCAACTGGGATACTGTGGATGTAGCTTTCATTTGTGTTCAAACTCCAAATAACTTAGATACAAACTCAGTAGATACAAGATTTCTTGAGTCAGCAATTACTGAAATTAATAACTTAGATAATTCAAATATTGTAGTTACTGTAAAGTCAACGATTCCACCATATGAAATTGAAAAAGTTTGCAATAAAGTAGGAATGGATAAAAATGAAATAACATTTAATCCTGAATTTTTAAGAGAGGGCACTGCTATAGAAGATTTTTTTAAGCCTGATCGAATTGTAGTTGGGGGAAATGACCCAAAAAAACTTTCTGTATTAAAAGAACTTTACAATAGTTTTGACGCGGAGCTTATAGAGACTGATCCCATAAGCTCTCAGTTAATAAAGTATCTAGCAAACACATATTTACCATTAAGGCTTTCGTTTGTTAATGAAGCTGCAAGGTTAATTGACTACTCTGGAGGAAATCAACAAGATGTTCTAAAAGGTGTTGGTCTTGACTCAAGAATAGGTTCGCATTATTTTAGACCATCACCTGCATGGGGTGGATCATGTTTTCCGAAAGATTTAATAGAAGTTAATAATTTCTATCAAGATGAAGAGCTAACCCTTCCATTAATATCAAATATCATAGAATCAAATAATCTTCAAACTACATGGACAGTAGACAAATTAGTAACGATTCTTGATAAAGAAAGCATAACGTCAATAGTCATGGTAGGAGCAGCATTTAAAGAAGACACGGATGATTTAAGAAATTCTCCAACATTAGATATTTATCAGATGCTTGAGGAAAAAAACATTCAAACTTTAATTTATGACGAAATGGTTGAGCTAGAGTCCTTTAATTCATTAGATGATTTAGATGATATAAGCGAGAAAAGTCTGATTGTACTCATGTATCCAGTCAAGAAAGTACTAATGGAAAAAATAGATTCAGTAATTTCTAGAACACAATCTATTTTGTATACACCATGGTAAAAATATGAATATCTTATTGACAGGAGGGTCTGGATTTATAGGATCAAATCTATCAAAAGAACTTTTAAAAAATGATGAAAATAGATTAATCATTGTTGATAATTTACTTACAGGAAGTCTTAATAATCTTGAAAGTTTATTAGATAACGAAAATGTTAGATTTGTTCAACACGATGTACAGGACCATTTAGAAATTGAAGAAAAAGTTGATTATGTATTACATTTTGCGAGTGCGGCTTCTCCTGTTGCGTATACAGAAAATCCAGTAAATACTCTGAAAGCTGGCAGTCTTGGAACAATAAACACACTTGGTTTAGCAAGAAAACATAATGCAGAATATTTCCTTGCTTCTACTTCTGAAGTTTATGGAGATCCTTTAATTACTCCTCAAAATGAAGATTATTGGGGAAATGTAAATCCTAATGGGGAAAGAAGTATGTATGACGAGGCTAAAAGATTTGCAGAAGCTGCAACAGCTACTTATGCAAGAACTTATAATTTGAAGACTAAAATTATTAGAATTTTTAATACTTATGGTCCAAACATGCAACTTAATGATGGAAGGGTTGTTACAAATTTAATAGTACAAGCACTAAATAATGAAGATCTAACTCTTTATGGAGACGGTACACAAACAAGAAGCTTCTCTTACGTGTCTGATACCGTGGCAGGGATACTGGCAATGATGAACTCAGAGTTTTATGAAGTTTTTAATATTGGCAATCCATATGAGATGACCGTAAAAGAACTAGCAGAGACAATTCTTAGTCTTACAGATTCAAAGTCAAATATAATTTATCAACCTTTGCCTAATGATGACCCAAAACAAAGAAAGCCAGATATAACAAAAGCTAAAGAAAAATTAAATTGGGAGCCAAAAGTCGATTTAGAGACTGGTTTGACTCATACAATCGATTGGATTAAAAAAGAGTTGTCTAAATAACTTTAAGTATTCTTTCATGTAAATTTGACAGAGATTCTTCTGAGACTCTTTTTTGACTGAATTTAATTAAATCTAACAAATTATCATCATCAAAATTTGAAATTATATTAATTTTTTTGCTAAGGTCTGATTCGGTTGAGTTAAATTTGAGATGTTTAATATATTTCGGATGAATATTTCGATCATAGTCCGAGTTAGTGTAAAAATTAATTATTCCACTAGCCATGGTTTCCAAAACACTTTTATCATAGAATCCTTCCGAAGTATTATTTATATGAAAACCAATATCTTTGATACTTTCACTAAGCTCAGCATGGGGAATCGTACCTAAAAACTTTATGTTCGGATAGTTTTTGTATTTATCTTTTAAAATAGATTGATAAAGAATATCATCTTCTGTAATGGCTCCACCAATAATTCTAAGTTCATTAGTTTTGCCGTAACAACTTTTTAAAAATCCCTGGATTGATAGTTCAATATTTTTAGACCTTGAAATACGGCTAATAATTATGAAATTTTTTGACTTAGTTGATATTTGTTTTTTATAAAAACTCTCATAGTCTATGGCGTGTCCAATAGGAGTCACCTTATCAGATTTAATTGGAAAAGAATTCTGAGAAGCAGTAATTATCTTATTTGATACCTTTGTTGCAACATTAAGCACTATCTTTTTCAATATAGATTCTGGGCCCTTATGTGTATACCAAAAGATAGTTTGGGTTGATCGAAATTTAGGTATGGTAAACGCTACTAACACTAAAGCTGATGACATATGGGATAGGCAAAATTTGTAACTATTTTCGCGTATCAAATCTTTAATTATTCTTCTTATTTTTATAAATCGTATGACTCTATTTAAGTTATTAAACTCTTCACAATGGACATTAATATTTTTATTAAGATTTGTTACATCACCCTTATGTAAAGTCACAATATCTACCTTGTCATAAAAACTTGAGAAGTTATTAATCCAACTTATTGCAAAACCTAGTGATGTGTTCTTGGAATCAGTAGAAATATTAAATAATAGTAAATTTTGTTTTTCCATATTTATTTTTTCATTATTTTCTCGAATACTTCAGAATATATTTTTGCTTGAGTGGAAAAATTATATTTATTTTGGATGTATTTTTTTGCTGCAACAGCTTTTGTGAGTGCTATATCGTAATTTTCATAAATGTAGTCAATTTTTTCAGCTATTTGCTGTTTGTTTTGTGGCGATGAAATTATGAACCCTCTATCTCCATTATCTAGTAAATCCTTACAGCCACCAACTTCAGTGCTTAAAATTGGAACTTCGTAATTAATAGCTTCTAAAATTGAATGAGGTAGACCTTCATAATCAGATGCTTGAATAAAAAGATTTGATGTTTTTAAATATTCTGAGATTAAATTATTTTCAACTTTCCCAATCATCTTCACTTTATTTTGAATATTTAGATTGGTAATTAAATCCTCTAACCTTTCAAACTCTCCACCTTCACCAATTATTTTGAGATTTACATCAAGGTTTTTAATAGAACCCATCGCTTCAATTACAAAATGTATATTTTTTTGTACTACCAACCTAGAATTTATTAATATATTAAATTCATGTAGAGGGGTTTTACTTCTTTTGAATTCTGAAATTTCAACTCCATTATTTATTTTTAGCACTTCAGTTTTTGGGTTTGTTCTATTTATGAATTCTTTTAAATGATCTGATGGTGTTATAACTACTTCAGATGAGCTTATACTCCAGTTTCTTGTTAATTTTTGAATTCTGACATTTAAATTATGCTTTTGATTTTGAAAATCGTCAAATGTTTCAGACGTACTTTTTTTATTATAAAACCTTTCCCATACAGGGTCTCCAACTATCTTTCTTACAATTTTTTTTCTTAAATACAAATTTGCAATTGCTGCTTCAACACCTAGGCCATTAACGAAGAGAATGTCACTTTTCCTTCCGTATTTAATTATTAAAGATATTGTTTTAAACCAACGTATAGGTAAATATGTAGATCTCTTAATTCTGAGGACATCTAAATCATCTTCAAGCAATAGATTTTCTTCATCTGCTAAACATATAATTTTTACTTTATTATCCATGTTTATCAGGTGGTTAGCAATTTTCGGAACGAAACTAGCGGGACCCCCAATATCTGGAGGAAATATTCCTACAGTTATTAAAATGTTCATAAATTAAAGTTTATTAGCTTATTTTTTTTTATGAGCAACTATCTCTTTAATCATAGAATTAATGTCTTTTGAGGGCGAGATGCCGGTAAAGTTGACAATTTTATCTATGTTGGGTGTTCTTCTTGTTGGGTCTTCAAATTTATTACCAAAAACTTTATCGTGCTCAACATACTCAATTACTGAAACAGAATCACATTCCTTAATTATTAATTCTGCAAGATCTTTAATTGTAATTTCTTGAGTTTGGCCAATATTGTAGATTTCTCCATATGCTTTCATTTCTGCAAGTTTTATAAAATACTCTGTTACATCGTCTACCCAAGTAAATGATCTCGACTGGCTTCCATCACCATGAATAACTATAGGGTCGTTTTTTAGTGCAGCATCAATAAACTTTGGAACAACCATGCCAAATTCAGAAAGTTGATTTGGTCCGATTATATTAAATAACCTTACAATGATAGGATTAAGGGTTCCTTCTTCATACTCTGAAAGAGCTAAAAATTCATCAATCATCTTAGAAGCTGCGTAAGACCAACGCAACTTAGTAGTTGGACCTATCAAGCTTCTCGATTCTTCTGTCCACTCTTTATCCTCCGAAACACCATAGACCTCAGAAGTAGAGGTTACAAGCACAGGTATATTGTTATTTTTACAGGCCTCAAACACTTCATGTGTTGCCATTATATTCGTGAGTAAAGATTTACTCAGATTTTCCATAATGTACTGAACACCTACTCCGGCAGCAAGATGATAGCAAAAATCATATCCTTCAAAAGTTTGACTTAAATCAACAATATCCTCAACTTTTTTATTTATAAATTTAACTTTTCCTGTATCTTCAAATTTAACGAGATTATCACTCTTTCCTGTTGATAGATCATCTATTACAAGGATTTCAACAATATCTTTATTGAGTAATTTTTCTATTAAATGCGAGCCAATGAATCCAGCACCGCCTGTGATTATAATTTTTTTCATATCATTTCTTTATATAAGTTAATGATTTTAGCAAATCTAAATTTTCAAGATACCACTCTACAGTTTTTTCTATTCCGTTTTCGATTAGTGTAGAAGGCTCCCATTTAAGGTTCTGTTTAATATGAGTTAAATCTGGCCTAACAACATCAGGATCTTTTATAGCTCGTTCCTTGAATGCAATTAGTGGTTCTGAATTTGTTTTTTCTTGAATAATTTTAATTACCTGATTTAATGACACCGTTTTATCTGATCCTATGTTGAAAGTATCTGAAGTATCGTAGTCCATTAACTTGATTAAAGCCTCCACTACATCGTCAATATAAGTAAATGATCTTCTCTGTTCTCCATCACCAAACACTTGAACCTCTTGATTGTTTACTATCCAGTGGATAAATCGTAAAATTGACATATCTGGTCGTCCGTATGGCCCATAAACAGTAAAAAACCTTGGCACCATAACCTTCGTATCTGTTCCATCTAATATTGTTTTAGCAAGTATTTCTCCAGCTAGTTTTGTACTAGCATAAACGGAGGGGGGTTGAATTCTTTCATCATTGTTTTCTCGCATTAAATTTTCTCCACTATCACCATAAATTGAAGATGTGGATGCGAGTATTAATGATGAAACACCTGTTATTTTGCAAAAATTAGCAACATTAGTTGTCGCTACTGTATTGTCAAGTACGTAATTGTATGGTTCTAAAAAGCTTTGCCTTACACCTGCGCGAGCCGCCATATGAAAAAAGGTTTGTGCTTGAGTGTTCAGTGTCTGAAGGTTTGAAACAGATGCAGGATTTGATAAATCTAACTCATGAAATTTATAATTCTTATTGCTACTAAGTTCACTTATCCGTAAATTTTTTAATCGTACATCGTAAGCATCATTAAGAGAATCTACACCTACTACATCAAATCCCATGCCCATAAGTTTTTTTGCAAGATTGAAGCCTATAAATCCTGCTGTACCAGAAATAATTATTTTGTTGTTCACAACAATCATGCTACCAAGAATATATTTAATTCTTTAAAAAGATTTAAATAGTATTTATTTAATTTTAAAAAGTAGAATTTTATTAGTGCAAGTATTACTTAAAAAATTAAAAAGTTTTTCACCTTTAAATATTATATTTCTTATACCATTAATACCGCATTTCAACATTATCGAAGACGTTATCCACACTGATGACATGCCAGTATTTGTATTTCTTATCTTATTTGTCATTAGAATTACCTCTTTATTTCAAAATTTCAAACCAATTAAAGGGTATTTATATATTGATTTTTTTATTTTGTACCTTTTAATTCAAAATCTTTATCTTGGAAATGGTTTTTTTAATACTGAAATTCTAAGGTTTGCATTTTATGCTCTTATTTTCTTTTTCATCCTAGGAAACAAAATGGAGAGTTTTTATGAATATTTACCAGTGTACCTATTTATCTTCTGTAGCAGTTTTTCGATCATTGCCTATTTCTTTTCCATTAATTTAGGGACGGATCTTTACAACAATTGGAATATAGGTCTCAATCTGAGTGATATTGATTACATTAAAGGTAGAGTTAACGGATTCCAAGCAGGTGGGCCAAACAGTTATGCCGACCTGATTGCTGTGACTGGAATTTATACCATCTTTAAATTAGAGGATAATTATTTTCCTTATATTTCAATTCTTGCAATTTTGGGATGTTTCTTTACTTACTCACGATTTTCTCTGATTGTATTGGTTATTTTTATTACTCTTAGAGCTTTCAGCACCCAAAATAAAATTTTAAGTTTAGGAATAATCTTTGCATCCATCTTAATTTGTGCAAACTTCGGATTAATTGAAAGATTTACCAATGATGATAATTCAGGTATTCAGGATAGAGTTGATATGAGCGTAGGAGCTGTGGAGTTTATACTTGAAGATACTCTTGTAAATAATCTCATCGGTAGAGGTCACAACAGTTTCATTGTGAGTGGGGATCAAATAATCAACAGTGAAAACTTCGATGATAATACAGTATCCTATGGTCCCCATAATTCATTTTTATTTATTATTTTAAATTATGGAGTCCTCGGCTTAATTTTCTATTTATTGATATTCAAAAATATAATTCTTTACACTGTTAGATTAAAAACTTTATTTAACCTATCACAACATTTTTACGTAGTAGCTGCATTTTTTGTCTTAAGTTTTTCAAGTGATATATTACAGAATCACAGTATTTCTTGGTATTTATACATATCAAGTTTTCTTTTAATGAGAGAAATTCAAAATCAAGATTTTTTGGAAGTTTAAATACACCTTTATTAGTGAATTGAAACATATACTATTAAATAGATGAAAATTTTAGTAGTAGGTGGTGCGGGTTATGTTGGTGGAGGCATAGTAGACAAATTAATTCCAAACCATGAAGTAACTGTCTACGATTCACTTGTATATGAGACTTCTTACAGGAAACAAGTTGATTTTATTTATGGAGACATCAGGGATCATAAAAAACTTAATTCGATACTAAATAATTACGATTGTGTTATCTGGCTTGCTGCCCTTGTTGGTGATGGGGCTTGTAGTATTAATCCAAGTCTCACACAAGAGATAAATGCTGAGAGTGTGAATAACCTTACAAAAAATTATTCAGGAAGGATCGTCTTTCTCTCGACTTGTTCGGTTTATGGAGCACAAGAAGGAGTGTTATCTGAAGATTCTTCTACAAATCCACTTTCAGAATATGCTAGTTCTAAACTAATTGCCGAAAAGTATTTAGAAGATTCAAATGTAATAATTTTTCGCCTAGGAACACTATTCGGTATAAGTGATCAGTATTCAAGAATTAGACTTGATTTAGTTGTCAACATACTTGTCACAAAAGCCCTGATGGAGAACAAGATGAGTGTATTTGGTGGAGATCAATGGAGACCTCTTCTACATGTAAATGATGTTGCAAATGCAATTGATGTAACTGTAGAGACTCAAATAAATGGAATATTTAATTTGCACTATCAAAATTTCAAAATAATAGAGATAGCAGAGAAAATTCAGAAAAAAATAACAACAGCTGAGATTATAAAAACGCCAATGGAATTTCAAGATGCTAGAAATTATCAAGTAACAAGTGACAAGCTTCTTAGAGAGACGGGATTCAAGCCTGAAGTAAATCTAAAGACAGGTATAGATGAGATTTATGAGTTAATATCCAAGAACAGAATAAAAGACATTAGTGATCCAAGATATTCAAACCAAAACTTTCTTAACTTGTACGGAGTCAAGTAATGGAACCAATCTCATTTCCTATCAATAGTTCAGCAGATGAAAGGGGAAAGGTTACATTTGTAAACGACTTTGATATGTCTGATGTAAAAAGAAGTTATGTAGTTACAAATACATTATTAAAAACTGTAAGGGCATGGCATGGTCACCAAAATGAAAAAAAATGGGTAATTGTACAAAAAGGGGAATTTTTGGTGTGTGTTGTGAAAGTAGATAGTTTTGATAATCCAGAAAAGAATGCAGAAATAAAAGAGTATATATTGAATTCTGAAAATAGTGTTTTATTCATTCCAGGTGGATATGCAAATGGAGCAATGAACCTTACAGATGAAAATGAAATTAGATATTTTTCTTCAGCTAGTTTAGGTGAATCTTCAAGTGATGATTTTAGAATTGATGCAAGATTTTGGAATCCTTGGGAAAAACATAATCCAAACTTTTATGAGTAATATTTTAATTTTAGGTATTGATGGCATGCTAGGAAATATGCTTGCTGATGTCTTTTCACAAAAATCATCTGGAAAGCTCTTTTTTACATCTCGTAGAGAAGAACCTATTAATGAATATTTACATGCTGAGATTATTAATTTTGATGCTACATCAACTGAGCTTTCAAATCTTGTATCTACGGTCAAGCCAGATTTTGTCATTAACTGTATTGGTGCCATTAAGCCGCTTATTGAAGAAAGTGATACAAAGTCTATTATTAACGCACAAACTTTAAATACTTTTTTACCTTTAAATATTGTTCAATCTGCAAATGAATTTAACTTTAAATATTTACAAATTGGTACAGATTGTGTTTTTAATGGTGAAAAGGGTATGTACAACGAGGAATCTATTACAAACGCTATAGACGTGTATGGAAAAACCAAAATTGCTGGTGAGATTATGATTAAAAATAAAACTGTTATTAGATCAAGTATTATTGGTCCAGAGTATGGCACAGGTAGGTCTCTACTAAATTGGTTTTACCATGAGCAGTCTGAGACAGTAAGTGGATTTAATAATCATTTATGGAATGGTGTTACAACACTAAATTTTGCAAATGTTATTAATGGGATCATAGAAAATAATTATGATGCAGGTCTAATCCAGCATTTGATACCATCAGATGTTGTTACTAAATATGAATTGTTACAGCTCTTTTCAAAATACTTTAAAAAGGAAATTGGTATAAATAAAAGTGAAGCTGACACTGTAATAAACAGAACACTAAGCACACTCAACCCTCAACAAAACGAAATACTTTGGAATCTGGGTGGATATCCCAAAATACCAAGTGTCGAGGAAAATATTGAAGAGCTTTCAAGATATAGCTTGACTCAGGAATTATTGGTTAAGCAATGAAAGATATAGCCATCATTTTAGGTATTAGGCCGGACGTTATTCGTGCTAGTAAAATTCTCAAGCTGTTGGAGAGTAGTAACAATTTAACATATGATTTTATTTGGTCTGGTCAGCACTACTCGGAAAACATGAAAGATGTTTTTTTTGAACAATTAAATGTTCCAAAACCAAATGTAGAGTTCGAAATTGAAAAAGGAAATGATGCAGCAATTGTTAGTTCAGTTATTAAGAATACATATAATCATTTAGAAAAAAATAAATATAAAGCTGTAGTCTTTCTTGGGGATACAAATACAGTTATGGGCTCAATTGCTGTTGCTCAACATAATATTCCAATTGTTCACATTGAGGGATGTATGAGGTCTTACGACTGGAGAATGCCGGAGGAAAAATATAGAACAACCATAGATCATTTGTCTGACAGGATTTATGCATATCTTGATGGATATAAAAATCAAGGCTTGAAAGAGGGTATATCTGAACAGATTATCAAAGTTACAGGAAATCCTATTGTTGATATTATTAATGAAAACAAAAACTTATTTGAATCTGGAGATCAGTTTCTATCTCAAGAAATCTCTAAATTAATTGAAAAGGATGAATTTCTTCTTGCAACGGTACATCGTAGAGAGAATGTACTTGAGGAATCAAGTTTAAAAGAGATAGTAAATTTAATAAATAAAACAGATAAAAATGTCATTTTTCCAATGGGATACACAACTCAGATGAAAATGAAGGAATTTAATTTGAGTCTTAATTCAAATGTTTATGTCTGTGATCCAATTGGCTATCTTGAGTTTATGCATTTACTTGGGAGAGCAGAGTATGTTTTATCAGATTCAGGTACTGTTGTCGAAGAAGCTTGCATATTGGGAACAGCAAGCATTCAATTAAGATTCTCAACTGAAAGACCAGAGGTTTATGATGTTAAGTCTTCAGTTAAGTTTGATCCGTCTGAACAACACACGGATTATGAATCATTTATTTCTAAAGTTGAAAGTTTGAAAAATACAAAGTGGGAGCAACCATTTGGAGACGGAACAGCTTCCAATAAAATTGTACAAGATCTAGTTAATCTTTCGAACACAGATTCATTTAAGAAACATTCGCCAAGTGATTATCCATTCGATATAAGTAATTCTCTTAAAGGATGAAGAGGATATTATTCCACTCTCTTACAATACCTCCTGATAATGTTTCCACTGGGATGTTGGTAGCAGAGTTAGCAGCTGGGTTTGATAAAAATAACATTGAAGTAGAAATACTTGCTAGTACACCACAGTACAATTTTGAAAACTCACAGCCAAACAATTTATCCATTATTGATAAGCATTTTTCAAAATCTGAATACAAAGGGGTTAAGATCTATCATGTAAATTCAAAAACAAGAAGTTTTAAAGAATCTAGAAGGATATTTCAGTGGATGCGTTTTCATTATTATTCGCTACGTTTTTTATACAAGGCAAGAAAAACTTACGAACATATCTTTATCTTTAGTTATCCGCCGACAATGAATTTAGTAAGTATTTTTGTTTATAAAATATTGAAACTTAAAGTAACCTATTCAGTTTGGGAGCTTTATCCAGAGATTGCTAATAACCTAAGCCTACTTCAATCGAAGTTACTTTCAAGGATGTTTAAAAAGCTAGATACATATTCAATGAAAAATACCGATAATCTAGTTGTTAATTCTCCTGAACTCCGTAATTATTTGATCACAAATAGAGATTTGTCAAAAAAAAATATTGAAGTTATTACTCACTTTTCCCCTTATGCATTAAGTGAAAATTATCCCAATCTGGATCTAAAAAAGATGTTTTATGCTGGAAATCTTGGAAAGCCACAAAATTTAGAAAAGTTCATTCAAATGTCTATTGAACATGATGTTAAGTGGAAGTTTGATATTTATGGTGCCGGGACCGAGTATCTAAATATTGAAAAATATGTAAATACTGAAATTAGTCTAAATAAACATATTGAACGTAATAAATTAATAGAAAAAATTTCTGATATACCCGTAGCTTTAATTTCTCTTGATGAACGTATAACTATTGAGGGATTTCCAGGTAAAACATTCGACTATCTATCAATGAATAAGGTTCTGCTATCAATTTCAAATAAGGATTCCGCTGTTGCAAAGTTTATAGAGAGACATAGCCTTGGTGTGAATATAGAACCTAATTCAGTGAAATCGTTCTTAGATGCATTTGAAAAATTATCATCTAGACAATTTCTATCTGAAACATTGTTAAATGTAAGCAATATTAACAAGAACCAGATAAAAAAATCAGAGATAGTCAAACAGTATTTAACCTTGATTTAGCTTGCACCTTTCCTGGTGATTACATAATAAAAAGTTAAAAAAATAATTTTCAAATCCATTAATGTGTTTCTAGTTTCAACATATTCTAAATCCCAGTAAAGTCTTTCTTGCAAGCTAAGATCTAAGCGGCCTTGAATTTGAGCTAAGCCGGTGATGCCTGGTTTAACAGTATTCCTTATTTTTTGATAATCTCCATATAGATTTGATTCATATATTACAAGTGGCCTTGGTCCCACAATTGACATTTCTCCTCGCAAGACATTAATAAGGTTTGGTAGTTCATCTAGCGATGTCTTTCTTAGAAAGTTGCCTATATTCGTAATGCGATCATCATTTTCAATTCTTATGGGTTTACTTGGAGTTAATGAAGGTTCAATCGTCTCTTTTTCTGAAAGTTTTTCATAATGATCCTGATGAATATCATCACTAGATAGAGCGTCCATTGTTCTAAATTTATACAAAAGAAATGAATTTCCATTTTTGCCAACTCTTTGTTGCTTATATAAACCGGGAAAACCATCAGATATATAAATTATTATCAAAATAAGAGGGTAAATCACTAGTAGTACTGGGAAAAATATCAGGGTTATTGTAATATCTATTAATCTTTTCATACAATATTTACTTTAAACTATTCAAATTAATGTACTTTAAATAAAAAATATAACATTAGAGTTAAAGAAATGTGTGGAATAGGTGGAATTATTAACATTAATAATTCTAAAATTGACCCAGAAATTGCCAATAGTATTAAAACCTCCCTGGAACATAGAGGTCCAGACAACTCTTCAATAAAACACATTTCTGAAAGTGTTTCATTCATCCATACAAGATTAGCAATTATCGATATTGACGAAAGGTCAAATCAGCCATTCCATTCTGAAGACATGCGTTATTGGATGGTTTTTAATGGAGAAATTTACAATTATAAAGAAATTAGAACTGATTTAGAAGTTCAGGGGTACAAATTTAAAACTTCTGGAGATACAGAAGTTTTATTAAAAGGCTTTATTCACTACAAAGAAAAAATTTTGAACAAGTTAAGAGGTCAATTTGCATTTGCAATATACGACACAAAAAACAATGAAACATTTTTGGCTAGAGATAGGATTGGTATTAAACCTTTATACTATTCAAATTATAAAGAATGGATAATTTTTGGCTCAGAATTGAAAACAATTGATGCAACAAACCTAGTCCCATTTTCACCAGATACTGAATCTTACTTATCTTATATGAGACATTTGTGTGTTCCTGGTAGCAGCACAGGTAATACAAATATTTCAAAAGTTAAACCCGGAGAGTACATTGTATTTTCAGCAAATGGTAGCAAAACCGCAGTTAAATATTGGGATCCGTATAGTTTCAAGATAAACTCTGAAATTACGCCTACTGAAGCAAAAAAAAGATTGGAAGAGTTGCTTATCGAATCTGTAGAATATCGAAAAATAAGTGATGTTGAGGTTGGTTTATTTTTATCTGGTGGTTTAGATTCTTCTTTAATCGGAAAACTTATGAAAGATAGTAGTTCAAGTAAACTTCATGGATTCAATATAGATTACGAAGAACATTTTGAAGGATATAACGGTGAAGTTATTGAAGCTGAATTCGCATCATCAAATATCAGTATAGATTTAATTAAAGAAAAAATAAAATATGATGACTTTAAAAACTTATTAAATAATTATTCCCATTATCAAGATGATTTAAATGGTGATGAAGTAGGAATACCTTTATATTTTTTGGGTAAGTCGGCAAGGTCGAAGGGCATAACGGTTGTACAGGTGGGAGAGGGAGCTGATGAACTTTTTTTTGGCTACGACCACTGGCTGAGATATATAAAACTTAACAAATTTCTTAAACCAATCAAGAGTTCTAAGTCCCAATTCTCAAGATTTTCCAACCACAGATTAAACCTTTTATCAAATATAATTTTTGGAAGAACTTCATTCGCAGGAGGTGCACTCGGTTTTAATCTTTCGGAGATAAACAAACTCGTGGATGGTGGTATACCAAATTATTTTGACTCATTTAACTATATTGATAGCAAGTGGGAAGAATATTTTTCAAGGGATGATGCTGAGTTATCTAAATGGATGACATTGATAGATCTAGATATTCGTCTTCCAGAATTATTGCTCATGAGAATGGACAAATTGGTTATGCAATCTGGAGTAGAAACTAGAGTTCCATTCCTAGACCACAAGTTTGTTGAATTCGTACTTACAATTCCTGAAAAAATTTTATTAGACAAAAATGAAACTAAGCCACTACTTAAAGATATTGCACGAAAACATATCCCTAGTCAGATAGTAGATAGGAGGAAACAAGGTTTTAGAGCACCAATTGGTGAATGGATTAAAAAAGATATAGACCATTTTTATGACTCAGTAAAATCTTTTAACCTAGAAACTAATCTTTTTAATCCTCAAGAACTAAATAGGGTTATGAATGGGGGAGATTTCCAAAAAAAATGGTATCTAATAAATTTATCTCTATGGCATTCATCAAGGAATAAAAATTGATAGAAAATTGGAAACAAAACACTTTTTATATCTCTTTGATGCAAGTAGTTTTACTAGTTGTAAATTTAATATTAATAACAATAATAAGTAGAGAATATGGCCCCTCCATATATGGTGAGTATGCATCTTCAAAAAGTTTAGGTGTTCTCATTGGCACAGCTTTAGTTATGTCACTAGCTTTGGTTGCTACTAAATTAAGGGCTCAAAATGATATTGAAGGTAAATTTGTTTTTTCAAATTCATACTATTTAGTAATTAGAAATCTGATCATCGGATTATTTCTTTTATATCCAGTAACTCTTTTATTTAAAAGAGATTTTTCTATGACAGCATTATTTTTAATTGGTTTTATTTTTAATGAACTAATACATATTGCACTTTCCTACTACCAAGCAAATGGGGACTTTGTTTCAAGCTCAAAACAAATTATGATAAGAACTCTACTTTATGGTGTGGGTGCAACGGCTATAGTATTTTCTGGATACTCAATACTTTGGGTTATCTTTTACCAAATAGTGATATTAGCTATTTTTTTTCTCGTTGCGCATTTTTCTATACCAAGTTCTGAAAAAAAGAATTCCTCACCTGATGCTGTTGAGACCAGAAAGAAACTCACGAAGTCTGGTCAAAAGATGGTATTGACCACTTTTTCAAGTGCACTCATTTCAGAATTAGATATAGTTTTACTCGGACTATTTTTTGGAGGCCCCCTACTAGGTGTTTTGTCCTGGGCTAGAAGAATTCTAGAAATCCTTTTTCAATTAGCAGCTGCAAGTTTAGATATTCTTTTTCCAGAACTTTCAAAAACAAAATCTAGATCAGAGGTTGTAGAAATTAGAAATAAACTAAGAAGAATTGTTATATTATCTTTTATAATTCCAACTATATTTTTTCCATTAAAAGATGTTGCTGGCAGTTTATTTGTAGTTCTTTTAGGTGAAGAATTTTCAGCAGTGGGAAATTATACTGCGTACATTCTTTTTTGCCTTCCTTTAATGGTTTGGTCTAGAATCAACATTATTTTTTCTAGAGCTTTAAATTTCGAAATACCTATTTCAAAAATTATATTGTATTCCTCAATTATTTCATTCTTTATCTATTCAATTACAGATCAATTTTTAGATAATTCAGCAGTAATTTCTATTATTTTATCGCAGTTAACCATTTCAGCTCTTACCTCTTATAGTTTTAGAAAGTCATTTAGATGAAAAGATTCCTTAGAAAAATTAAATACGAACTGTTTTGTTTACTTCAAAAACCAAAACAAATTCCTAGCTCGTTTGATAACGGAATATGGAAAAATAATAATTCAGTCTTTAATTTATTCGCTGACACTGGTGTAAATCTGGTTTTAGGTCTAAATCTTAATGATATGAAGATATTTGGAAGAAATTATCAAAGTTGGACCGTTGATAATGATTTTTTTAAAAATTATAAATTTAATAATAAAAAACTTAAGCCAGCGTATTTTAATGTTGCTGATGTAAAGGTTCCCTACGAAGCTTCAAGATTACAACATTTACAAAAACAAAATATGTCAGCTTTATGTAATCAGCCAAATAAAGTTGCTGGACTTCATCTAAATCTAGAGGTAGATAAGTTTCCGTTTATATACTGGAATAGTCCTATGGATGTCGCTATAAGGACAATCAATTTAATTATTCATAGACAATTTGTTTCAAATAAAATGAATAGATCAGTAATTTTTAACAACAATGAAGATCAATTAGATACATATATTTCCCAACATTATCAATATGTTAAAGATAACCTTGAAAATTCTGGAAATGTTGTTGGAAATCATTACCTAGTTGAACTTTCAAGTATGTTGTTCTACCTAGCTAACTATGAAAATGATAATTATATGAGTGATTTAGCTTTCGTTATAAGTGAAATTACAAATGAATTAACTAGACAATTCAATGATGAAGGAACGAATTTTGAAGGATCCTCACATTACGCTGCTTTTGTTACTGAAGCTTTAATATTATGTAAATTATCTTTAACGGACATTGACGGACATTCAAGTTTGGCAGATTTAGTAGATAATCTGATTATCAAAAATAAAAATTTTCTATCATTGCTCATCAATAAAAATGAATTATCTCAAATTGGTGATAATGATTCTGGAAGAATATTTTATTTTGCATTTAACGAAGATAAACCTCTCGATATGTCTTGGCTTATTAACTTAGTAGACAGCTTTAAAATAGATAATGATACTTCTGATGAAACCCGACTAAACCAAATAGAAATTAAAAAAGATATACCCGATTTTACAAAATTAATAAATGTTAAGCATCCAGAAATACAAGTTTTTTCCCAAGAGTATGAAGCATATGCATATGCTCAGTTTGGTATATACATATGGAGGAATGAAAAAGAATACTTCAGTATAAGGTGTGGCCCAATAGGTCAGAATGGAGTTGGAGGACACTCCCATTATGACCAGCTTTCGATTGAATGTTTTACCAACAACCAGTGGATAGCCAGGGATCCAGGCACAGGAACTTATACAGATGATATCCAAAAAAGGAATAATTTTAGATCAATGCAATACCATTGGGGGCCCAATATTGATTTGAAGTTTAGAAAAGAAGATGAATTTGATTGTTTCAAATTAAATAATATTAGTAATGGAGAAGCCTTACTATTTGATAACAAAAATTTCATTGGAGTTGCAGATTTTAATGGGAAAAAAATATATAGAAAACTTACAATAAACAATGGAATAATTACAGTAGAAGATTTTTCGGTATTGAAAAATTTAGAGAGATACAAAACCTGGGGAGAGATGAGAAAAGGCATAAAAGAAGAATTTTCGGAAGGGTATAAAAGATTTAGTTGAAAGTCAAAGAGCAGAATATATTTTTAGGGCTGTTTCTTACAAGCTTATTGTTAGAAGGGTTAGATGCTTTTTCAATATTCGAAATTCCTTTATCTTGGGTTGGGTTAGTAATTTTATTAACAGCGATTCCACTTTATTACTATTTTGAAGTGGATTTTATCTCAAAAAATATTATTTCTATTAAATTTTGGGTTCTCTATATGTGTTCAGTAGCCATATTGAGGGGTGTTTCATTTGATTTAGAAATTCCTCAATATGCTACAACAAGCTATGTTCAATATGTTTCATTAAGACTTTTGAAAATATTAAGTTTTTTTGTTGCGATTTGGTTAGTTCACTTACTTTCGATTAAGTTAACCAGAAGAAAATTAATTGAACATGTTGCCTATGTAGGATTATTTATATCACTGCTTTCCTTGTATTCTTATTTTTCTTATTTTTTAGAAATTCCTGATTTTATACGTTCACGGGCTGGCTCAGGAGGTTGGACTCAGCCAATTGAGAGAGCATGCTCAATCTTAAGAAATTATGGAACTTTTAGAGAACCCAGCTTTTTGGCTGTTTGGACAGTTCCTTTCATACCCCTAAATTTTTATCTCGCCAGAGAAGCATTTAAATGGTACTACTTATCGATATTTCCAATTCTTTCCTTAGTTTTGACAAGAAGTTTAACTGGCGTTATTGCTTTATTAGTAGCTTTTACTCTGATTTCGTTTATACATTTATTAAAAAATAAAAAAATTGATTTATTTTTGATTATTCCTATTTTAGCAATCTTGTTAGCGTCTTTGCTTTCAAATAGTCTTAGCTATAAATTTCCGGCTTTGGATCCTTCCATGTGCCCTCCTAATTCAGCTGACAAATGTAATTGCAGTATTTATGATGACGAGCTAGATAAAGTAAAAAATTCAGAGAGTGTAGCAGAGAGTATTTTTTCTAGAGCAACCCTTATTATTGGGGGCGGTTTAGACGGTTTTGGTAATTTTTCATTTTTGACACAACACTTATCAAAACAAGAAATTAAGTATTTTGGAGATGGACTTGGTAGCGCCAATATTATTTACTCGTATGAATTTGAGGAACTTTCTTCAAAGGTTGTCAAAGATCAAAAAGTTTTTAGAAATCCTGGTCAAATTGTATCTTTTAACAATTTGTACGCCTACATTTATTTTTCTGGGGGTTTTGTAGGGTTAATTTGGTTTTTATACATAATTTTTAATCAAATTAAAAAATTTGTTAGTAGTTACGAAATAATTCATTCTTACTTAGGTGCTCAGTTCTTTTCAATCTTACTTATGTTTTTCTTTCAAGCTGAAGAGCCAAGTGTGATTTTAGGACTAGCTATAGGCTTAATCTCATTAGAGAGGAAAAAAGATGAGTAATGTATTAATTGTTACTCATCAGTTTATACCACACGTTAGTCCTAGAACTACTCGTTGGAAGCTTATTGTTGATGAGTTGATTTCGAGGGGTCATAATGTAACCATTATCACGGGCACAAAGCAAGCCTTGCAAACTGAAAATTACAAAACAATCTTTGTCGGTAATTCGAGAGCAAGTAAAGTTGTCAACGATTTACGAACGCAATCAAATAACATTGATCCAAATAATAAATTTAAGGATAAATTGTTAAAGTTTTTAAAAATTGTTTATAGGTTTGTTGTTAGGAATTTAGCCTGGCCAGATTATTCAATGTTATGGCTAATATCAGTTTTCAAAGAAAAAAATAAATATAAAGTTGATTATGATTTAATCATCTCAGTAAGTTTGCCATTTTCTTCCCATATTGCAGCATACCTAATAAATAAAAAAATAAATAAACCATGGATTATGGACATAGGAGATCCATTTTCATTGAAAGTATCAGCACCGGAAAACAATGGATTACTTTATAGTGGACTTAACAGGTATACGGAAAAAAAATTTTACAAATTAGCTAATCAAATTTTATTTACACATGAAGATGTAAAAAAGGCACATGAGGAAGAATTTGAAATAGATTCTCAAAAAACAATAATTGGACAGCCAATTAGTAAGTTTGACCCTACTTTATACAAACAGACTCAAGAATATGATTACTCAAAAAAAATAATTAAGTTTGGATATTTCGGCATTTTTACGAAAGGAGTAAGGACACCCAACAATTTCTATAAATTTTTAGACTCATTTAATAATTATGAAATGCATTGGTATGTCAATCAAGACTCAGAAGAGATACTTAAAAAAGAAAATTTTAATACAACGAAAAACTTTTTTTTCTCTCAAGTTTCCAGAGATGAGGCCCTACATTTAATGGTAAGTTCATTTCACTGCCTTGTTTCT
>Ga0209630_10001374_pt1 | contig 26026 bp, 19 predicted proteins | sample COG_01_FD_184745 | JGI IMG/M metagenome (GOLD analysis project Ga0209630, IMG submission 184745) | Pelagic Microbial community sample from North Sea - COGITO 998_met_01 (SPAdes) (version 2) | ecosystem: Environmental > Aquatic > Marine > Neritic zone/Coastal water | place: Helgoland, sampling... | reverse complement strand
CAGAAACCGTATTCTCTTGTAAAAGTGGTACGTGGGGTATTTGCTGGTACGGTCGTCATTTCAGCGCTGTTCGCTTTTCTGCCCGACAACCTTCAATATAGTAGAGGTATCATATTGGCCGGAACGGCATCTACCGCCTTCCTGTTGTTGGCTATTCGGTTTATAGCTCATTACGTGCAATACAAAAACCTCAATTTCGGGCAAGCACCTCATTATAAATCTATCATTGTTGGACATAAAGCCGAGCGGTTGCGTGTATTATCGCTTATTCAGAAAACGAAATCACCGACTGAATTTATCGGTTTTGTTACGATAGAAGAGGAAGAGGGTGATCAGGTGCTGGGTGTGGTCAACCGATTAGAGGACTTATGTAAGCTCTATAAGGTGGATGAAGTAATATTTTGTTCTAGGGATGTAAGTAGTTCAAAAACAATGTACTGGATGAGTAAATTGGCTACGACGTCGGTCAGTTTTAAGATCGTTCCTGACGATAGTGGTTTTATCATCGGCAGTAATGCAAAAGATATTAGTGGAGAGCTATATACAGAAGAAATTCGCTTTGCATTGGCAGACAAAAACACCTTGCAGAAAAAGCGATTGATTGACGTTGTCGTTAGTGCGCTGCTGCTTCCTTTCGGGTTGATATTGGGTTGGTTTGGTCCTGGTGTCGTAACATACTACAGAAGGGTATTTGAGACCTTTATTGGCAAAAAGACTTGGGTTTCATATGATAAATCCGTAGACATTAGTGATATGCCTGAGTTAAAAGATGGCGTGTTTAATGTGTCTCACAACATTGTTTCCAGTGATGTTAACGAATCTGTTAAAAGGCGATTAAACTTTTTCTATGCGAAAAATTACCGCATTGTGGATGACTTAGAAATAATCGCTAGAAAGGTTTTAGCCTAATACTCCACTTGCATCAACGCATTCATGAAGTCTCGAATTAACCAAAATGACCCGTTATAGGCTTTTTCGTCAAGTCTGAGATTATCCCTTGTGTCGTCAACATCGTGATAGTGACTGTATGGGCCCATTAGATAAAAGAAGAAGGCTGGAATACCAGATTCTGTGAAAAAGTAATGGTCACTATTGGCTGCCTTCCCTCGTTTCTTAGTTTGTACCAGATATTTTTTTTCGTTATTGATTCCCTCCAGTAGGGCATATGCTTCAGGTAAGATGGCACCGTTTACGGCCATAATGCCTTCTTGACCAGAGCCCATTAAGTCCATATTGACGACAAACTTTATCTTACTGGGTTCAACATAACCTTCCAAGTCGTTAACAAAGAAATAGCTGCCAACCAGGCCAGCTTCCTCGGCTGCAAAACCGATGAAAACCATCGAATATCGTGGAGGAAATTTCTTATAGTATTCTGCGAAATTTAAAATCATTGCGATGCCGCTTGCATTGTCATTCGCGCCAGGCATGATGCATTGTTGACCCATCATGCCCAAATGATCGTAGTGCCCAGTAACGAAAATAAACGAATCTGGAACTTCGTTTCCAGGTATGAAGCCAATTACATTTCTCGTCTTATAACCTTCAATCAATTGGCTTTGGACCGTGATGTCGAGAACGTCATTATGGTTTAAAACGTTTGGTAAAACATATAGGCTTAATTCTGGTGCTTGATCTCTGCTTACAGACCAAGTAAGCTTCGTTTTGGTAATGATTTTGATCTGACCGGTGTAGTCTTTCATCAACTTTTCGAAGCGTTTCTTGCTGGCTTTGTTGTGGGTCATGGTATCGATGAGCAGTACATGGCTTGACCAATCAAGTTTACAGATGTTTTTAAATTGTTTCTTGTTGAGCAACAAGGCTTTAGTAATCTTTTTTACCACCAAACTATTTCTGTCAAAGCTTGGTGAATTTGGTGACACGATATACTCATGCCCCGCTTTTAGCGCAACGCCATTTCGATCGATGTTCACGGTTTCAGGAAAGGTGTTCACATTCAAGCTAAAATTGTGAAAGTACCCCGCTTTATTTAGTGGAATAAGCCCGATACGCTCATACTGATTTTTAATGTAATCAGCTGCCTTTTGGTCGCCAGCATTGACATATCCTCGACCGGCAAAGTAATCGCTGCACAATGTGTCAATAACACTTTGGGCAAATTCCACATTTTGTGCTTTACACGCAAGGCACATAAAAACGATTAAAAAACCAGTTGAAATAAACTTTTTCATAAATCGAAAGTATAAAAAAAGCCGTGAATTTGTTCACGGCTTTTTATTAAAAGATATTCTGCTTAAAGCTTGCCTTTTTCAGCACGCTTTAGGTATCTAGCAGCGTCTTTATATTTTATTTTCTTAGCTGTTTTTCTTGGTGTTTTTCCATCGTTGTTTTCAGATTTAGGATCTGCACCATTTTGAATTAAAGCTTCAATGGTGCCCATACTCCACTGTGAAACGGCCATATGCAAGGGTGTTTCACCCCAACGGTTTTTTGCATTTACGTCAGCACCATTTTTTATTAATTCTTGAGTGATGGCTACCGATCCCCGTTTAATGGACCAGTGTAACGGCGAGTTGCTTTGATCATCTTTCATGTTAAGATTATACCCTTGCTTAAGAACATACTTCACTGCGGCAAGATTATTTTGCTCTATGGCATAATACAACATGGTGCGACCTTGGCCCAAGTCTAACTCCGTTTTCATTCCGTTGTCAATCATGTCTTTGAACATTTCAGTTCGACCATTTTTTAAGGCAACCACACCTAATGGATCTTTTCCCGGTGTTGCATCTCGTAGGAAACTTGCTGTGTCGTTATTATATGCCCAAGAATATATTTTCCACTTATTATATCGTGTAGTATTGTTCTTTCGCAATGCATATTCCATGTTGTTGTATACCGCTAATGCTTTAATGCGTAACGGAATATTTGTGATTCTATGAACCTCTGTACTAATTGTGCTAACGGCATATCCTAAGTCATCCCAGTAAGAGTCTGCGCCGTCATTGTCATATTTAACTTCTTTAACGCAATTACAGGCAGAGTCAACATAAAATCCTTTTAAGCCAATGTCTACTCTTCCACGAACAAGAATTCCTTCAATCATGTTCAAACCCGCCGTGTTATATACCGGGCCACCAGAGTTTCCTCCAAATGCATCTAGGTTTGTTCCAAACCAGTTACCGGCTGAGTTTATCGTAACTTTTGCTCCATCGGATAGTTTAAGTGGTAATCCAGCTGGTGCTCCAATCATGGCGAGATTATCTCCCTTTGCAATCTTATCTCCTGTTCTAAAGCGGAAAGGGTCTCTGTCTGTTTCGCGGTCAAGCTTAATGATTGCATAGTCAATTTTGTTTTTGTAATCAAGAACGCTGACCAATACTGTCCCTACTCCATATTGTTTTGAAGTTGGTATAGTTGTTACATAGTACGCAGAGCCATCTTGATATTTTTTAGTCATTTTTAAGTCGTTGGTGTAATCCAAAACCCAATTCATGTTGTTGTACTTGAATTGATTTTGCTTATCGCGTTTGGCTTTATGCATCAATACTTTCCCATCTTGAATTTCGTGCTGATCGCTCGAAACGCAGTGCCCGGCAGTTACCATAATATTCGGTGCAATTAAAAATCCGCTACAACCACCTAAAGTTGGTTGGCTTCTGAATCTCAGACTAGGATCAACCTTGTCTGTTTTAAAAGCCATTTTTAACTTCTCTTCAAGCGTCCAACTATAGGCCAAGGAGCCCTTGAAGTCAGACTTGTTCATACGCGTCATAACCGAATTGGTGTAACCTAAATAATCATAGGTTTTTGCTTCTTTTCGGCTGTCGTATCCATAAATGTCACGTGTTGTCGACGTGTCACTTGGATCGTAGCCAAATGGATTTTGTGCTAATGCTCCCATTGGGATAGTAGCAAGGCATCCAATTACCATCATTTTTAAATACTTCATAATCCTTTATTTTTAGTTTTTTTAGTTCAAAATGTGCCAAAGTCTGGACTATTGACACTGTTATTATGCTCTTTTATTAGTCTATCCTTTAAGTCGGATAGTATGTTTATTTCTTGCGCTGATGTCGTTGATGTTGTGTCTTGAACAGCGTAGTCTGAATTATAGTCAGAACCCTCTACTTTATTGTAAAAATTAAAGACGACTATCGAACCGTTTCCTTCAGCCAAGGGTATTTGCATATTACTCATTTTAGAAGAATGCAATTTAATATTTGAGAACCAGGTTTGGTAATCCATGCTGTCATGGAGCATCTCAAAACTACGTGTTATCGCAAGGGTCAAAATGCCATTGCCGTTTACTTCTCTTGCCGTACCTTTAATTTGATTGGCCGAAACATGAAATAAATTGGCGTGTCCTGAGCTAGGCATCGAGAATGGAAGGTCGTCGATTATCCCAGTCTCGTATAAACCTATTTTATCAAAGTCGTGGCTTTCTTTTGACGCTTCAAACGGCAAACTGCCACCTCTTTCGTATCGATGAAATGCAGCGCTTCCCGACCAACCAAAACCAGCATCAACCATAAGCAGAAACTGACCTTCGGAGCCAAGTTTAATTCTGAATTTATTTACGATTTCACTAAGTTCATCGTCTAATAGGTGGTTTTCATTGTTGTATAGCGCATCGTAATTCTTAGGTGCGTTATACAGCACCAAAGATTCATCATAACCATCTGATTCGTCGCCATTGTAGTCGGCAATGAGTTGACCGTGCCCTGCAAAGTATAAAAGGACAATGTCTCCCTTTTTGCAGCTGTCAAATAAGGTGTTCAAATGCGTGATGATATTTTCTTTAGTGGCCTGATTGTTAACTAGTTTGGATACATTATTAAAACCAATAGTTTTAACTTTGTCTACCATTGAATTGGCGTCATGATCACCGTGTGTTTCAGACCATTCTGAGTCAGGGCCATAGTCGCCCAATCCAATAATTAAACCACGTTTTTCAATCCCATGTGCATGAACAAGGCCTAAGAATAACATCAAAGTAGTTAGAAAATACTTCGCATTTTTTACTGATATGTAGATTATACTTTTCATTTAAATAATTTATATATCTATATGTTATTCAACTGTTTAGGTAAATGAGTTAATGTCATAATTGTGTTACTATCGTATTTCAAAACCAACATCTGTAGTGGACGACTCCATAGAGGAGCTTCGTACTTTATTTGTTACTCCACCACGGGTGGCAGACTTGTACCCGTCGGCAAATAGGTTTTCAAGTTGAGAGGTATAGCTTCTGGTTTTTGTTTTTTTAGTTAAAACCGGTGTAAAATCTATTGGTTCTTTACTGGCAAATAGTTTGAAAACTTCAAGACCGACTGGCGGATAGAATCGTACAAAACTGCCAGGAGCAATAAAGCTTTGACCTGCTTTTATTTTAAAGTCTTCCGGACTTTGTTTCATGTCCTTGTCTTCGGCCGGTAATATGCCATTAATTCTGCCGTCAGGTTGGATATCAATAATGCTGTAATACGCATCGTTTTCACCTATGTTGGATACTTTGATGATAATCCCAATTGGTTTCTCTGTGTCGATAACAACAACGCCATCGACTGTTATATCTCCGATGGTCAACGTATCGGTAATTTTTGAAGAACCGTCAGGTAATTCTATATACCGAACCGGTATAAATTCAAAAACGACTTTATACTTCGGATCTGACAGTTCGAGGTTTTTCATATAGGCTCCGCGAGCGAATGCCTTGAGGGTATCCAGCACCATTTTATAATTGTTGTCAGCGGATAAGTTTTCTGCATGAACCTTATTATTAGTCGCTCGGATGATATCAATTGTTCCCCGACCACCATCTTCAATCACAAAGTCGTAGGACTCTTTCACTACTTCAATCAAGTTGGAAGCCGACAAAGCCGCTGATACCTGTTCTCTCGTCTGTTTCTCCCGAATGTTGACGTTAACACAAATGGTAATGTCACCATAGCTTTTTTCAGTGACAAAAAACCAATAATCGTCCATGTCTAATTCAAGGTCGTTGTCGAATTCAATCTTACACCAGGTGCCTTCAGAGATTATACATTTTCCCTTTGCCAAGGCAACCTTCCCTTTTGGCGATGTTGTACCAATGCGGTGCGCTTCAACAACTGCATTTTTGAATATACCATTTAGTTTTCCTCCATATAAAAAAGCGGTGTTGTCACGCACTTTGTACGCCTTGTAAAAAGGTGATTGTTCAATCACTTTTCCAGCAAACAAAAGTCTGTCAATATTGCCTTCAATTACAGGGCGTTGGTCAGGAGCCAACACAGACATTTCTTTTAAAATTTGTGCAAAAAACCCACGGTAGGTCATCGATGTATTGAGCTTATCGATGCTTCGACTTATTGCTGTAGAAAGGGATCCTGCACCTTTGTATTCGTAGTTAACTTGTGAAGCTTGCGCTCCTGAAATCACAACAAAGGGAGCCAAAGCACTCATGTCTATGTTTTCATAGTTACTCGACTGAAAAATGCCTATGTCTCCGGTACCTTTAGTAGGTGTATAGTTTGGCCTTTTCATGGCCGGTAAACCACCTCTACTTTTTTCAATGCCTCGAGACACTGTGCCACTGTGACACGCGTCAGCAAACATGATTACATCACCAGTATTACCCACTTTCAAACGTAAGTCCATGAGCAGACTTTCGATTTCATCGTCACGCAAATGCTGAGAAAAATCATATCCATCCTTATACTTACCTGGGGCGCCATATGGAACTATAGCTTCATCAAAACCGTCAATTTCATCTTTATTGTCGTCTTCAATCTGTTGTCCATGACTTGAAAAGTGAAGCACCACGATATCCCCCTTTTTGCAGGATTTGGTTAGTGCTTGTATAGCATTTACGATACCTTGCTTTGTAGCAGCTTTGTTTTTGATTACGCTGATATTGTCGGATTTAAAACCTTGCTTTTGTAGAGCTGTTCGAATTAACGGAATGTCGTTCACAGAACTGATGTCGCGCCACTCAGGAGAATCTTCCGGATAGTCGCCAATGGCTACAATTAAACCTCTTTTTGTTTGTGCTTGAACAGTTATAGAAACATGTAGAAGTAGAACGATTAGAAATGCGATGAGGCTGCATTTATGTCGAAGTTGAATTACGTTTTTCATACCAATTGTCTTTAGAACTTACATATGAAAGCGACCAATATAGTAAACGGTTTAATGTAAGGTTACTGTCAAAGTAAGTGAAAATGACCTTCGAAAGCAATAGGGCATATGCCTTATAACGCTTGTAGTGACTTCATTTCGTTGACTGTCATGTTAAATTTCAGGCCCATATTTTAAAAACCTATAACAATAAAACGGATATTCATTAAGTCGAAAGGGAGACTTAATATTGTATGAATTACCTTTAAAACGACAACCCATACGTGTTAACCGCTTCTGAAATAGACAAGATTCGAGGAATAATAACCAGTCAATTGAACAAATTGGAACTGGATATTAAAGAGTATACTGAATTGACCAAACCCATTTCGCCGGAAAACGCAATAGGTCGAATTAGTCGTATGGACGCGATTAATAATAAATCGGTTAATGAAGCAGCTTTAAGGAATTCTAAAAATCGACAGCAGCGCCTTAAGCGGACACTCGCGGAACTAGACTCTTCGTCTTTTGGGTTATGTCGTCAATGCGGAAATGAAATTGAGTTGGAAAAATTACTTGTGATGCCTGATAGTGTTCGATGCGTCACCTGTATTAAAAGTGCGCGATAGGTGAATAAGAACATAAGCTTACTAGAAGAATACTTACCAACCGGAGTGGCACAAGACGTTTGGGAAAGGGTAGAGAAGGATAATGTGCGCTTTAGGATAGCAAAACCAAGAAAAACGAAATTAGGAGACTACCGGCCACCATACGGTAAACATGGGCACAGAATCTCAGTAAACGCGGATCTTAACCCCTATTCATTTCTAATTACCGTTTTACACGAGTTTGCTCACCTTGAAACTTGGAAAAAGTATAAACGCAATATCAAACCACATGGCCAAGAGTGGAAGGGCGCTTTTCAAGACATACTAAAACCATATGTGCAACGCTCAATATTTCCTCAGGAAGTTACAGATGCCTTAAACCAATATTTAGTTAACCCTTCTGCAAGCAGTTGTGTGGACATTTCACTAATGAGGGCTCTTGGGGCTTACGACAAAATCCCACAAGTATTTGTAGAAAGCTTGCCTGAAGGGGCGCATTTTAAATTGGCTAACGGATTGGTGTTTATTCGAGGCGAAAAACTGCGAAAAAGATACAGATGTAAATGCCTGACCAACGAGAAATGGTACTTTGTTTCGGCAACAGCAAGCGCAATTCCAATTCCTGTGCAGCAACAGCTGTTTTGATAAATCAGTAAACGGGCTTTCTTTTGCGAAAAATCACTTTATGAAACATATTCTGTTTATACCTTTCTTCTTTGTTGCTTTAGTTTCTTTTGGCCAAACACCTAGTTTGCCTGATGGCTTTGAAGTGCTGCAGATGTGCAACAATACATCGGTTAAAAGCCAGGATAGAACCGGAACTTGTTGGAGTTTCTCTGCAAGTTCGTTCTTGGAGTCTGAAGTTTTGAAGCAAACGGGTCAGGTTATAGACTTATCCGAAATGTACACGGTAAGAATGATCTACCTTGAAAAAGCAGATAAATACATTCGGTATCAAGGGGGATCCAACTTCAGTCAAGGAAGTTTAGGGCACGACGTAATACGGGCTTACGACAAGTATGGTATGATGCCAGAATCTGCGTATTCTGGAAAAAACGGCGGTAAAATACACAACCACAGTGCTCTGGTTAAGGAGCTTAAAGCCTATTTGGATAGCACATTAAAAACACGACCAATAGAAGCGCATTGGAAGGAAGGGTTTACGAACATTCTAGATGAACATTTAGGAGCTATAAAGCCAGTTTTTGAATACAATGGCATGTCTTACAATCCGCAATCATTTGCCCAACAAGTGTTACAGTTGGAAATGGGTAAATACTATGGCTTTACATCTTTTTCGCACCACAAGTTCTACGACAAGTTTATTGTTGAGGTACCAGATAATTTCAGTAACGGAAAGTACAATAACGTGCCGCTAAATGAACTCATGGCTTTAATGGATATGGCACTTGAGTCGGGATACACCATAGAGTGGGATGGCGACGTGAGCGAAACAGGATTTATGCGTAGAGGGGGTTATGCATTTAATACCAATGACACCAATATTTTAAAACAGGCACCAAACGTAGCTTCAGAAGAACCGGCAAATCAATCTTTGAGACAAGCAGGCTTTGATAATCTGACTACAACAGACGATCATTTAATGCATGTTGTAGGAAAGGCCAAATACTCAGACGGTAAAGTCTTTTACATCGTTAAAAATTCATGGAGTACGAAAGCCGGTTTTGATGGTTATTATTTGATGAGCGAGGCGTATATGAAAATGAAAACAGTCTCTATCATCGTGAACAAAAAGGCCGTGAAAAAGAAGCTTTTAAAGAAGCTTAACGACTAAAATTAAGTACATCGCTTGCGACATAGTTGAGGGCGGATAGCCCGCAATGCCGCCATTTTGTTACATTTGTGTAACTAAAAACAGAATAGTATGTTAAAGGAATTTAAAAATTTTATCATGACTGGCAACGTAATTGACTTTGCTGTTGCAGTTATTATGGCAGGTGCTCTTGGTGCAGTAATCAATGGATTCGTATCGGATATCGCAATGCCTTTTGTTGGACATTTTGCTGGCGGAATGGATTTCGCGAGCTTAAAAGTTGTCTTAGATCCGGCCGTACCAGCATCTGAAGGTGTAGAGGCAGTAGCTGAAAACGCAATACTTTACGGTAAGTGGATTAACACAATCATTAATTTAATTATTGTTGGGTTTGTAATGTTTATGCTGATTAAGGCATACAACAAAACGAAAAAACCAGTTGAAGCAGCAGCGCCAGCAGGACCGTCAGACAATGATTTATTATCAGAAATCCGAGATTTACTGAAGAAATAATTTTTAACTAAAATTACTAATGAATCAGCCCTGGTGAAAACTGGGGCTTTTTTATTTCCCATGCTTTAGAAACTAACTTCTATTATTGCTGTTGTACACGATATGAAAAATAAGTCGGCATTAGGCGTAATTTTTTTAACCACTTTCTTAGACTTACTCGGGTTTGGTTTGATTATTCCGATACTCCCAACGTTTGCAGAAGACCTGGGAGCAAGTGAGATGCAGATTGGATTTATTGCGGCAATTTATGCTTTAATGAATTTTTCATTTTCTCCGTTCTGGGGAAGAATGAGTGACAGACATGGTAGGAGACCGATCATATTAATTAGCATATTGGTTACGGCAATAGCTTATTTAATCTTCTCACAAACGGAAACCTTATTGATTCTCATTATATCACGTGTTTTTTCGGGTATTGGGTCGGCGAATATTGGCGCCGCTCAGGCTTATATAGGAGACATATCAGAGCCCCAAGATAGGGCTAAAAGTATGGGAATATTAGGTGCGGCCTTCGGCCTAGGTTTTGTTTTTGGACCACCCATTGGTGGATTTTTAAAGGCAGATTTTGGAATTGAAATACTCGGTTTTGTTGTTGCTGGCCTATCTTTTATGAATTTCATTGTTGCTTACTTTTTCTTGCCTGAATCACTCAAAGAGAAAAACAAGAATGCGAAACGAACGAACATCATCACGGGTATTATTTCACAGCTGAAAAAGCCTGAAATTAGTAAACTGTTTTTTATCAACCTGCTGTTTATTTCTGCATTCTCAATGATGCAGGTTACTGCTGTGTTGTTATGGAGTGACCATAGTTTCTTTGATGAAAAACAGATTGGTTTCGTTTTCATGTTTATCGGTACAAGCAGTGCTTTGGTTCAAGGCTTACTGGTTGGACCTATTGCAAAACGTTTTGGTGAGAAACAAATGCTAACGATTGGAATGACACTGCTGGCGATTGGGTTATTTGCAATGCCCTTTTTTCAAGCCGAGTTATTTATTCCTTGGGAGTTAATAGCAATTGGTTTGATTGCATTGGCCAATGGATTTATAAATCCTGCATTGATGTCATTGATTACCAAAATGGCTAAACCTAACGAATTAGGTCAGTTAACAGGGTTATACCAGTCTTTTGGATCCATAGGTCGTGTATTGGGTCCAGCTGTGGGTGGGGCAATTTATGGCATTAGTTATTATTTGCCCTATATCATTGGGCCTATATTGTTGGTGGTTGGACTTGTGATTTCAAAGCGTGTCAAAATGCCGATTCCCAGTAATGCGGTTTCGAAAGAGACAACTTGATTCGATTATAACTGTTGTAAAAAGTCTGGATCTTCTTCTAACCTATTACCAATCACAACCACATCTGCACCTGCATTCCATGCGGCATTAATTCCTTCCGTTGTACGAATTCCTCCACCTACTACGATGGGTTGATTGGTATTTGACCGAACAGCTTCAATCATAGTGGCTGGTATAGGATGTTTAGCTCCGCTTCCAGCGTCCATATATATAATTTGAAGACCCAATTGCTCGCCGGCGAGAGCTGTTGTGGCTGCTAGACCTGGCTTGTTATGCGGTATGGGGGTTGTTCCAGAAATGTATGACACCGTGGTAGGTGCTCCTCCATCAATGAGTACATAACCTGTTGGGAGTATTTCAAGGTTGGACTGTTTTAATCGCAAGGCAGATTCCACATGTTTTCCAATTAAAAGTTCTGGGTTTCTTCCAGATATTAAGGAAAGCAATAAAATGGCGTCGGCTTCAGAAGATATCTGATCGGGGCTGCCAGGAAAAATCACGCAAGGAATCGCACATAACGACTTTACCGTTTTAATGGCATCGTGAATATTGCCCGAAGTGAGCACACTTCCACCAATAAAGAGAAGGTCAATTTTGGCAATATTATTAGGTTGTAATACGTTTTGAAGATGCTGCGAGCTGGCTTTATCAGGGTCAATAAGAACGGCAAGTAGTTTTTTACCATTTCTTTTACTGCTATTCATGAAAGCTGCAATTTTTTCACCCATCTCGGCTACAAAGAAAGTAAAATAATTTCCAAGTGAGTTATTTTCAAATCGTTGAGGCAACAGTGAAATTTAACTAGTTAAAATTTTTATCAAAACCAATGTGTCCAAAATTATTTTTGGACAGAATTGGCTGCATTTTGTTGGCTCTCAGTTCGTTAGGTTTTATACATGAAATATGCACAAAATGTTAAGTATTTGTTATCAACACGCACACGTCAGAATAACCGTACAATTTTTTTTGTATGTGGAAAAGTGAAATCAAGAAGTCATGTTTACTGAAAGTATTTTTGAGCAAAAACCCACTAAATATTTTTTCGAATTAGTGGAGAGAATATATCCCATTTGATTAATAAAGTAATGCGTAACGTATGAGCCAAAAGAAGACAAATTTAAACAGCAATACAGGTCTAAAGTTCGACCGGTATTTTACAAAGAACGGCACCTCAGCCAACGAACTATTCGACTACGAAATTAGAAGTTCTGTTATTCAAAATCCAGGTGGAGACACCGTTTTTAGAATGGATAATGTTGAAGTCCCTAAGCCTTGGTCGCAAGTTGCTACAGATATTTTAGCGCAGAAATATTTTAGGAAAGCGGGTGTACCACAAGAAGATGGAAGTCTTGGTTCTGAAAATTCAATCAAGCAAGTGTCACATCGATTGGCAGACTGTTGGAGAACATGGGGCGAACGACATAATTATTTCGCTTCTGAGGCAGACGCTCAGGTTTTTTACGATGAATTGGTTTACAGTATAACGGCTCAACATGCTGCACCAAATTCACCACAATGGTTTAATACTGGTCTACACAATACGTATGATATCACCGGTAAACCACAAGGACATTACTTCTGTGATCCAGAAACAGGGAAACTAAAAAAATCGACTTCAGCATATGAGCGTCCTCAGCCACATGCTTGTTTTATCTTATCTGTTAAAGATGATTTGGTAAACGACGGAGGCATCATGGACCTTTGGGTACGTGAGGCGCGTATATTTAAATATGGATCAGGAGTTGGAACAAACTTCTCGGCTATTAGAGGAGCAGGAGAAAAATTAAGCGGAGGCGGAACGTCGAGTGGTTTAATGTCATTCCTAAAAATTGGTGACAGAGCTGCTGGTGCAATTAAATCTGGTGGAACAACACGACGCGCAGCTAAAATGGTGACATTGGATTTAGACCATCCAGAAATTATGTCATTCATTAACTGGAAGAAAGAAGAAGAAAAGAAAGTAGCGGCCTTAATTGATGGTGGTTATTCTTCGCATTATGAAGGCGATGCATACCAAACCGTTTCAGGTCAAAACTCAAATAACTCAGTGCGTATTCCTAATAAGTTTTTTGAAGCTTTAAAGAATAATGAAAACTGGGATTTAATTGCACGTAGCAACGGCGAAGTAATGGATAGCATTCCTGCTGAAAAAATATGGGATGATATTTCATTTGCTGCTTGGGCCTGTGCAGATCCAGGCGTTCAATACGACACGACAATCAATGAGTGGCACACTTGCCCTCAAGGAGGGCCAATTAACGCATCAAATCCATGTTCAGAATATATGTTCTTGGACAATACGGCGTGTAACTTGGCATCATTAAACCTAAGACACTTCTTTAATGAGTCATCATTAGAGTTTGACGTTGAAGGCATCAAATATGCATCTCGTCTTTGGACTACAGTGCTCGAGATATCTGTATTAATGGCTCAATTCCCTTCTAAGGAAGTGGCAGAATTGTCTTACGCTTACAGAACACTTGGTTTGGGTTATGCAAACCTTGGATCTGTATTAATGTTAAGTGGCATTCCTTACGATAGCGAAAAAGCAACAGCGATTTGTGGTGCGATTACCGCGATATTAACTGGAACGGCTTATGCAACATCAGCAGAAATGGCTGAACACCTTGGACCATTCAAAGAGTACGAGAAAAATAAAGAAGACATGTTGCGTGTAATGCGTAACCATAGATATGCGGCATATAATGCCTCTGACTACGAAGGTTTAAGTGTACAACCAGTAGGAATTGACCCAAAACACTGTCCAGATTACTTATTGACTGCTGCTTGCGATCAATGGGATAAGGCAGTTATGAAGGGCGAGAAGTTTGGATACAGAAACGCACAAACAACGGTAATTGCTCCAACAGGAACAATTGGGTTGGTGATGGATTGTGATACCACGGGAATTGAGCCAGATTTTGCTTTGGTGAAATTTAAAAAGTTAAGTGGCGGTGGTTACTTCAAAATTGTTAATCAGTCTGTTCCAGGCGCACTTAAAAACTTGGGATACACGGAGTCGCAAATTGAAAGTATTGTAAACTACGCCAAAGGGCACGCTACGTTAAAAGGAGCGCCAGGTGTAAATCACAAGTCATTGACTGAGAAGGGTTTCAAAAAAGCAGACCTTACTGCGATTGAAGCTGGCTTGGCAAGTGCTTTTGAAATTAGTTTTGTGTTTAATCACTGGACCCTTGGTGAAGAAACCATGGAACGCCTTGGTTTTGATAAAGAGACCTATGAAGGTGCAGACTTCAATTTATTGACTGCATTGGGATATTCACAGGAAGACATCAATAAAGCAAATGATTATGTATGTGGAACAATGACTGTTGAAGGAGCTCCACACTTAAAAGACGAAGACCTTCCAGTATTTGATTGCGCAAACAGATGTGGTAACATCGGCGAACGTTTTATCCACGCACACGGTCACATTCGTATGATGGGTGCTGCTCAACCATTTATTTCGGGGGCAATCTCAAAAACGATTAACCTACCAAACGAAGCAACACAATCAGATATTAAGTCGTGTTACGAGTTAAGTTGGGAGTTAGGACTTAAAGCAAACGCTCTTTACAGAGATGGTTGTAAATTATCTCAGCCATTGAGTAATAAGTCAGACACCAAGAAAGAAGAAAAGGTTAAGGATAAAATTGAAGAAGTGTTGGCAGAAAAAGCAGAGCTTACACTTGACGAAATTACACCTGACATGGTATTAGACGCGGCTCGTCGCATCATTGACGAGAGTAATGATACCATCTTCCAGATGCAGCTTTCAAACATTGTGGAACGCAAAAAACTTCCAAGTAAGCGAAGTGGATTTACTCAAAAAGCTAAGGTTGGTGGACAAACACTATTTATTAGAACTGGCGAGTATAGCGATGGACGTTTAGGTGAAATATTTGTTGACATGCACAAAGAAGGAGCAACCTTTAGATCACTAATGAACTGCTTCTCTATCGCTGTCTCTATTGGTCTTCAATACGGTGTACCATTAAGAGAGTTTGTAGACAAATTTACCTTTACGAAATTTGAGCCTGCAGGATATGTGGAAGGACACGACAACATTAAGAATGCCACATCAATCATTGATTTCATCTTTAGATTGTTAGGCTTCGAATACTTGAATCGAAATGACTTAGTACAAGTTCCACCGGTATCTGATACCGGTGATAATAACATACAAAGTGCAACACAGTCATCTACGATTGCAGTAACAAAAACAAAATCAGTTGTAACATCTGTTTCAGTTGAAGCAAAAGCAGCATCAAGCAATTCAGCATCTGACATGCATTTACAATCTATGCAAAGCGATGCGCCAGCATGTAACGAATGCGGTCATTTGACAGTAAGAAGCGGTACATGTTACAAGTGCTTGAATTGTGGCAACTCATTGGGTTGCAGTTAAAAAATTTCAGAGATAATCTGATTTAGGTACGCATAAATAAATTGAATAGCCAAGAATTGTGAGGTCACCCTTCACAATCTCTTGGCTATTTTTGTGTTAACGCACATAGCCTTTACACACCAAGAATGTCTTGCTCAACGAAAAAGAATGAATACGATACCATCGAAGCAGCCGAAGTTGCTTTAATCGATGCACGCATCCGATACATGGGCAATAGTGCTGTCAATGCGTATCAATGTGAGCTATGCGGACTATGGCACCTTACATCTAAAGGCGAAGTGCATGCTAAACTCCAAGAAATGATTGATTCAGGGGAGTTGGATGACGAAATAAAGAAGTACGAGTGGCGAGAAAGGTATGGGTCTATTGATTGATCTTATAATAAAACCATCTTTGATAAATACCCGAATTTTGTTAGTGCTTCAAACGTCTCTGTAGGGTTTTTTACTAGCTGAATAACCAGCTTATACTTTGCACATCTCGGTTTTCAATTATTATAGGAGATGCTCCAACCTAAAACCATATCCTAACAAATATCTGAATTGAAATTACCACTCACCGACAAATAATTACCATTCACCGACGGTGTCACAGGTGACAACGATTAAATACGACAACTCAATGGGATGGAGTCAATTTTGTCCAAAAAACTTCACGTGATACAAAGATTACTACAACTGATATTTGCTCTGTTGGCGATGTCACACACCCCTGCATATTCTCAATCCCTTTTGGCCATATCTCCTTCAAACGGTTCAGGACCATACTTCTATGCCGATGATGGAAATTGTGGGGGTTCGAGAGAGATACCGCGGGCGGCATATTTAGTTGTGAAAGCTCAAAACACTAGCTCCACTGATACGTTGTTCAACGTTTTAGTTAAACTAACAGGCAATAGTAACTACTCTACAGGATTCAAACCCTTAAGTCATACAGATGATTCGACATTTGTCATCCCAAGAATATTACCTATTTCTACAGAGGGAGCCTACTTTTTTATTCAATACCCATGTACTAAAGCATTAAGTTCAACCTTCGATTTTAGACTTACGGATAGTAAAGGCGATACAACGTCCTTTAGCACAACGATTACAACCAAAGATATGCAGCCAGCTTCTGCTGGAGGAGACATCTTATCTCACTCTGTTGGAGGCACTGATGCTTTAGGTGTCTGTGTTATGGACACGGTGACGTATGAGTTTGGTAACTTCAACGGTGGTGAAATGTATTTTCAACCTTGTGGGGATACTGCTTTCCCTACGAGTAAATTGGAGTTAACAGGAAGTAAAATACTTTCTTCTCCATTCTCGTCTTGTGGACCGTCTGCAGGTGATGTAAATCAGTTGTACTATTTTAATTCAGGAAGGGGATGTGGTGCAGGTTCAGGCAACGAAGTCAAAGTGGTATTCTACTATATAAGCACTTTATTCAACGAAACGACCTATATCAAGCCGTATGCAGGAATGCTAAGTGGTTCGACAACTAAATATTCAACTAATTTCGGATCCGGAGTTGCCAAAGATTCTTTTGTCACCACAAACGGGGCAAACAAATTTACAATTGAGAAAACCGCTTCCTGTGGAATTTGTACAGCAGGAGACATAATAACCTACACCATTACTGTAGTGAATACTTCAAGCTCGGATCTAATGTTTGACCAGATTCTTGACAGCTTGCCTGCAGGTCACACATTCGTTGGTTTTGCAAGTGGGAGCGATATTACAGCCGCAAATGCATCAATTTATCCAACTGCAGGTGATACTGGCAATATTACTTTTAAAGGGTTAGTTCCCGAAAGTACTTTTCCTGATCGGTCGTTTTTAGTTCCAGCTAGTGATTCCATTAGCCTTAAATATAGGGTTCAAATACCAAATTCATCTTCTAATGATCTTTATAGTAGTAGCTCGATTGGGCAAGTTGGTTCAGTAATACTCGATACTTCGGTCGTACTAACCTGTGCAGGTTGTACGGCTTTACCGGTAACGATGATATACTTCGAAGGTGAGGTGGTTGGACAAACAAATGTGTTGACTTGGGTTACAGGAAGCGAGCTAAATAATAGTGGATTTGATCTGTACCGAATAACTGATGGTTATGAAACTTGGCTTGGGCATACTGAAGGAGCCGGCAATAGTTTGTCGATTCAAACGTATACATATACCGACCTAACGCCAGAAGTTGGGTCTACGCTTTACAGGTTGGATCAAAACGACTTTGATGGTCATACGACATCATTTTACACAAGAGTTAAAAGACTTGACAACGAATTCTCGAATTTAAGTATATATCCAAACCCAGCGACTGACGCGATAATGGTGAGTGGTGGTTTAGATTGGGAGAATGCTGAGTTATCGATTTTCACTGTCACAGGAGAGCGAGTATTAAGTCAAACGTTAAATGAGACACAAACGCAATTGTCCTTAGTACCACTTCAAAATGGCACGTATTTCGTAGAAATTACAAGGTTTAATGGCGTGAAACGTTTTATGAAAGTGGTGAAGATTTAAATCTCTGCTAAAACAGTTTCACCACCACGGGTGATGTCATTTAAGTTGACATTGATTTTGGTTTCGATAGGGAGGAATACGTCTATACGACTTCCAAATTTGATGAAGCCCATTTCTTCCCCTTGGGTAACCGTATCACCAGTATCCACGTAATAACAAATTCGACGTGCCACTGCACCAGCAATTTGTCTAAACAGCACTTCTGTGCCTGCTTCGTTTTTAATTACCGTAGTGGTGCGCTCGTTAAGCGTAGAAGACTTCGGGTGCCAAGCCACAAGGTATTCTCCTGGATGGTACTTAAAATAGCTTACAGTGCCAGAGATAGGATTACGGTTCACATGCACGTTCAACGGCGACATAAAAATGCTGAGTTGAATGCGCTTGCCCTCAAAATATTCTGGTTCTTCAACTTCTTCAATAACGACCACTTTGCCGTCTGCAGGAGCAATAATATGATGGGCATCCATAACGGTATTGCGTGCAGGGTTTCTGAAAAACTGAAGGAATAAGCCAAAAATAACCACGCCTGCCGTTAAGGTTAAGTATTTAACCCACGAAATTCCGGTATACTTAAATACCAAAAAGACAATCACACTAACAATGAGTAGTGTGGTAATTAAAATCGTATAACCTTCTCTATGAATCATTAATATGTTCCGCGTAACCTTTTGGTACTAGCCACTTTGTCAATCGCAACAATGTATGCTGCAATACGCATGTCTACCTTGTACTTACGTGATGCTTGGTAAACCGTTTCGAATGCTTGTTTCATAATTCGATCTGCTCTACGATTAACACGTTCTTCGGTCCAAAAATAACCCAAACGGTTTTGAACCCATTCGAAGTATGAAACAGAAACACCACCAGCGTTGGCTAAAATATCTGGAATTACCATAATACCAGCGTCGTTCAATATCTTATCGGCACCTGAAGAAGTAGGACCATTTGCTCCTTCTACAATCAGTTTAGCTTTTATTCTTGATGCGTTTTCTGCTGTTATTTGATCTTCTAATGCAGCAGGAACCAATACATCAACATCTAATTCCAGTAATTCATCATTGCTAATGATTTCACCTTTCGTAAATCCTTCTAAAGTTCCGTTGTTTTTTGACGTAAAGTTTATTGCGTCTTGAATATCAATACCATTTGGATTGAAGTAGGCACCAGACACATCAGAAATAGCAACAATTGTAACACCTTGCTCTTCCATTAGCTTAGCACTAATAGACCCAACATTGCCAAAACCTTGAACCGCTGCTGTTGATTTGCTCGGGTTCATTTTTAATTTACCCATGGCAGATCTTGCAGACACCATTACGCCACGACCAGTAGCTTCGATCCGTCCATTAGATCCTCCTAAAACAATTGGCTTACCCGTTACAACCGCTGGGCTAGATACACCTTTAAGTTTTGAGTATTCGTCCATGATCCAAGCCATTGTTTGTGGGTTGGTCCCAACATCTGGTGCTGGAATATCACGCTCCGGGCCAAAAACATTACTCATAGAGTTTGTATACGCTCTAGTTAGTCTTTCTAATTCCCCAGCACTCATGGTACGTGGATCACACTTTATCCCTCCTTTGGCACCGCCGTAAGGAATACCTACCACCGCACATTTCCAAGTCATCCAAGCAGCTAACGCCTTTACCTCGTCTAAAGTAACACCCATAGAGAAGCGGATACCACCTTTTGATGGTCCTAGGTTTGCCGAATGAATAACACGATGACCTTCAAATATTTTGATTGTGCCGTCGTCCATAGTAACCGAAAGATTTACAGTGACACTTTTTTCAGGAGACTTTAATGCATCGTAAGTCGAGTCATCTAATCCTAAGATTTTGGTTGCTTCGGAGAATCTTTCCATCATTGAATCCAATGGGTTAAGAAGGTCCTTAATTGGGGCTGGTTCTTTGTATCTAGAACTCATGTATTTGTTCGAAAAATTTACGGCAAAGCTATCTAATAAATATGCTGCCAAACAACTGTTATCGCCTTTTTTTTAACCTCTAGTGCTTATAAGACTGCGAAATGATACAAATAATAAAAACACGCAGGTGCTGCCAAAATGATTGAGTCCATTCTATCCAGAAAACCACCATGTCCGCCAAGTGCAGTTCCAGAGTCTTTTATGCCTAGTTGACGTTTGATTTTTGATTCAAACAGGTCACCCAATGTGCCGATTACGGAGCAGATTAGTGCAAGCGCAACAAAATGAATTCTATCTAAGAAAGGGAAGAAGCTATGAATCAACAAACCGAAAAGCATTGAAAAGGCAATGCCACCCACAAAGCCTTCTACCGTTTTTTTGGGAGACAATTGAGAAGCGAGCTTTGTTCTGCCAAATTTTTTCCCAACTAAGTAGGCAAAAGAGTCATTTGCCCAGATGAGGACAAAAACGAGCAATATGAATAGACCGTTGTAGGGTAAAAGCTCGGAAACGGTATCATCAAAACTCAAGTTTCCTATGCGCAACAAAAATGCAAGTGGGATACAGATGTAAACCCAACCAAAAACCATTTGTCCGGCTTCGTAAAGCATATTGTCTGATTTGTAATAAATGAGATAACTTAAAAACACGACTAACAGCGGGATCAAATACCACAAGAGCATTTTTAGGTTAACGACAGCGTCTTGATTCACATAAGTCAAAAAGAAAAGAAAACTACCAATAAGCATTGGAAATAATAACGTGGTTACAGACTTTGGCTTAATGGTAATTTTATAAAATTCATAGAGGCAAAGTGCTTGAATTAGCCAGACATAAAAGCCTGCGGCAAACTGGTCGAAGGAAACAGCAACAACCGTTATAATGACATACAACGATCCTACAAGTAAGCGAGAATTGAGATTATTCATAACTAAAGTCGTTGTCTTTGGTCTTTTTCCAAAACATGAAACCAAATCCAGCGAATGCAAGAATACTTAAGATTATTTGTAATTCCGTGAATTGAAAATCTGCGCCAAAAATGGGTAGTGCTTCGCCGGTTTTCTCGGACCAATCGCCGACAACAACAATGGCATTGTTAATGGCATGCATACATATTGGAATCCAAAGCGATTTTGTTCTGTAATACACATACCCTAAAAATATACCAAGGGTGAGCATGGGTAGAATTTTGTATGGCTGAAAGTGCACAAGAGTGAAAATCAAGGCAGAAGTTATTACCCCCACGTGAATGTTTCCAAACCATTTAGAAAGCACGCGTAAAAGGATTCCTCGAAAGAAAATTTCTTCACCTACAGCTGCTAATACACTCATAATCAACAAGTTTATAACGAATTGATTGCCTGTATTGAATTTTAAAAAAAGGGCGTACGTGTGGTTGCTTTTTTCTTCTAGTTCCGTAAACGACTGAGTCATACTTTCTGGAAACGACCACGCGCTATTAAATCGAACGAGTCCATCTACAATCGGTATTAAACATACCAGCATCGCTAACCCAAGGATAAGGTGGGTTGGGTTTAAACGCGTTTTTAGATTGGTGAAGGACGCAAAATGCTGTCTGAAAGTTTTGGCACAAACAAAACCAGCGATTATGAAAGACAAAGCAATAACAAACTGTGCTACTTTTAGCGCCATGGTTTCGGTAATTGTTGCATCAGCCAAAGAAAAAGTGGACAGCGATTCAAGACTCATGCCATACACTTTCTGCACAACAATCATCGCAATTCCCGTCATGGCAAACAGAGATAAAATTAATATCCCAACCGATAAAAAAAAGTGGGAGATTCCGCTGACTTTTGATTGTACTCTGTTTTGCATGGATGAATTATCTTTGCAAAGGTGATAAAAATCGGTGATATAAGCCTTGGGGAGTTCCCCTTACTATTAGCCCCAATGGAGGATGTCAGTGACCCTCCGTTTCGTGCAGTTTGCAAGGAACAAGGGGTTGACATGATGTATACGGAGTTTATCTCGTCAGAAGGGCTCATACGTGATGCCGCTAAAAGCACGCAAAAACTCGATATATTTGGTTACGAAAGGCCAATGGGCATTCAGATTTTTGGCAGCGATATCGATGTCATGAAAGAAGCCACGGAGATTGCCACCGAAGCGAAACCAGATTTAATCGATATCAATTACGGCTGTCCTGTGAAGGCTGTTGCCTGCAAAGGTGCCGGAGCAGCATTGCTGCAAGACGTCCCCAAAATGGTGGAGATGACGGCAGAAATTGTGAAGTCGACACATCTTCCGGTGACTGTGAAAACGCGATTAGGCTGGGATAATAAATCTAAATTTATTAAGGATGTTGCCTATAGGTTACAAGACGTTGGCATACAAGCGTTGAGTATTCACGGTAGAACGCGTGTTCAGATGTACAAAGGAGAAGCCGATTGGACATTGATTGGCGAAATCGCTCAAGATCCTAAAATCCACATTCCCATTTTCGGTAACGGAGATGTAAACTCACCTCAGAAAGCCAAACAGATGCGGGATGAGTATGGGGTTCAAGGAATCATGATTGGCAGAGCTAGTATCGGTCACCCATGGATTTTTAGAGAAATAAAGCACTATTTTAAAACAGGTGAATTACTGCCCGGCCCAACAATGGCTGAACGAATTGACACCTGTGAGCAACACTTTGAAGAAAGTTTAAAATGGAAAGGCGAACGTCTTGGCATCTTCGAAATGCGTCGACATTATGCGAACTATTTTAAAGGCATTGCCAATTTTAAACCAAACCGCATGCGATTGGTTACGGCCAATGAACCTGATGAAGTGCGCGAGATAATTTCTGAGCTTCGGGCGTATTACACAGACGTTTTGGTGTAATCACAACGCTGGTGAAACACGTTCAATTCCTTTATCAGATAAAAATGATTGCCAGTTTTTTAATGTAGCACCAGACATTACCCGTGGAAATTTATGTTGCGACCCTTCTTTGCCATTTAACCGCATCCATTCATTGAACCATTCAATGGGAATTAACGAGACACTTATATGTTGCAAAGCATGGCTGCGTTCGACGGCATAATCATCGTTTAGTTCACTTAAAAACGTATCCAGTTGTTCTGTATGATTTTGACCAACCAACTCCGTGTTATGTGTACCGATATACCATTGATGGCCAAAGACACCATCATGTGAGGTGCCGAATACGGTAAATTCCTCGAAATTTTCTTGCAGCGAATCAGCCAACATGTTTACAGAGTCTGTCATGTTGTCGACGCTTAAATGTTCCCCGACCAAACTCAAGAAATGCTTGGTACGTCCTGTGATAATGATCTCACGTTTTTTGATATTTTTAAATTTTATGGTATCTCCAATGAGGTAGCGCCACGCCCCAGAGCACGTTGAGAGTAGCAAGGCATATTCTACATTTTCTTCTGCTTCCCACATGGGTATCGCTTTGGCCGTAGAACGAAGTTTGTAGTTCTCGTCAAAGTTGTTTTTGTCGAAACGAACAAATTCATAGAAAATACCATTTCTGAGCAACATGCGCATTCCGCCATTATTATTTTGACGGTTTTGGAAAGCAATAAACCCTTCTGAAGCTAGGTAGGTTTCAAAATATTTAATCGGTTTTCCCAACAAGCTGTTAATGCCTGCTTTATATGGTTTAATAGACACACCGCCATGGATATAGACTTCTAAATGAGGCCAAATGTCATGAATGTTATCCAAGCTGTACGTATTGATTATATTCTGGAAGAGCAACTGGATCCATGCGGGAACGCCAGCAACCATGCTCACATCCCAATTGGGAGCTTCAGCTGTGATTCGATCAATTTTTTCCTGCCAATTATCGCTTGCTTTTATATCAGGGTCTGGTTTTGACACACGTTGAAAAATAGGAGGAATCTTGCTGGTTGTAATGCCACTTAAGTCTCCAGCGTAGTATATCCCATTGTAATTTAGGGTAGTGCTTCCTCCAATCATGAGCCAGTGTTTGGTCATATGGTCTTTGGGCATATCCGTACGCGCGATCGATAGTACTTGACGCATACTCGCACGTCTTATCGCTTTCACCATTTCAGGAGAAACAGGAATGTATTTTGAAGCCCCATCAGAGGTGCCCGAACTCAAAGCGAAATGTTCTATTTTCCCGGGCCAAGTGACGTCTTTTTCACCCTGACGTGCTTTTTCCCACCAAGGCAACATGTTGGCATAATCTCCGGCTGGAACTTTGTCTCTAAACTCGGTGTAAACTGAACCAGAATCTAGTATGGCATTGAATTGATAGGCTTTCCCAAATGCAGTATTGCTGGCTTTGTTTAAGATCTTTTTTAATGTCCGTAATTGGTACTCTTTCGCACGACTAACAGGGATATTAAAATTGCGTGTTACACCTTTAGATCGCTCGATTAAACGCTTATATCTCTTTTCCTTTTCGGACACGGGTGCAAGATACTTTTTATTTTTTCCTTGGTTAGGGGTTGCCACCCCTTTAACCCAGCTTTTATTTTTTTCTTGATGAATCATTGCTTAGGGCTTTCCAGCCCTAGAACCCTGGATTTTATTTGTTACTAGCTTAGGGGTTAGCACCCCTATAACCCGCTTTTCATTTTTTTCCTTGAATTCGACAAAGTCTTTCATTGCTTAGGGCGTCTGCCCTATAACCTTGGATTCCATTTGTTACTTGCTCAGGGGTTGCCAGCCCTATGACCCGGCTTTCATTTTTTTCTTGATAAGTCGTCGCTTAGGGCGTCTGCTCTATAACCCGATTTCATTCTTTATAGGCAAAAAGAACGAAACAAGAAAAGCCTTAAAAATAATAAGCCCTTCGTTTTGGTACGCTCAACCCTCCACCTCATCTAGGCCACCAAAACCCGCCTTCGCACATCGCCGATTATTTTTGGCCACCCGCGCTTCGCATTGTTGCAGTATTTGTCTGACGCAGTACTTGAGCCTTGGCCCACCAAAAATGCGGGGGACGCGCTGGCCTATGCATTGGGAGCATATTTTTGGTAAGACTTTCCGCCGGTGGGCGGACACGTTTGTTTCGTTTTTGGTCTCAAAAATGAAAATCGGTTATAGGCTGATAAGCCTAATCGAAGAACAGTAGGCTGTTAAGCCTAAGCGAAGAAGAATAGATCTGTATAATCAAAAGGGGCGCTTTCTTTTTGCGCTCAATCCTGAAAGCTATCGGAACGAGCGGGTTATAGGGCCGGCAGGCCCTAAACGAAGAAGACGTAAAAAAGTAAACCAAAAAAAAGGGTCCGCCTGCTGGCGAACCCTTTCATATAAAATAAACTATCGTCTATTGTTCTTTCTTTTTCATAAAATCAACAACAATTGGTGTTGCGATACAGATAGAAGAATATGTTCCTACAGCCACACCGATTAACAATGCGAATGTGAAACCTTTAAGTCCTTCACCACCGAATAAGAATAAGATTACAACAACCAGTAACGTTGTCAGCGAGGTAACCAATGTTCTACTCAACGTTTGGTTAATCGCATCATTAATAATACCTGAAGTATTCTTCTCGTATTTGTGTAACCCAAGGAATTCACGCACTCTATCAAATACAACCACGGTGTCGTTAATCGAATAACCTACAACCGTTAAAATTGCCGCAATAAAGGCCTGATCTACATCCATTGAAAAGTTTACAATCATTGGAAGAATAGAGTACAATGAGAATACAATTAAAACGTCATGGAATAATGCAACAGTTGCACCAAGTCCGTAACCCCATTTTCTAAATCGTCCAACGATGTAGATAAACATCCCAATTAACGATAAGATAATGGCTAGTGTAGAATCACGCTTAATATCTTCTGCGATTGTTGGTCCAACCTTAGACTCCGACATAACAGAGTCGTCAGTCACACCATATTTAGCCAATCCTTTGATGATTGCAGCTTTAACTTCCTGCCCAACCAAAGAATCTTTGTCTGCGATACGGT
>Ga0209630_10001369_pt1 | contig 26118 bp, 16 predicted proteins | sample COG_01_FD_184745 | JGI IMG/M metagenome (GOLD analysis project Ga0209630, IMG submission 184745) | Pelagic Microbial community sample from North Sea - COGITO 998_met_01 (SPAdes) (version 2) | ecosystem: Environmental > Aquatic > Marine > Neritic zone/Coastal water | place: Helgoland, sampling... | reverse complement strand
TAGCCGCCCTGCAACGGATAGACCTGCGGCCAGCCGCCGCCGGGCAGTTCCGCGGCGAGCAGATAGCGCAGGCCCCTGGCGAATGCCGTGCGATAGCGTTCGCCCGCCGCGCCCGGCCGTGCCGCCTGCACCCGCGCGAGGAAGGCGAGTTCGCTGGTCGTCGCATCATTGTCGAGCGTGCCGATGAAGCTCCAGCCGCCCGCGCCGTCCTGCGCGGCATAGATGCCCGCCTTGCCGTCGAACGGCAGGTACATCTGGCCCCGGACCCGCGGCGGTGCGCTGCGATCCTGATTCTTGCCCCAGCCGCCGGTCGGCGTTTGATAGCTGACGATATTGTCGGCGATCGCCTGCGCCTCCGGCCCCGCATACCAGGCGGGATCGCGGTCGAGCGGCATCGTCTCCGCCTTCGATTCGGGGGGCGGGGTGGGGATTGTCGCGAGGCCCCGGCGTTCCGCGGCGAGCGCCGCCTTGTCGCGCGCCATCGCCGCGGTCGAGCGCCCGATATAGGCCTGCCACGCCGGCCGCGCCGCCGCCGGCAGCACGGCGAGTCGTTGTACGGTCAGCGAGGGCGGCGGCGTCATCTGCCCGACGACCGCTGCCGCAACCGGCGCGGCAAGGCCGGCCACACCCAAAAGAAAGCCCGTCGTCCGTCGCATCAGCGCATCCTTCCCTCAAACACGGCATCGTCGCACCGCTGATGACACCGGTAGCAATATCCGCTTGCCAGTGGCAAGAAATCGCGTAAATTTAGCGCTATCACAGAGTTCGATAGAACCGGTGGGACAGGGAGGGGATGTGTCGGTATTTTCGACGTCTAATCTGGGGCTTATCCAATCGCGGCGACAGTCCGTCACGCTGCTGGGCGCGACGGGAGCGCTGATCGCCACCGGTCCGGCCATTGCCGCACCGAGCAAAACGACGCTCCGGGTCGCCAAAAATGATACCGGTATCACGACCATCGCGGAGGCGCTGGCAAAGGCGGCGACGCTGCCCGGTCCGGTCGTCATCGCGATCGCGCCGGGGGTCTATCGCGAAAAGCTGACCGTCACGGTGCCCGACGTCACGCTCGCGGCCGCCGCGCCCGGCGTGACGATCGTCTACGGCGTCGCGGCGGGCCATATCGCGCCCGACGGCAAGCCCTGGGGTACCGGCCGCACCGCGACGCTGACGGTCGAGGCTACGGGCGTCACCCTGCGCGGCCTCACCATCGCCAACGATTTCGACTTCATCGCCGACACCGTCTCCCACGCCAGCAACGGTGCGCAGGCAGTAGCGCTATCACTCGCGCGCACCGCGGACCGTATCCGCGTCGATCGCTGCACGATCGAGGGCTATCAGGACACGCTCTACGTCAACGCCCGCTCGCACTTCCGCCGCTGCCGGATCGTCGGTGGCGTCGACTTCATCTTCGGCGGCGCGGCGGCGCTGTTCGACCATTGCACGATCGTCACCCGCCACGTCCCCGGCGCGCTCGAATCCGGCTATATCGCCGCGCCGAGCACGCTTGCCGACCAGCGGTTCGGGCTGGTGTTCGATCGCTGCCACCTGACGCGCGAGGCGGGCGTGCCGGACGGATCGACCTGGCTCGGCCGGCCATGGCGTGCCGGCGGCAACATGGCGATCCTCGGCAGTGCGGTGTTCCTGCGCTGCCGGATGGACGCGCATATCAAGGCGGCGGGCTGGACCGCGATGGGGTTCACCGATCCCGCCCGCATCCGCCGCATGCTCGAGCCGCAACAGGCGCGCCTGTTCGAATGGCGCTCGACCGGGCCGGGCGCCGCGCCCGCCGGGCCGACGCGCCGCCGGCTGACCGACGGGGAGGCCGCGGCCTTCACCCCGACCGCCATTCTACAAGGCTGGGCGTCGTGAACGCACCGGCCAATCCAAGGGAGAGCATCATGACCTATTCGACGACCGCGCTGGCGAAGCTGGGCACCTCGCTCGGCGCACTGGCGCTGGCGAGCCTGTTCGCCCCCGCCGCGCTGGCGCAGGACCAGACCGCGCCACAGGCGAGCCCGGCGCGCCCCGCCGGTTCCGACCCCGCGGTCGATACCAGCGGCAATCCGACGCTGACGCCGGCGGCCGACGGCCCGTCGCGCGCGGTCGAGACCGGTCCCGCGACGACGCAGACCGCGGACAGCGCGGTCGATACCGATGCGGCCGACGGCGCGCAGGACATCGTCGTCACCGGCTTCCGCGCGTCGATCCAGAGCTCGCTCAACGACAAGCGCTATTCGGACGTGCAGATCGATGCGATCAATGCGCAGGACATCGCCGACTTCCCCGACGCCAACCTCGCCGAATCGCTCCAGCGCCTGCCCGGCGTGTCGATCGACCGCGACAATGGCGAAGGGCGCGGCATCACCGTCCGCGGCCTCGGCGGCGACTTCAACCGCACCCGCCTGAACGGCATCGAGGCGCTGTCGACCGCCGGATCGAACGATTCGGGCACCAGCCCCAACCGCAGCCGCTCGTTTGACTATTCGACCTTCGCCTCCGAACTGTTCAGCTCGCTCAAGGTGCAGAAGACGCCGATGGCGGAAACCGACGAGGGTTCGCTCGGCGCGACGATCGACCTCGAAACCGGCCGCCCGTTCGACTTCAAGGGCACCCGCATCGGCGGTTCGGCGACCGCCAGCTACAATGAGAACAGCAAGAAGACGAACCCGCGCCTCGCCGGCCTCGCCTCGTTCCGCTTCGGCGCGGACAAGCGCATGGGGTTCCTGTTCTCGGGGGCGTACAACAAGACCGTCAACATCATCGACCAGTATAACCGCGGCGTCGGCGCCTCGGATTATCTGTATCGCAGCAGCCAGTTCGTCGGCGAGGGCGCGACGCAGCGCGCCGGCTTCTCCGCACCCGTCGGCACGCTCAACTACGCCAACCCGGATGCCACCGCCTTCCAGACCGGCTCCGATCCCGCCGCTTATGCGAAGCTGTATCCGGGCGCGCCGTACAACACGCCGGGCCGGTTCGACGATTCCACCGTCCGCATCCCCGCGCTCCCCGCGCTGACCCATCAGGTGGTGCGCAACCAGCGCCTCGGCCTCACCGGCGCCTATCAATGGGACGTCACCGACAAGACGCGCGTCTCGATCGACGGCCTCTATTCGCGCTTCCATAACGAGAGCGAGAACAACCAGCTGTCGCCGGTCGGCCTCAACCGCAACAACACCAATGCCGCCTACAACACCGCCAGCGGCCGGCTGACCCCGATCAACGCCCGCGCCGCCTATCCCGGCCTCTGCACGCCCGCCGCGGGCAGCGACATCGCGGTGTCGCAGGATTGCGGCCAGTCGCTCTACGGCACCACGCCGGCCTTCGGCACCGCGCTCAACGCGCAGGGGCAATTGGTGCCGTCGGTGCTCGGCAATGCGGCGATCGTGCCGGGCGGCGTCAATCCCGCCAACGCCAACATCTTCTCGACCAACCCGTTCAATCTCGATCCGTACGATTACTACAACAACCCCAATTCGGTCGGCTACATCCCGTCCAGCAACGGCCTCGCCTATCGCGGCCAGCTGATCGGGCGGCCGGGCGTCGACGTGCTCGATGCCAACGTCACCAACGGGCTCGCCGACTATCTGAAGCTGCGCAACGTCGATATGCGCTCGGCGGTCGACTATTCGGAATATACGACCAAGTTCTGGCAGGGGACCTTCCGCCTCGACCACGAATTCGCCGACAATTTCAAGATGACGGCAATCTACGGCCGGTCGAAGTCGGTGAACCGCTCCACCGGCCTGCTGGTCGAATTCAACCGGATGGATTCGCCGCAGACCTTCACCTTCGACGATCGCGCCGGCGGCAACATGCCGCTGCTCGACTTCGGTTTCGACGTCGCCGATCCCGCCAACTGGCAGACGGTGAAGGGCTTTTCGGCGATCCGTCACTATCAGCGCTACGTCAGCAACACCTATGAATCGGTGCGCGCCGATTTCGACTGGCGGGTCAACGACCAGTTCAACATCGGCTTCGGCGGCACGCTGCGCCGCTTCGGTTTCTCCACCTCGCAGGGCGAACGCAACACCGACACGCTCAACCCGACATTGCTCGAGGCGGGCTCGACCACCGCGGCGAACAGCAAGGTGGTGCCGTTCGGACAGGGGCTGCAGACGCCCGCGGGCACGGTGTCGAGCTTCCTCGTCCCCGACCTCGCCAAATTTAACAACCTGCTCGGCTTCCAGTGCGACTGCATCAACAAATACGGCGACTGGCGCCTGACCACCAAGCGCAACGGCGGCTCGGCGACGTTCGGCGTCGATGAATACGACAAGGGCCTGTACCTCCAGTTCGACTTCAACACGGAGATCTTCGGCCGGTCGCTGCGCGGCAATGCCGGCACCCGCGTCGCCTTCACCGGCGTCACCTCGAACGGCACCTCGCAGGCGGGCCGCCCGATCGTCGGCCGGAACAACTATACCGACTGGCTGCCGTCGCTGAACCTCAACTACGAGATCGTGCCGAACCTGATCCTGCGCCTCGGCGCGTCGAAGGTGATGGCGCGGCCGCTGCTCGGCAACCTGTCGCCGACGATCACCTCGATCTCGATCCCCAACAACGGCGACAACCAGGGCGCCTCGTTCACCATCGGCAATCCGCAGCTCGCGCCGTTCCGCTCGAGCAACATCGATCTCAGCGCCGAATGGTATTTCACCCGCAGCAGCCTGTTCTCGGTCGCGGCGTTCCAGAAGGATATCGCCAACTTCCCGCAGACGGTGCTGTTCGCCGCGCCACTGTCGCAATTCGTCGACGACGCCACCCGCGCCGCGATCCGGGCGCAATATACCAACGTCAACCAGCTCGCCTATCTCGACGCCAATTTCCCGTTCATCGCCCGCCAGTATCGCGACGCGCCGGGCGGCTACATCAAGGGGATCGAGGTCAACTTCCAGCAGAACCTCACCTTCCTGCCCTGGACGTTCCGCAACCTCGGCGTGCTGCTCAATTACACGCACATCAAGTCGGAGCTGAACTACATCCTCGATCCGGGTGCGGTCAGCGCCGCGGGCGTGCAGACCCGGCCGCAGGTGCTGGGGCAGGGGCCGTTCCTCGGCGTGTCGCCGGACGCGATCAACGCGACGTTGTTCTACGAGACCAAGGCGTTCCGCGCCCGCGTCTCGGTGGCGCAGCGTGCCGGGTACAGCACCACCTATCCGCTCGCGGCGGGGTCGTGCAGCCCGGGCCTCACCACCGTCGGCGGCAACGTCGTCAACGGCGCGGTCGTCGAGACGGTGGGCTGCGACAGCCCGCTCATCAACGACTTCGGCTTCAGCCGCTCGACCACCAACGTCGATGCCTCGATCAACATCAACCTGATGCAGGGCCTGTCGATCTCGGCGGAAGGGCTCAACCTCACCAACCAGACGAGCAACCGCTACGCCTACGACGGTCAGGAGGCGGTGTCGCAATATGGCAGCTCGGGCCGCGTCTATCGCCTCGGCGCGCGGTTCAGCTTCTGATGCCGGTTCGCGGCGCATTCCCCGGGGGACGATCATGAAACGACGCGATCTGCTGATCGGGGGGCTCGCGATCGCGGGCAGTGCGGCGGCACGGCCGCTGCTCCAGACGGCGTCGGGCCTGCCTTATGGCCCGGCGCCGCTGCCCGGCACCAAACGGGCGGCCGATGCCGACGACAGCGGCCGCATCGTGCCGCCGCCGCCGAAGGACTATTGGTCGTTCAGCGGCGTCAGCGGCCCCGGCCGCCGCGCCACCGCGGCCAGCGCCAGCGGCGGCTGGACCAGCGGCATGCCCGACGTCCGCTACAAGGGGCCGGGCCGCCCGCGCTATCCGGTCGCGCCGTGGAACGCCTCCGACGCCGGCACTGCGGTCAAGGCGGGGCTTCTCCCGCGCATCCGCCCGCTCCATGACGTCCATATCCGCGACACGATCGTCTGCCCCGGCGGCGACGGTTATTATTACATGACCGGATCGACCGGCGACAACATCTGGGCGGTCAACGACGGCGTCGAGCTGTGGCGGTCGAAGGACCTCGACAGCTGGGAGTATCGCGGTCTCGTCTGGGGAATCGAGCGCGACGGCACATGGGAAAAGAGCTGGCGGATGCGCGCCGGCGTGCCGTTCCGCGCGCTCTGGGCGCCCGAAATCCACTTCATCCGCGGCAATTACTACATCTGCCATTCGATCAGCCGCGCCGGCCTCGCGGTGCTGCGCAGCACGACCGGCAAGGCGGAGGGACCGTACGTCCACGCCTTCTCGCCCGACGCGCCGATCCGGCGCAGCATCGACGCCACGCTGTTCGACGACGGCAAGGCGGTCTGGCTGACCTATGGCTCGGCGAACGAGATCGTCCGGCTGAAGGACGATCTGTCCGGCCTCGCCGGCGACTGGCAGCCGATGACCGCGACCGAATGGGACAACGACCCGCGCCACCACCGCGCCCCCTGCGCCCCGGAGGGCTGTCGCAAGCTCGGCTACGAGGGCGCGACGATGTTCACCCGCGACGGCATCTATTATCTCGGCGTCGTCGACCGCTACGAGGGCCGCTATTCCTTCCGCATCTGGATGAGCGACGCCCCCACCGGTCCGTGGCGCGAACCGCACGAGGGCGCGCCCTGCTGCGGCGGCGGCAACATCTTCCGCGACCGGCAGGGCCGCTGGTGGCAGACCTTCTTCGGCAACGACGAGGCGAGCCATTTCCGCGAAAAGCCCGGCCTCGTCCGCATCGACTTCGACGCGCGCGGCCATGTCGTCGTCCACCGCGACCAGCCCTTTCTGATCCAGGAGCCCGCATGACCGAGTTCAACAGGCGCGACGCCTTCGGGCTGGCGCTCGCCGGCGGCGCTGCGCTGATCCCCGGCGCGCCTGCGCAGGCCGCCGTCGCCGACAAGGGCTGCGTCCGCCCGTTCGACGCCAGCTGGCGCCGCGGCTTCGAGGGGCAGCGGATCGCCGACCTCGGCGACGGGCGCTTCCTCAACCCGCTGATCGGCGGCGACCGGCCCGATCCCGCCATCCTCAAGGACGGCGCGGATTATTACATGACCTTCTCCAGCTTCGACAGCTACCCCGGGCTGACGATCTGGCACAGCCGCGACCTCGTCAACTGGCGCCCGCGCACCGCCGCGCTGACCCGCAACATCGGCTCGGTCTGGGCGGTCAGCCTCGAAAAGCACGACGGCCGCTATTTCCTCTACATCCCGGTCAAGGCGAGCCCGAAGAACGACATCTTCGTCATCCACGCCGACCATATCGACGGCCCGTGGTCGGACCCGGTCAGCCTCGGCCTGCACAGCCATATCGATCCCTGCCACGCGGTCGGCGAGGACGGCTCGCGCTGGCTGTTCCTGTCGGGCGGCGACCGCATCCGCCTGTCCGACGACGGGCTGAAGACGGTCGGCAAGGTCGAGCATGTCTACGATCCCTGGCGCTATCCCGACGACTGGGACGTCGAGGGGTTCAGCCCCGAAGGCCCCAAGATCCACCGCCACGGCGGCTGGTTCTACATGATAACCGCGGTCGGCGGCACCGCCGGCCCGCCCACCGGCCATATGGTGATCGTCGCCCGCTCGCGCTCGATCCATGGGCCGTGGGTCAACGATCCCGGCAACCCGATCGTCCGCACCGTCTCGAACGACGAGAAATGGTGGTCGCGCGGCCATGCCAGCCTGGTCGAGGCGCCGGACGGCAGCTGGTGGTCGGTCTATCACGGCTATGAGAACGGCTATTGGACGCTGGGGCGGCAGGTGCTGCTCGATCCCGTCCGCTGGACCGCGGACGGCTGGTTCCGGATGACCGGCGGCGACCTGTCGAAGCCATTGCCGAAACCGAAGGGCGGACAAAGCGGCGCCCACGGCCAGCCGCTCAGCGACGATTTCACGCAGCCGCTCAAGCTCGGCGCCAAATGGAATTTCTTCCGCCCCGGCCCCGCCGAGCGCGATCGCATCCGGCTGGACAAGGGCGCGCTGGTCTTGAAGGCCAGCGGCAAGGCGCCGGTCGATTCCGCACCGCTGATGCTCATCGCCGGCGATCGGGCCTATGAATTCCAGTGCGATATCGAAATCGCGCCGGGCGGCACCGCCGGCCTCGTGCTGTTCTACGACGACAAGCTCTATTGCGGCCTCGGCTTCGACGAGACGCGCTTCGTCACGCACCAATATGGCATCGAACGCGGCCGTCCCGCCAACCCGCACGGCCGCCGCATGCTGATCCGCATCGCCAACAAACGGCATATCGTCGCGATCCACACCTCCGGCGACGGCGGCAGGACGTGGCAGCGCTTCGACCGCGGCATGGAAGTGTCGGGCTATCACCACAATGTCCGCGGCGGCTTCCTGATGCTGCGGCCCGGCCTCTATTCGGCCGGCACGGGCGAGGCGCGCTTCCGCGACTTCCGGTTCCGCGCGCTGTGAGGCGGCTGGCATGTGCGCTGTTGCTCGCGGCGGCATCGGCGGCGGGCGTCGCGGCGCAGGACGCGCCCTGGCGCGACGCACGCCTGCCCGCGGAGCGACGCGCCGCCGATCTGGTGGCGCGGATGACGCTGGCGGAAAAGGCGGCGCAGCTGAAGGACAATGCCCCCGCCATCCCGCGGCTCGGCATCCCCGCCTATGCGTGGTGGAGCGAGGGGCTGCACGGCGTCGCGCGCGCCGGCAACGCCACCGTCTTCCCGCAGGCGATCGGGCTGGCGGCGACATGGGATGCGCCGCTCGTCCATCGCACCGCCGACATCATCGCCACCGAATTCCGCGCCAAATATCTCGCCGCCCGGCATCCGGACGGCAGTTCCGACCGCTATCGCGGGCTCACCGTCTGGTCCCCCAACGTCAACATCTTCCGCGACCCGCGCTGGGGGCGGGGGCAGGAGACGTTCGGCGAGGACCCCTATCTGACGTCGCGGCTCGGCGTGTCGTTCATCACCGGCCTGCAGGGCAGCGACCCCGCCCGGCCCAAGACGCTCGCGGTGGTCAAGCATTTCGCGGTTCACAGCGGGCCGGAGGCGGACCGCCATCGCGACGATATCCACCCGAGCGCGCACGATCTGGAGGATACCTATCTCCCCGCCTTCCGTGCGGCGGTGACCGAGGCGAAGGTACAGGGGCTGATGTGCGCCTATAACGCCGTGGACGGCGTGCCGGCCTGTGCCAGCCCGCTCATGCAGAGCCGGGTGCGCACGCAATGGGGCTTTGCCGGCCATATCGTGTCGGATTGCGCCGCGATCGCCGACCTGTTCCTGCCGACCTCGCACGCCTGGGTGCCGACGCCGGAGCGCGCGGTCGCCGCCGCGGTCACCGCGGGCACCGACCTGATCTGCGCCGAATTCAGCCGCGACAAGGGCGCCGACCCGCAGGTCGTCGTCAATGCGGTCGAGCAGGGAATGCTCGACCCCGCCACGCTCGACCGCGCGGTGACGCGCCTGTTCGAGGCGCGCATCCGTCTCGGCCTGCTCGACGGCGGTCGCTTCGGCACGATCGTCGCGACCGACTTCGATACCCCCGCGCATCGCGCCGCCGCGCTCGATGCGGCGCGCAAGTCGCTGGTGCTGCTCAAGAACGACGGCCTGCTGCCGATCAAGGGCACGCCCCGCCGCATCGCCGTCATCGGTCCCAACGCCGATTCCACCGATGCGCTGGTCGGCAATTACAACGGCACGCCCTCCGAACCGGTGACCGTCGTCGCCGGGCTGCGCCGTCGCTATCCCGATGCGCGGGTTCAGGTCGTCGAGGGCACCGGCCTGATCGGTGCGCCGCTCAAGGCGATTCCCGCCGGGGCGCTGTGCGTCGATCGCGCCTGCACCACCCGCGGCCTGCGCGTCGAGGAATTCGCCGGCACCGCGCTGGCGGGCCGGGCGGTACGGACCGAAACCACGCCCGCCGTCCGCTTCGGCTGGGGCCGGCCCGAACGGCGCGAGCGCGCCAGTTCGATCCGCTGGACCGGCTTCCTGACCGCGGACGAAACCGGCCCCTACCGCTTCCGCCTCGACGGCGACGGCGGCTATCGCATCCGCGTCGACGGCCGCACCGTCGTCGATGCATGGGATGCGGCCGACCCCGCGTCGATCGCGGACGGCGAGATCACGCTCACCGCCGGCCAGCGCTATCCGATCGTCGTCGAGGCGATCCAGACCGGCCCGCGCGGCGACCAGAGCCTGAGCTGGAGCAATTTCGGCGCGCGGGGCGAAGCGGCGGTCGCCGCGGCGCGCGATGCCGACCTCGTCGTGTTCGTCGCCGGCCTGACCGCCCGGCTGGAGGGCGAGGAGATGCGCGTCCGCGCACCGGGCTTCGCCGGGGGCGATCGCACCAGTCTCGACCTGCCCGCGCCGCAGCAGGATCTGCTCGAACGGGTGCAGGCGACGGGCAAGCCGCTCGTGCTCGTCCTGATGAACGGCAGCGCGCTCGGTGTCACATGGGCCGACCGCCACGTCCCCGCGATCGTCGAGGCCTGGTATCCGGGCGGCGAGGGCGGGCAGGCGGTGGCGGAGCTGATCGCCGGCGACTTCAGCCCCGCCGGCCGGTTGCCGGTGACCTTCTACCGCGACGCCGGGCAGCTGCCGCCGTTCAAGGACTATGCGATGGCGGGCCGGACCTATCGCTATTTCGCCGGCGATCCCCTGTACCGCTTCGGTCACGGGCTCAGCTACACGCGCTTCGCTTATGGCACGCCGCGGCTCGCCCGGTCGCGGATCCGTGCCGGCGAGACGGCGACGCTCACCGTCCGCGTCACCAACGCCGGCGCGGTCGCCGGCGACGAGGTCGTCCAGCTCTACGGGTCGCAGGCCGCGCCCGGCGCACCGCTGCGCGCGCTCATGGGCTTCCAGCGCATCCACCTGAAGCCGGGCGAGAGCCGGGACGTGGCGCTGTCCATCGATCCGCGGGCGATGAGCATCGTCGATCCGGCGGGCCGTCGCCGCGTCGCGCCCGGCGTCGTCGACCTGTGGATCGGCGGCGGTCAGCCGCCCGCGGCGGGCGCAGGCAAGGCCGCACCCGGCGCGGCCGCGCGCCTGACGATCGCCGGCACGCGGGCTTTGGACTGACCGGCCGGCACGGCCGCAGAGAGGATATCGTCCCATGATCCGTTTTCTTGCTCTGCTCGCATGGGCGACCGCCGGCGCGGCGTCCGCGCAGATGACGCCGCCGCCCGGCAGCCCGCCGGTGCGCCGGATCGAACCGTCGAAGGTCATCCTCGTCGGCGATTCGACCACGGCCGTGATCGGCGGCTGGGGGCCTGCCTTCTGTGCCGATCACGTCACCTCGTTCCTTGCCTGCATCAACCTCGCGCGCGGCGGGCGCAGCTCGGGCAATTACCGGTGGGAAGGGTCGTGGGACGTCGCGCGGAACGAAATGCGCGTGCCGGGCTATCGTACGGTCTGGGTGTTGATCCAGTTCGGCCACAACGACCAGCCGGGTAAGCCCGGCCGCTCGACCGACCTTGCGACCGGCTTCCCCGAAAACCTGCGCCGCTACGTGCGCGAGGCGCGCGCGCTCGGTGCGAAGCCGATCCTCGTGACGCCGCTGACCCGGCGCATCTTCGCCGACGGCCGGCTGGTCGACGATCTCGCGCCCTGGGCCGCCGCGACCCGGCAGGTCGCCGCCGAGCTCAAGGTGCCGCTGCTCGACCTCCATGCCGACAGCGCCGCGATCGTCCAGGCGATGGGGCCGGCGGCATCGCAGATGTTCGCGCAATTGCCCGCCGGATCGCAGCCGCTCGCACCCGCCGCCACGCCGCCGGCGGCGACAGAGGTGCAGGTGCAGCCGCTCGCGGTGCCGAAACTGTCCTTCGACAACACCCACCTCGGCAAACAGGGCGCCGCCTTCTTCGCGACGATCGTGACGAAGGAACTGGCGGACGCGGTGCCCGACATGCGCCCGCTGCTGGTTCCATGAAGGACAAAATGATGACGCGAGACACAGGACCGGGCATCAGCCGCCGCGACGCGATCGCGGGTCTGTCGGCGGGCGCCACGCTCGCCGTCCCCGCCGCCACCGCCGCGGCTGCCGCCGCGCGGCCCGCGGCGAGCGATCCCGCCTCGACCATCCTGTGGTATGCGCAGCCGGCTGCCAGCTGGGTCGAGGCGCTGCCCGTCGGCAATGGCCGGATCGGCGCGATGGTCCATGGCGGTATCGACCACGAATATATCCAGCTCAACGAGGATACCTTGTGGGCGGGCGGGCCGTATGCGCCCGCCAGTCCGGACGCGCTCGCGGCCCTGCCCGAGGTGCGGCGGCTGGTCTTCGCCGGCGAATTTGCCAGGGCGCAGGCGCTGGTCGGCGAGGCGGTGATGGCGCGCCCGCTCCGGCAGATGCCCTATGGCACCATCGGCACGCTCGTGATCGACCGCGCCGGTGCGCCCGCGGCCGCCGCGCCTGCCCCTGCGCCCAAGGGATTGCGGAGCGAGGTCACCCCCGCCGAACCCTCCCGCCCCGTCGCCGGCTATCGCCGCGAACTCGACCTCGACACCGCGATCGCCAGCACCCGCTGGTCGGCGGGCGGCGTCGCGTACCGGCGCGAGGTGATCGCCTCGCCGACCGATCAGGTCATCGCCATCCGGCTGACCGCCGCGCCCGGCGGCACGATCGACGTCGACCTGTCGCTGACGACGCCGGTCAAGCAGGCGCAGGTGACGGCCGGCCGCGGCGATGGCGAGATCCTTCTGTCCGGCCGCAACGAGGCGGCGCACGGCATCCCCGGCGCGCTGCGCTACGAGGCGCGGGTCCGCGTGTCCGCGAGCGGTGGGCAGGTGCGGCGCGACGGCGGGCGCCTCGTCGTGCGCGGCGCGCGCGAACTCGTCGTCCTCGTCGCGATGGCGACCAGCTATCGCCGCTTCGACGACGTCGGCGGCGATCCGACCGCGATCACCTGCGGCCAGATCGATGCCGCCGCCCGGCGCGGCTATCGCCGCATCGCGCACGACACGACTGCGGCGCATCGCACGCTGTTCCGCCGCGTCTCGCTCGATCTCGGCCGCGGCGCGGCGGCGCAGCTGCCGACCGACCACCGCATCCGTGGCGGCGAGACGAGCGACGATCCCTCGCTCGCCACGCTCTACTTCAATTATGCGCGCTACATGCTCATCGCCTGTTCGCGCCCGGGCAGCCAGCCGGCCAATCTGCAGGGCATCTGGAACGACAGCACCAACCCGCCCTGGGGCGGCAAATACACGATCAATATTAATACCCAGATGAACTATTGGCCGGCCGAACCGGCCAACCTGCCCGAATGCGTTGAGCCGCTCGTCGCGATGGTGCGCGACCTCGCCGTCACCGGCGCGCGCACCGCCCGCGTCATGTACGGCGCGCGCGGCTGGGTCTGCCATCACAACACCGATCTGTGGCGGGCGACGGCGCCGATCGACGGCCCTGCGTTCGGCATGTGGCCGACGGGCGGGGCGTGGCTGTGCACGCATCTGTGGGACCATTACGACTATGGCTGCGACACGGCCTTCCTCGCCTCGGTCTATCCGCTGATCCGCGATGCCGCGCTGTTCTTCGTCGACACGTTGCAGCAGGACCCGAACACCGGTTTTCTGGTGACCAACCCGTCGCTGTCGCCCGAGAACAACCATGGCCACGGCTCATCGATCTGTGCCGGCCCGACGATGGACATGGCGATCCTGCGCGACCTGTTCGGTCAGGCGGCGGAGGCGGCGACGATCCTCGGCCGCGACCCCGATCTCGCGCGGCAGTTCCTCGCCACGCGCGACCGGCTGGCGCCGTACCGGATCGGCGGGCAGGGGCAGCTGCAGGAATGGCAGGCCGACTGGGACGCGGGTGCGAACGACCTCCACCACCGTCACGTCAGCCACCTCTACGGCGTCTTCCCGGGGCATCAGATCGATACGGTCGCGACGCCCGCGCTCGCCGCCGCCGCGCGCCGCTCGCTCGACACCCGCGGCGACGAGGCGACGGGCTGGGCAACCGCCTGGCGCGTCGCGCTCTGGGCCCGCCTCCGCGACGGCAACCGCGCCCACCGCATCATGCAATACTTGATTGGTCACAAGCGCACCTACCCCAACCTCTTCGACGCCCACCCCCCGTTCCAGATCGACGGCAATTTCGGGGGTGCCGCGGCCATCGCCGAGATGCTGGTGAGCAGCCGCCGGGACGAGATAGCGTTGCTGCCCGCGCTGCCCGATGCATGGCCGACGGGGCAGGTTACCGGCCTGCGCGCGCGTGGCGGGCATACAGTCGCTCTGTCCTGGGCCGGCGGCCGGCTGGTGTCGGCGACGATCACCCCGACCCATGACGGAACGGTCGCCATTCGTCTGGGCAGCCTGGTGCGAACCGTACTGATGACGGCGCGCCGGCCCGTCCGGTTAACCGGGCCGACTCTGTCGATAGCCTGAGGCGAATTGTCGGTCGGCGCTACGATGGAGCGGCATGCGGATTCGCGTCATGGCCGGCGCGTACCGTCAGGTGCTCCATTCCCCGCCCAGCGCGCGGAACAGGTCGACCTGCGCGTCGGCGATCTGCGCGTCCGCCAGCGCCAGCGTCGCCTCCGTGTCCGCCAGCGTGCGTTCAGCGTCGAGCGCGACGAGGCTGTCGATCTGGCCTTCGCGCTGCTGCGCACGGGTGATGCGCGCGGCGGCGGCGGCCTGGTCGCGCGCGGATTGCAGCGCGGTGCGGCGCTGGAGCGCGTTGGCATAAGCGGAGAGCGCGGTTTCGCTCTCCTCCAGCGCCTGCAGCACGGTGCCATCGAAGGTCGCGAGTGCGGCCTGCGTGTCCGCCTCCGCCCCGGCGATCCGCGCGCGCGCCTTGGTCGGGTTGGCGTTCCAGCTGATGAGCGGTCCGAGCAGCCAGCGCAGCGGCCCGCCGCCGAACAGGTCGCCGAGGCCGGTGCTGGTCTGGCCGATCGATCCGCCGAGGCTGATCTTCGGGTATAGGTCCGCGGTCGCGACGCCGATCCGCGCGGTCGCGGCGGCGAGGCGGCGTTCGGCGGCGCGCACGTCGGGGCGGCGGGCGAGCAGGCCGGCACCGTCGCCGATCGGGATCGGACGGTCGAGCCGCAGCGTCGTCGTGCGTTCGGCGGCGATCGGCGGCAACGCCGCGGGCGCGCGGCCGGTGAGCGTGGCGAGGCGGAACAGCGCCGCCTGCCGCTGCGCCCGGATCGCCGGAATGTCGGCGCGGCGCTGGTCGCGCAACGCGGCGATGCGCGCGGTGTCGAGCGGGGTGGTGAGGCCGACGTCGGCCCGGTGCGCCGTCACGGTCAACGATCGGTCGATCAGCGCGACGATGCGTTCGGCGACGGCGATCCGCTCCGCAGCGGAAGCGGCGTCGGCATAGGCGCGCGCGGTTTCGGCGGCGATCGAGACGCGCACCGCGTCGAGATCGGCCTGCGCCGCGCCGACGTCGCCGCGCGCCGCCTCGACGTTGCGGCTGATGCGGCCGAACAGGTCGACTTCATAGGAGACGGTGAGGCCGCCATCGATCCGCCAGCCCTCGCGATCGACGCCGGGGACGGTCTGGATCGCGGCGACGCGGCCGTAATTGCCGCTGGCGCTGACCTCGCCCTGCGGCTGGCGGTCGCCGCGGACCTCACGCAGCGCGGCGCGCGCCCGGGCGAGGCGGGCGGCGGCGACGCGCAGGTCGGTGTTGGCCGCGAGCGCGTCGGTGACGAGGCCGTCGAGCACGGGATCGTCGTACAATTGCCACCAGCGGGCCGCCACGGGGGCCGTGGGATCGACCGCGATGCTGGTCGAGAGGAACGGCCCGGCGGCGGCAGACGGCGTCGGCGGGGCGACATAATCGGGTCCGGTCGCGCAGGCGGCCAGGGCGAGCGCGGAGACGGTGGCAAGGATGGCACGCATATCAGAAGCTCCTTATTCCGCCGGCAGCGCGTGGGGCGCGGCGGCGGCGGCGGCGTGCCGGCGGCGGGCGAGGCGATCGCCCAGCGCGCGGCACACGACGTAGAAGGTGGGCGTGAACAGCAGGCCGAACCCGGTGACGCCGATCATGCCGAAGAACACCGCGGTGCCGAGCGCCTGCCGCAGTTCCGCGCCGGCGCCCGTCGCGATCAGCAGCGGCACCGCGCCGAGGATGAAGGCGAAGCTGGTCATCAGGATCGGCCGCAACCGGTCCTGCGCGGCGCGGACGGCGGCCTCGACTGGCGATAGCCCGTCCTGCTCCTCCGCCTGCTTGGCGAATTCGACGACGAGGATCGCGTTCTTCGCGGCGAGCGCGATGAGCACGACGAGGCCGATCTGGGTCAGGACATTGTTGTCCATGCCCCGCAGGTTCACGCCGATCATCGCCGCGAGCAGGCACATCGGCACGATCAGGATGATCGACAGCGGCAGCACGAGGCTTTCATATTGCGCGGCCAGCACGAGGAAGACGAACACCACCGCCAGCGCGAAGACGATGGCGGCGGTGCTGCCCGCCGCCTTCTGCTGGAAGGCGATGCCGGTCCACTCGGTGCCGTATCCCGCAGGCAGCGTTTCGGCGGCGACCTTCTCCATCGCGACCAGCGACCGGCCGGAGGAATAGCCGGGCGCGGTGTCGCCATCCACCTCGACCGCAGGGAAGAGGTTGTAGCGGGTAACGCGATACGGCCCCGTCTTGTCGCGGAAGGTCGACACCGATCCGATCGGCACCATCGCGCCGGAGTTCGACCGCGTCTTGAGGTTGGCGATGTCCGCCGTGGTCGCGCGGAATGGCGCATCGGCCTGTGCGGTGACGCGATAGGTGCGGCCGAGCAGGTTGAAGTCGTTGACGAACGCCGAGCCGAGATAGACCTGCAATGCCTCGAACACGCGTTCCGGGGGGACGCCGAGCATGTCGGCCTTGGCCCGGTCGATATCGGCGAAGATGCGCGGCGTGGCGGAATCGAAGAAGGTGAAGACCTGCGCCAGCCCCTCGGTCTGGTTCGCCTTAGCGATCAGCTTGCCTGTCTCCTCGCCGAGCTTCTGGTAACTGCCGCCATTCTTGTCCTGCACGATCAGGCGATAGCCGCCGGCCGAGCCGATGCCCTGGATCAGCGGCGGCGGAATCACGAAGATGCGCGCCTCGTCGATGTCGGCGGTCGCCTTTTGTGCTTCCGCCATGATGCTGGCGAGGGTGACGCCAAGCGCTTCGCGCTCTTCGAACGATTTCAGCGGGATATAGGCAGCGGCGGCATTGGGGGCGAGCGTCTGCGACGGGCCGTCGAAGCCGGCGAGCATGACCGCGCCCTTGACGCCCGCGAGCGGCAGGATGCGCTTGGCGACCTTCTGCACGACCGCGTCGGTACGCTCGACCGAGGCGCCGGAGGGCAATTGGACGACGGTGAGGAAATAGCCCTGGTCCTGCGCCGGGATGAAGCCCGAGGGCGTCGCCCAGAACAGGGCACCGGTGGCGGCGATCAGGCCGACATAGACCGTCATCATCCGCTTCGGGCGCGCGACCAGCGCCGCGGTCAGCGTGGCATAGCCCGCGCTCATCCGCTCGAACCCGCGGTTGAACGCGTCGCCGGCGCGGCGCACGGCCTGCGTCAGGCGATTGCCGGTATGGTCGCGGTCGTGCGCCCTGAGCAGCAGCGCGGCGAGTGCCGGCGACAGCGTCAGCGACAGCAGCAGCGAGATGATCGTCGCGGTCGAGATCGTCACCGCGAACTGCTGGTAGAAGGCACCCGACAGGCCGGTGAGGAACAGCGTCGGCACGAACACCGCGCACAGCACCAGCACGATCGCGACCAGCGCGCCCGACACCTCGTCCATCGAGGTGCGCGCCGCCTCGAGCGGGGTCAGCCCGCGTTCGAGGTTGCGCTCGACATTCTCGACCACGACGATCGCGTCGTCGACGACGATGCCGATTGCGAGGACGAGGCCGAACAGCGACAGATTGTTGAGGCTGTATCCTAGGGCCGCCAGTACCGCGAAGGTGCCGATCAGCGACACCGGGATCGCCACGATCGGGATGATCGCCGCGCGCCATTTCTGCAGGAAGACGAGGATGACGAGCACGACGAGGATCATCGCCTCGATCAGCGTATGCTTCACCGCGTCGATCGACTGGGCGATGAATTCAGTGGGATTGTAGATAACGCGATAGGCGAGCCCCTTGGGGAAGTCCTTCGCCATCGCCTCCATCTCGGCGCTGACCGCCTCGGCGGCGGCGAGCGCGTTCGAGCCGGGACGCTGGAACACCGCGGCGATCACCGTGGGTTCGCCCGACAGATAGGTGTTGGAGGCGTAATCGGCGGCACCCAGTTCGACCCGCGCGACATCGGCGACGCGGACCTGGCGGCCGTCGGCATCGGTGCGGATCACGACCTGGCCGAATTGCGCCGGATCGACGAGGCGACCCTGCGTCTCGACGTTGAGCTGGAAGGCGCTGCCATTGGCATAGGGCGGCTGGCCGAGCGTGCCGGCGGCGACCTGTACATTCTGCGCGCGCAACGCCTGGACGATGTCGCCCGCGGTGAGGTTGAGCGCGGCGGCGCGGCCGGGATCGATCCACACCCGCATCGCATAGTCGCGCGCGCCGAACAGCCGCACGTCGCCGACGCCCTCGATCCGCGCCAGCCGGTCGCGGACCTGCGTCAGCGCATAGTTGGAGATATAGCCGCGATCGAGGCTATGATCGGGCGAGATCAGATTGACGACCATCAGGAAGTCGGGCGAGGTCTTGCGCGTCACCACGCCCAAGCGCTGCACCTCCTGCGGCAGGCGCGGCACCGCGACCGCGACGCGGTTCTGCACCAGCACCTGCGCGGCGTCGAGATCGGTGCCGAGGCGGAAGGTGACGGTGATCGTCACCGTGCCGTCGCCGGTCGACTGGCTGCTCTGGTAGAGCATGTTGTCGACGCCGTTGATCTCCTGCTCGATCGGGGCGGCGACCGTCTCCGCGACGGTTTCCGCCGACGCGCCGGGATAGGTCGCGGTGACGGTCACCGTCGGCGGCACGATGTCGGGATATTGGGACACCGGCAGGCCCCAATAGGCAATGGCGCCGACGATCGTGATGATGACCGCGATGACCGCGGCGAAGATCGGCCGCGTGATGAAGAAGCGCGAAAAGCGCATGATATGCTCCCCGGAAGAGGATGGAGTTCGGCAGGCGAGGGCGATCGGCCGTTACGGTGCGAAGGTGACCTCGCCCGCGGCCGGCGCGGTGCCGCCGCCGGGGGGCGCCACGTCGCCGACGGGGGCGATGCGGCCTGGCTTTGCGGTGACCTTCGCCCCCGGCATCGCCATCTGCGTGCCGCTGATGACGACGCGGTCGTTCGGCGACAGGCCGGCGCGGATCACGCGCAGGCCGCCGAGGACCGGGCCGAGCTGCACCGGTTTGGCGGTCACCGACCCGTCCTGCGCGACGGTGAGCAAGGTCTTGCGCGCCTGATCGGTCTGTACCGCCGAATCGGGGACCAGCAGCGCACGCACCGTGCCGCCGCTGCCGAGCCGCATGTTGCCGAACATCCCCGGCGTCAGGAACAAGTCCGGGTTGGCGAGCACCGCGCGGCCGCGGATCGTGCCGGACTTGGGATCGAGCCCGTTGTCGGTGAAATCGAGCCGGCCCTTCCAGCGATAATCGCCTTCGTCCTGCAGGCGGACCTCGACCGGGGTCACGTCGGCGCCCGAGGCGGCGGCGCGCCTGGTCTTGAGGAACAGTGCCTCCGACCCGTCGAAGCTGAAGTAGATCGGATCGAGCGCGTTGATTGTGGTCAGCAGCGTGCCGTTGGCGTCGCCCGCCGCGACCAGATTGCCCGCATCGATGCGGCGATCGGAGATGCGGCCCGCGATCGGCGCGCGCACCTGCGTGAACTCCATGTCAAGCGCGCGCGCCCGCACCCGCGCCTGCGCCGCGGCGAGCGAGGCGGTGGCGGCACGCAGCCGGGCGTTGAGCTGGTCGACGTCGCTCTTCGATACCGCATCGTCCGCGACCAGCCGGTTGGCGCGGTCGAGGTTGGCGCGGGCGAGCGCGACGTCGCTCTGCGCGCTGGCGAGGCCGGCGCGCGCCTCTGCCAATGCAGCGGCGAAGGGGCGCGGATCGATGGTAAAGAGCAATTGCCCCTGCCGCACGATCGCGCCGTCGGTGAAGTGGATCGCGGTCACCGCGCCGGAGACGCGCGGGCGCACCTCGACGCTGCGGCTCGGTTCGAAGCGGCCGACGTAATCGTCCCATTCGTTGACCGCGCGGACCAAAGGTTGCGCGACCGTGACAGCGGGCGGTGGCGGCGCGGCCGTGGCGGGCGCATCGCGATCGATCAGGCCATAGGCGATGCCGGCGGCGGCGATCGGCACCAGCATCAGCGCGCCCTTGCGCCACGGGCGCTTCGGGCGGACGGTCGTGTCGACCGCGTCGGTATCGATGGGGGCATGCATGTTCATGCGTAGGCTCCCGCATGGCGGGTTGCGGCGCGCAGGCTGTCGACGATCAGTTCGTACTGATCCTCGCTGAAGCCGGCGGCGACGAAGGCGCGGATCTCGGTCGGGGCGACGGTATAGCCCTGATGGCGGCTGAGCACCGCGATCCGGCGCAGTGCCTCCAGCCGGTGGTCGGCGAGCGCGGAGCGGCGGCGGTCGCCGAACAGCGCGCCCATCGCCACCGCCATGCGGCCGGGCGTGCGCAGCGACGACAACGGGTCCTTGGCGGCGAGCGCGACGACCGACCATTCGAGCGCGCTGAGCCGGGGGCGGGGCGTCGGTGCGGCGGGGATGGGGTCGGCGACCGGACGCGGTGCCGCGGTGATGGTGTCGGCATCCCAGGCAGTGAAGGCTAGATAGGCCATGATGATCTCCCTCGATCATGTCGTGTGGACGCGGCGGGTCGTTGCCCGCGGACGCCTGGTCCGTGGCTGATGGTCGGCGATGGCGAGCGACCACGATCGGCGCACAGGGCTGCACGCCGTCGGATCGCTCCGGCTGGAGGACGGGTTGCATGGCTGTTGCGCTGCGGCTGCCACGTTCTATACTGAGCGGTATATAAACGGCGAAGGCGGTGCGTCAACCGCTTTCTGTACCGGCAGGTACGTTTGTTTGCTTTTTATCGTCGGGCCGGTTCGACGACCGATCGTCAGGGGCGTGCGTCGTCCAGCCCCGCGAGTGCCCTGGCGGTGGTGTAGCAATCTTCGATATGCGCGTTGCCGGCGAGCTTCATCGCGCCGAAGCTGATCGTCGCCGCCACCGCCGATCCGATGAAGGGCACGTAGCGCGCAACCGAGGCGGTGGCGACGCGGACGCCCATCCGCCGCAGCAGCAGCAGGACGACGTGTTTGGTGATGGTGTGGCCGATCACTTTGTTTCCCAGGCTCGCGGCGATCGCGAGGACCTGTTGGGCGCGGGTGGAATCCATCTTTTCGACCTGGTCGGCGCGCAGGCCGAAGCGTTCGCTGATCTGGGGCAGCATCTTCTTGAGGATGCCGACGTCGGCGACGAGGTCGGCGCCCGGCACGGGCACCACCGACGCCCCGGCGGAGATCGCCGCGCGCCTGGTGACCATGCGGCGGCAGTCGGCGCGGATCGCATCGAGTTCGGCGAGGGTGTGCGTCATGGCGGGGCTCCTGTGGTGCGCGTGCAACGGTCGACGGCGCCGCGAGGTCCGGCCCCCCGTGTCAGGCGAAGATGTCGGCGAGGCGATCGGCGTCCGGGCCGTCCTTCCAGTGGCGCAGCTCGACGAACAGCGATGCACCGACGATGGTGAACCAGGTCAGCATCACCGTCGTCACCACCGACTGGAGCAATTGCGCGAGCAGCGGCACGCGCGGCGTCGCGACCTCCGCCCCGCCGGCGATCGCCGCGAACGAGCCCGACCCGGCGACGCTCGCCACCCCGACCGCCGCCGAGGCGAGGCTGTAGATGACGAGCGCGAGCAGCAGGATGCCGAACACCGGCCAGCGGGCGCCCTTGGTCAGCGTGCGGCTGCGCCCGAACGCGCCGAACACGCCGGTCCGTTCCGCGACGATCGCGGGCAGCGACACCGACCACATCACCGCCAGCATGACGCCGGGAACGATCAGCAGCATCGTGCCGATCATCACGCCGATCGTGAACAGCAGATAGACCGCGAACAGCGGCAGGATGCGCAGGACGCCGACGCGCAGCATCTCGGGTACTGCGGCCTCGCGACCCTGATCGTGCGCGATCGTCGCCTGGACCAGCGCGCCGCTCGCGACCAGCCACAGCGCGCCGATCACCAGCACATAGAGGCCCGCCGCGACGTACAGTCCGTCACGGACGCCGTCGAAGATAGCGCCGCCGCGGCCGATCTGCGCGGTCAGCAGCTGCGGCAGGGCCATCAGCACGAAACTGGTGCCGAGCGTCGCCACCGGATTGGTGCGGATGACGTCGGTGCTGCGGCCGAACACGCTGCCGACGGACATGCCGTGTCCGCGCCCGACCCTCGCGCTGCCCGCCATCTTTCTCGTCCCCCGGCTCTGTCCCGAAGGCGATGGTGGCGGCCGATCCGGAGGCTGTCCAGCCCGATCGACGGGCAGGCGGATTTCGGTGATTGCGCGACGGGCCGATCCGGCTAGGTTCGCCGCGGGGCGTGCCTGATGCCGTCGGGCATCGGGGCTCGGAGGGTAGGGGCTGGGAGGGTAGTATCGCGGCGTCAGCACAGGATCCGGCGGTGGCCGACCGGCTCGCCGCAGCGCATGCCGCGCTGCGCGCCGATCCGTCGATCCAGTTCACGCTGACGCGTCCGCCGCCGCCGCCGCAGACGCCGGAATGGCTGGAGACGATCGGCCGCTGGATCGCCGCGGCGTTCCGCCCGGTCGGGCGGCTGCTCGGCTGGATCGCGAGCCTGATGCCAGATGCGCCTTATGCCCGCATCCTGCTGTGGACGCTGCTCGTGGCGGTCGCGGCGGCGATGGTCTGGATGGTGGTCGAGCGCATCCGCTCGGGCGAATGGCGCCTGCCCCGGCGGCGGCGCGGTGCGCCCATGGCGGAAAGCGACGGCGACGGCTGGGTGCCCGATGCGGCGCCGGCGCGGGCGTGGCTGCGCGAGGCGGACCGGCTCGCCGCGGAGGGGCGCTTCGCCGAGGCGATCCATTCCCTGCTGTTCCATTCGATCGACGATATCGCCCGCCGCCGCCCGCAGTTGCGCCGGCCGTCGCTGACCGCGCGCGAACTCGCCGCCGCGCCCATGCTGCCGGCGGCGGTGCGGCCGCTGTTCGCCAGCATCGCCGCGCCGGTCGAGCGCAGCCAGTTCGGTGGCCGGCCCGTCGCCGATGCGGACTGGCAGGCGGCGCGCGCCGCTTATGCCGGTTTCGCGCTGCCGCAGGCGTGGCGTTCATGAGCGAGGTCGCGATCGGCGCGCGGGCGCGGGCGGACAGCGTCTTTGCGCCGCTGACCGTGGCGTTGCTGCTGGTCATCGGCGTGCTGGGGTTCGCCGGATCGCTGCTGCTCGGTGCCTATGCGCCCGATTTCGCATCGGGTCGCAACGCCGGCGCGCATGCGCTGTCGCATGCGGCGACCGGCTATGCGGGGATCGTCGAGCTGGCCCGGGCGACCGGGCGCAACCCGCGAATCCTGCGCGCCGAGGAGGGGTGGGATACCGAGGATCTGGTGGTCGCCACCCCCGACCACGGCACCGTCGACGTCAGCACGTTCATGGAGATGCGGCGCAATCGCGCGACGCTGATCGTCCTGCCGAAATGGGCGAGCGTGGCGGACGACGCGGTCGAGGGCTGGGTCGACGTCGCCGGGCTGCTGGCGGCCGCGGACCCGGCGGCGATGCTGGCGCCGGCGACGGAGATGACGGTCACCCGCCGGCCGAGCAGGGCGCGGCCGCTGCGCCCGGTGGCCTGGGCGCCCAAAACGCTGGCGGTGGCGGCGCCGCGACCGTTGCAGGCGGTGACCGGGCCGGCGCTGACGCCGCTGGTCAGCGACGATGCCGGCCGGATCGTGCTGGGGCAGGTGTCCGGCACCAACACCTATATCCTCGCCGACCCCGACCTGCTGGCCAACCACGGCATCCGGCGGCTGGACCGGGCCCGCGCCGCGCTCGACCTCATCGATTTCGTCAATGCGACCGGGGCGCAGGGCGTCGCCTTCGACGTGACGCTCAACGGGCTGGGGCGCGGCCGCAGTCCGTTGAAGCTCGCATTCGAGCCGCCGTTCCTGGCGATGACGCTCGCCATCCTCGTCGCGCTGGCGCTGGTCGGCTGGCAGGCGCTGGTCCGCTTCGGCGCGGCGCACCCGCGCGCCCGCGCGATCGCCTTCGGCAAGGCGGCGCTGGTCGACAACAGCGCGATGATCGTGCGCAAGGCGGGGCGCGAGGGCGGGCTCGGCGGGCGTTATGCGGCGCTGGTCCGCGAACGCGCGCGCGCGATCTTCGGCGTGCCGCCGGGCCTGTCCGACGACGACGCCGACCGCTATCTCGACCGGCTGCGCGGGGGGAGCAGGTTCAGCGCGCTCGCCGCCGACGCGACCCGCGCCGATCATCGCGACGACATGCTGGCCGCCGCACGGGCGCTCCATCGATGGCAACAGGAGAAGACACGGTGACGGTTGAAGAGGTCCAGGCGCTGGGGCAGGCGATCCGCGCCGAGATCGGCAAGGCGGTGGTCGGCCACGACGGCACCGTCGACCTGCTGCTGGTGGCGCTGTTCGCGGGCGGGCATATCCTGCTGGAAGGGCCGCCGGGCACCGCCAAAACGCTGATCGCACACAGCTTCGCGCACACGGTCGGGCTCGATTTCGGGCGCATCCAGTTCACCCCCGACCTGATGCCGGGCGATATCATCGGCGCCAATCTGTTCAACTTCCAGACGTCGACCTTCACGCTGACGCGCGGCCCGATCTTCACCGAATTGCTGCTCGCGGACGAGATCAACCGCACCTCGCCCAAGACGCAGGCGGCGCTGCTGGAGGCGATGCAGGAGCGTACCGTCACGATCGACGGCGAAAGCCTGCCGCTGAGCAACCGCTTCATGGTGGTGGCGACGCAGAATCCGATCGAGCAGCAGGGCGTCTATCCGCTGCCCGAGGCGCAGCTCGACCGGTTCCTGTTCAAGCAGACGGTGGCCTATCCAAGTGCGGAGGAGGAGCGGCGGATCGTCGCGGCGCATGGCGCGCGCGCCGCCGCGATGTCGCCGGCCGACTGGGGCGTCGCGCGCTGCACGGATGCGGCGACGATCGATGCCGCGGTGAAGACGGTCGCGGGCGTTCAGCTCGTCGATGCGGTGATCGACTATATCGTCGCGCTGGTCCGCGGCACCCGCGACGTCGCCGATCTGGAGAGCGGCGCCTCGCCGCGCGCGGGCGCGATGCTGGCGGGCGCGGCGCGGGCGCGGGCGGCGCTCGACGGCCGCGACTTCGTCATCCCCGACGACGTCAAGGCGCTCGCCCCCGCGCTGCTGCGCCATCGCCTGATCCTGTCCCCCGCGGCGGAAATCGGTGGGCGCGGCATCGAGGATGTCGTCGCGCAGATCATCGAGACGATCGAGGCGCCGCGTTGATCTATCCGACCCGCATGGCGGTGCTGGCAGCGGCGATCGGGGCTCCGGTCGCGCTGCTGGTCGCCATGCTGGTGCCGGGGCGCTGGTATGCGGGGCTCGGCTGGCCGTTCGCGCTGCTGCTGCTGGTGCTCACCGATGCGCTGCTTGGGCGCGGCCGAGCGAGCGCGACGCTGGCGCTGCCGCCAAGCGCGTCGATCGGCGTGCCGCTGACCGTGCCGGTCGGCGTGACGATCGCAGGAGCGGCGCGGGCGAAGACCGCACAGGTGGCGCTGGCGCCCGACCCGCTGCTCGCCGGCGACGACCGGTTCGACGTCATGCTGGCCGGCGGGCGCGGCGAGGGGGCAATAATGCTGACGCCGGTGCGGCGCGGCACCGCGCGGCTCGATACCCTGTGGGTGCGCTGGGCGGGGCCGCTCGGGCTGGTCTGGCGGCAGGCGCGGATCGGAACGGGGCAGGTGCTGCCGGTACTGCCCGATGTCGAGGCGATCCGGCGGCAGGGCGCGCAGGTGTTCCAGCGCCACGCGGTGCAGGGCCTGCTCGCGCAGAGCGACCGCGGCGACGGCACCGATTTCGACGCGCTGGTCGAATTCCGCTCGGGGATGGACCGGCGCGCGATCGACTGGAAACAGTCGGCGCGCCACCTGAAGCTGCACGCCAAGGAATATCGCACCGAACGCAACAGCCAGATCGTCTTCGCGATCGATGCGGGGCGGCAGATGTCGGAGCCGGTCGGCGGCATCCCGCGCGTCGACCGCGCGGTGTCGGCGGCGCTGCTGACCGGCTGGGGGG
>Ga0209630_10001368_pt1 | contig 26139 bp, 26 predicted proteins | sample COG_01_FD_184745 | JGI IMG/M metagenome (GOLD analysis project Ga0209630, IMG submission 184745) | Pelagic Microbial community sample from North Sea - COGITO 998_met_01 (SPAdes) (version 2) | ecosystem: Environmental > Aquatic > Marine > Neritic zone/Coastal water | place: Helgoland, sampling... | reverse complement strand
ACTGACTACGGCCGGAGTAACCTGCTCTAACATAGGTGCCAGAGAGGGAATCCCCTGCTGCAATGCCGCTGTGCTTATAGCTTGAACCTGAGCAGCCAAGAGCATGAGCGCCACTGTTGTTAGCAATTTTCCCGATCTAATTGATATTCCAGTATTCATCTTGAAATCTCCTCCATAAACCCAATAAATGCATATAAGCCGCAGAATTACTGGCCGGCAGCCCCGAATGCATGCAGTTTGGAGTCAGATACGACGAATAACCTGAAATTGGGGTGAATTTTATGTCCAGAAAACCTGCAGAGGGAGAAAATTGCGGTTGAAGCGGTCCAATTAAATTAGAATATGATTAGATTGGAGGACAATCGAGACCTTCTCTTAGTTTTACTGGAAAGGTTCGAAACGTAGAAAATTAGCGGAATACTCATGTCTATTACAATCACTGAACGAGCCGAACAGAGTTTTGACCTTCCACCGCATGCTGCTGCACCGGCGCTTGGCCGACCTTTCGCGCTGGGAGACTGGCAAGTACTGCCGCAGTTGAATCGCCTGCAACATCTCACTAGCAGCGAAGAGCGACAGTTAGAACCACGCCTGATTAAGTTGCTTTGTTTTCTCGCGGCAAATGGAAACCGGGTTCTATCACGCGAGGAGCTTGTACAAGAACTATGGCCCCGAGTCATAGTGAATGAAAATTCACTCACCCGAGTCATCTCGGAGCTACGCAAGCAGTTGCAATCTACAAACGCTGCACATCCCAATTACATCCAAACCATTCCCAAGCGAGGCTACCGCCTCATCCCCATGGTCGAATTCACAGAAGCTCGGCGCTCTACAGCAATGCCTAGCAATTTTTCGTTGTGGAGCGAACTACTCACACAGCCACCTCGAAGGTTTGCTGCCGCTCTATCGGCCGCAGGTCTGTGTTTGATACTGGCTGGATGGCTAACTATAGACGCTCAAAACCTCGTCGATCTGGATCGAGGCCAGGTAGTGTTGAGTGACGACGTAGTCAACGAAGAACCTGATTATCTGGGTGGCACGCTGCAGCTAAGCACAATCAATGAAAGTTCTACCGTCGTTGAATCTATCGCATCGCCCGTAGTCTCTCTGGACGAGAAGCAATACGCCTTCATTCAATATGACACGACCGGCTCAACCATTTTCCTTGGCGGATTTGGTACCGCAATCGAACCCGTTCCCGTTTACTACAGTAATAGACAGCTTTTCAATTTAGCCTGGTCTCCTGTGGGAAACAATCTGCTGTTTGCAAGAAGACCAAACGATTCAACTGCGGCAGTTTTTTCGCCTGTAGGCGAGACAGCCGAGCTGCTTATGCTAAATCTAAATACGCTGGAGACGACCCGATTAGTGGAAGACATGAACCCAGCCGATACTGAGCCCTCTACCAGTCTCAATCTCACCTAGGCATTATCGAGCAAGCAACACGCTCCCTACTCGAATCCTTCTATCTACATCTGATGGCTGGCGGGGCCCACGACCGTCGAAAGATACGATGTGACTATCAGAATTGCCAAAGCAATCGCTAGCTCCACACGAATCGAAGTTTGTAGCCGCGAGATACTCACACTAGCAAGCATCGAAGGCACCAAAACAAGTTTATTGATAGCAGCGACCGCTAGAATAGCAGCGACTAGAACCAGCTTAACTAGCAAGACCACACCGTAGCCAGTATTTATCAAGTCGAAAGGCGAGTCTAACAACTCCCATGACATCAATATGCCTGCTAAAAAGAGTATCGAGAGGATGGCGATAGCATTATCACCAAAGCGCTTAAGCGTCTTCTGCAATATTTCCAGGCTTGTGCTCTTGCTCAATTGCAAAAATGGATAGAGACAACCGATCCATAGAGCGAAGGCTATAAAGTGCAGCATTATGGAAGTCTGAGCCACAATACTTAATACGGAAACATGACCGCTTACCCGATGAGAAAAGGCCAATATGATCAGAGCCGCGAACTGAATTGTAACTAGAAACCGCGCCAAAAGAACGGATAGCTTACCATCCGTATACTGCAGCTTCTTAAGAAAGACTACACTTGCCCCCCCTGCCAGTATAAAGGCTAGCAGCCTGAACAAGGTGACATCACCGAGACTGGTGTCCAACAAAATAGAGGCCATCCCCCAGTCAAACATTCCCCCTACACCACTGTCGTTTATCAAACCAACCTGCACGAGAAAGCCGAGCAGAACCCCGTGAAAACCGACAACTGCGCCGACAAAGACAGTGGAAAAATTGGAGAATAGCGTTGCCCTGCTTCCATTGGAATAACGCAAAGCAGCTAGACTGCCTCCAGCTATACTGAAGGCAGCAAAGTAGAGGAGAAGTTTGGCTAGAAGGCTTGCCATCTCCCAATTGTCAGGGAGTGAAAACATCAAGCGCTCCGATTCAGCTAGTGCCCGTGGCTCGCGGCTTCGCCGGAATGATCTTCGGCCGCCGACGGGTCAACAGTAAAACTGTAACTATCTGCTACCGTGTGGCCGTCTGCACCGATGACCGCCCAGTTAACGGTGAACGCACCTGGAAGCATGCCGGGGGTTTCAATCATGAATGTGGCTTTAGGCTCGCTGTTACTCTCAAAATTAGTTGGCATTTCGTGGCCCACACCCATCAGCTCCAACTTAATCAGTTTCACCGGCCCATTGAAGCTCAGGTTAATATGTCCTGGTGCCTCCCTAATTATCGCACCGTCAGCTGGAGCGGCCTCTTTCAATGCCGTATGAGCGAAGGCAGTAGTGGAAACTAGTAGCGTGAAAACAGCGCAGGCAATGACGCGTGATGCCGACCGAAGAGACGATTGAGAATGATTCATAGAAACCTCAGATTAAGAAAAGTTAGTCAGATCAGAGGATTATCGCAGCTTGGAAGGAAATAGGCGAATCAGGAACTATGCGTCAAATTGTCGCAGAATCTAGAGCCCTCACACCCTGATCCGAACCGGATATCGCCGTATTAGGTGCCTTTCTTTTTCCATACCTGACTCCTGGGCGAGAGCGTGATCTCATCAAAAACCGTGCCGGCTCGTGACGCCAATACCATCATCACGGCCTGTGCAATATCCTCCGGCTCGATCGCGTTTTCGGGTGACTGCTCTGGCTCAAACTGTAATCGATCGAAGAATGGCGTACGCACGGCTCCCGGATTAATCAGGGTCACCCTAAGCCCAGACTTGCCGCTCTCTTCACGCAGCGCCTGGGAAAACCCACGAATAGCAAACTTACTGGCGCAATAGATACTGCCCTGCCTGGCACCCCTGAGAGCCGCTTCGGAGCCCATAAACAAGATATCACCCTCACCCTGTTTCTTTAGCTGGGGCAGGAAGGCTTTTGTAACAATTACCTGGCTAGTTAGATTGGTATCCATAACTAATCGAATGTCTTTCACCGAGAGCTGCTCCAGGAACCCCATCCTGCCGATGCCGGCATTATTGATAAGCGCGTTCACTGGCATGTCTATTTCTTCAATCAATGCAGACATTGCATCGGGAAGCGCATCTAAATCGGCAAGATTGATACTTCGGCCAATAAAATTCGGATGATCCAGCCCCGCTTTCTCCAGATTTTTGGCAATACCTAGAACCACATAACCCGCTTCAAGCAACGCCTTTACCAGGCATAGACCTATACCAGAGGATGCCCCCGTCACTATGACCATCTTTTTAGTATTTATTTTGCTCAATCTGAATACTCCAAAATACCTTCGACTATTACGCGCAACGGTAATACTGCTGCGGTGAGATATGGCTGAACAATAATTTCTCTATAGCCGCCAATTGTAAAGACTCATCCTCACTCTTTAGCGCTATCATTCCATCCGCAGTCGTCGTGGGTCGCGCAAACAATTCTTCATCAGGGTAGAGTTTAACAATTCTCTTGTGAAAATCGATTGGCATCCTAAACAAGCCGCTACTTACAGAGTGAATTTTTCTTGCATCAAGCTTCGCAAACACTTGTGCAAATAAACTCTCATAGGGCGTCAAGCCCTGAGAATCCAATATCAATGGCTCGAAGCGAAGAGCAACTCTCCAACCGGCGAGCTGCAACTTCTGCAAGGCTTCAAGTCTTTTATCGATCGATGGAACTTTATGCTCCCAGCGCGAACCCGCCTCATGAGAGGTGAAACTCATAGCAATGACGCAGTTTGGAATAACCGGCTGCTCAAGCAAATGGCGAATCTGCGTACTCTTCGTTCTGATCTCTAATTCAGCGTTAGGGTATTCTCCAAACAGCGGCACAAAATGCTTACAGAAATCGCTGACTGGCTCTAGCGCCAGGCTGTCACAGTCGTAACCGCTGTAATAGACGCCACCACCAGAATTTTTCTCTATCTTGCTAGCGATGGCTTCTTCAAAATCTTCATAATTAACGAATAGTACGTAGTTAGCTGAGCTATACATGCCCTGCAGAAAACAATAGCGACAATCGTATACACAGTTCAGCATATGCGAAAAGTAATAACTCCTGCTGTCGTTGTAACCGTAGCCATCTGGCGCCACAAGCACCTTACTCCCATACTTTTTCGCCAATATTAACGCAGGTGCCTTCTTCTGCAGACGGAAGTTCTGAGATTTTCGATTGAACACCTCCCCATAGCGCTCACAGACGACCCGCGGCACCTGAGGAAAACGATCGAGCATGTTTTTAACTCGGCTCGTTTCCAACACTTCTTCTTCTATGTAGATCGTCGAAAACATATCACTCAACCACTACTGTTTGCCCACTCTGTCAATCTGTGCCGAGAGCTGGCTGATAATTTGTTTACTGTGACTTCCAGCTAGACTTATAACACTTTCCAGATCAGCCTCAAGACCCAGCGCCTTATAGCGTAGACAGAGCCGTTTCAACTGCAATTTCTGGTTTACCGTTAGATGAATGCGCGAACAAAGCTCACGATAGACTCTGGGTATACGATGACTATCGTTGTGTTCTCTTACTAGCTCGCTCATTTTGGAAATAAGTAAAATGATTTGTTCTTGTAGCAGCCTAATCCAGATAGGTATGTTCTTGAAATCCAGCTTCTCAATCGGATTCTCCAGATTATCAGAAATTATTTTGAATACTTGCACCAATTCGGCAGTAGAGTATTTAGTCGCCTGCTCGAAAAATGAAAATGCTTCCATCTCATAGGCTGCATCTTCGGGATAGGTGCGCTCTGGCTCATCGACAGTAATCACCGCGACACTATCTATCCCTGCAATAAGCTGAGGTGGATAGGCGCTAACGCCCGATTCCTGGCAAGTGATTTTATTGCCAAGCCAGGCGCTGCCCAGCGGCGCCTTACTATGACCAGCAATACCGATATTTAACCAGGCCCGTATCTGACCTTCCTCATTGGCTTGTTGCTGCGACAGGTCGGTAATGGCTGCCTCCATAGCGGCTCTGCCGATTCCCGAAACAATCAGGTGTAGGTTGTTAGAATTACCATACTGCACGAATCGAGACGTGGTTTGAAATGGCTGCAGATGCAGCATGGGGATCAGAGCCTTAGCCTCCAGGGCATGAGCCACCACTATATTCACCGGGGTGGATTCTGATCCATGCAATGATTTTTCAAACTTCTTAATCATCATGTGCCTCAGATATCAGGCTACCGTGCATTTTTAGAAGCTGGTCATAGTAGCGGACGTCTTCGAGCTTTGCCCTCTTTGAAGCCCCATTTCTTAATATTGTCACTTTCTCTAGGAGAGTTTTCTGAACAAGTCGCCCTTGATCAGCATCCAAACTCCCACTGCTTAGAAGCTTTGTAAGAGACTGCACTCTAAATCTGTCCATACCCCAGTAATGCTTGGACAATTGATCTTCATGACCACCGTACTTCATGAGCAAGGGGTTATCCACATAGAGGACGCGTTCTTTGCAACAGATTCTCAACCAAAGATCATAGTCTTCACAGGCCGGTAACGATTCGTCAAATCCGCCTACATCTGCAAGCAGGGAACGATGCAGCATTGCCGCAGACGGAGAGATCGCACACAAGGGCAGGCACAGCGGAAAGATATAGCCGCCACTCTTTTTATGCTTGTGCATTTGATTAACGCGCTTACCGTTTCGAATCCAGATTTCATCGCTATGTACCAATCTGATATCCGGGCTCGCTTCCAGTTCAGACAACTGTACCTCGAGCTTCTTTGGCAACCACTCATCATCCGAGTCGAGAAATGCCACACAGTCGCTGGACGTAGCCTCTACTCCCGCGTTTCTCGCCGCACTGACACCCAGGTTCTGCTGCCTGATATAAATGACCTGGGAAAAATGTTCTTTGACCAACACCTCAGTAGAATCCGTTGAGCCGTCATCGATAACGCAGACTTCCTCAGGCTGCCGTGTCTGCTCAAAAACAGATTCAAGCGCGCGGCGCAGAGTCCTCGCTCTATTGTATGTTGGGATTATAACTGCGACTGAATATTTCACGGCGCTACTACTGATAGTGAGTTAAATTGGCAGCCCTTGAACAGCCACCGACCGGGGTTCGCTTGCAAAAAAAGGGAACCGAGGTTCCCTTTTTTCTATCCATACTTTCTGTGCTAAGCTCTTTGGCTAATTCCGTCTAGCCAAACCAGAAAAGGCTAACTAGTTATATTTCGCCAATTCCTTTCTCGCGATAACGCGACGATGCACTTCATCCGGCCCATCGGCGAGACGCAGTGTACGCTGACCTGTCCATAGTGCCGCTAGAGGGAAGTCCTGGGATACACCGGCCGCACCGTGCATCTGAATAGCACGATCGATCACACGCAGAGCCATATTTGGTACGGCTACTTTGATCTGAGATATCGCATCACGAGCCGCCTTGTTTCCTATCGTGTCCATGAGCCATGCTGCTTTGTAGGTAAGCAGCCTGCACATCTCAATTTCAATGCGACTATCGGCAATGACGTCATAGTTGCCACCTAGCTCCGCTAGAGGCTTACCAAAGGCTTCCCTGCTTACTGCACGCTGACACATCAGATCGAGAGCCTTCTCCGCAGCACCAATAGAACGCATGCAGTGATGGATACGGCCAGGGCCTAGACGCCCCTGAGAAATTTCAAAGCCTCTGCCGCGACCAAGAATTATATTGCTTTCAGGTACTCGAACATTATGAAATTTAATATGCATATGACCATGAGGCGCATCATCGCGGCCAAAGACATGCATGGGTCGTATGACCTCAACACCTTCGGCGTCCATCGGCACAAGAATCTGTGATTGCCGAGTATGCTTTGGCGCATCGGGATCGGTTAACACCATAACGATCATAATCTTGCAGCGGGCATCACCGGCGCCAGAAATATAAAACTTCTCGCCACTTATCACCCACTCGTCGCCATCTAGGACAGCGCTCGTTGCGATATTGGTTGCATCAGAAGATGCAACACCGGGCTCAGTCATTGCGAATGCTGAGCGAATCTCACCAGAGAGCAGCGGCACCAGCCACTCTTTCTTCTGTTCTTCGGAACCATAACGTTCTAATACTTCCATGTTACCTGTATCGGGCGCACTGCAATTAAACGCCTCAGATGCAAGTCGGCTTCGCCCCATGATCTCGGCTAGGTGTGCGTACTGCAGATTCGATATGCCTGCGCCACCCTGACTCTCTGGCAGGAAGAAGTTCCACAACCCCAGCCTACGAGCCTCGGCCTTGAGGCTTTCCATTATTTCGTCTTGACGAGGCGTGTGCGACCATCGGTCACCAACACTCACCTCTTCGTGATATTCAAGCTCTACCGGCTCTACTTTTTCAGCTACAAAAATACGAATCTTTTCACGCACTTCAACTAGTTCTTCCGATAATCCTAAGTCCATCATGTTTTACACTTCCCCTAATTCCTAATTAATTAAATAGTATACGCCGATCAACTGGCAATAGTTCCACCGCCATCGATCACTATAGTCTGTCCTGTCGTAAAGCTACCCGCAGCTGACGCCAAGAATACAGCTGCACCTGCTATCTCGTCCGGCTCACCAATTCTTCGCAGCGGATACTTGGAAACCGTCGCCTCGTAGATTTCCGGGTTCTCCCACAGCGCCTTGGCAAAATCCGTTTTCACCAGCCCGGGTGCAATACAATTAACCCGAATGTTTTTCGGCCCCCATTCTACCGCCAAGTTGCGCGCAATCTGCATATCTGCGGCCTTGGATATTGCATAGGCACCGAGAGCATCGGTGCCCTTTAGACCACCGATTGAAGATACGATTATTACCGCGCCACCGCCCATTTCGGCCATGCCTGGAAGTACTTGCTGACACAACCTGTGAACGCTGCCTATATTAGCATGCATTACTTTGTCGAAGGCCTGATCGGGAATATCTTGTGAGGGACCAAAATACGGATTCAATGCGGCATTACAAACCAATACACTTGCCTTTCCAAGTTGCTGCTCTGTCTTGCTGACCAACTCTTGTAATTGCTCTTTGTAGTTAATATTGCAGGCTATAGCGACAGCCACACCGCCCTTCTCTCGTATCGCGGACGCCACTTCGTCACACGCATCCTGATTACGGCTGGATATGACAACCTTTGCTCCATGTTCCGCCATGCGAGTTGCGATAGCCAGACCGATACCTTTGGTCGAACCAGTAATAATTGCCACTTTGCCTTCCAGGCTAAATAAACTCATGCTCTCTCCACTTCAACTAATCTAGTACAGATAAGATATTACAATATCAAGCCCATACATTCTGCTTCTACCTATTCTGTCCATGGGCGTCTTCCCTTGGAAATACTGGTGCCACCATCCACCGGTATGACCGTTCCATTCGTGTAGGCACCAGCCCTTGATGAAAGATAGGTCACGATACCCACCATCTCTTCAGGTCTACCAACTCGATGAAGCGGACAATCATCTTCTATATCTTTTTTGTAATGTTCAAACACATAGTCTGTCATCTTTGATTCGAAGAAACCGGGCGCTATTGCATTCACCGTGATGTGACGTGCAGCCAACTCCACCGCAAAGCTTCGGGTTAGATGATGCAGTGCGGCCTTACTTGAAGAATAGGCAAAGGTAGGTACGCGCTGGACGATAGGCACATGAATACCATCCATCGACCCAATATTGATTATCCGCGACGGATCTTCCGCAGTCGCCGATTCAGACAATAGAGGCACAGCATCACGGGTAAGCGAGAAGACCGCCGTCAAATTGGTATTAATGACTTTTGCGAAACCATCGTCGGGGTATTCTTCGAGTTTCGCACCCCAGTTCGCACCTGCGTTGTTGATCAAGATTGACAGGCCACCTAACTTCTCCTCGACAAACTGCAACAGCCGAGCACGGTCTTCGCTATCGGTAACATCTGCAGCGAGCGCCCAGCACTCACCAAACTCCGATAGCTCGGCTAGGGCCATGTCACACTTTTCCTGACTCCGAGATGCAATAACCACACGAACACCGTTACAGAGAAGCCCCTTCGCCATGATCAAACCCAAGCCGGAGCTACCACCTGTAACCAGCGCCGTCTTCCCTTCTAGGGAAAACAGGGAATTGGTCACATAATTATTGTTATCTTGCTGACTCACTAGTCTTCATCCGCGACTTTAATCAATTGCTTACCGAAATTTTTCCCCTTTAACATTCCGCGAAAATACTCCGGCGCATTCTCTAAGCCGATGCCAACGCTTTCTCTGTATTTCAATCTGCCATCCTGCACCCAGCTCCCTAATTGACGAGTCGCCTCTACCCAGCGATCGTGCCATTCGTTCACAACGAAGAATCTGTGCTCTGGCACAGGGTCTAATGCCTTAAAAATATGAAAAGGCGTCTCAGAGTTGGCGAGATCTTCGTCGTTATAATTTGATATGTATCCACATATCGGCACTCTCGCACCTGGATTCAGCAGTGGTGCTACCGCCTTGGTAACGTCACCACCTACGTTCTCAAAATAGATGTCAATACCGTCCGGGCACGCCGCGGCTAACTCGGCGGCTAGGTTGCCTGCCTTATAGTCGATGCAGGCATCAAATTTGAGCTCTTCTTTTACGTAACGGCATTTTTCTGGGCCTCCAGCAATACCCACTGCACGCAGACCTTTGATTTTAGAGATCTGCCCCACAGCGGAGCCAACAGCACCAGATGCCGCTGCAACTACCAATGTCTCTCCGGGCTGAGGCTTGCCAACCTCGGTAAGTCCAAAGTAAGCGGTTCTTCCCGTCATACCCACGACTCCAAGGTGCGCCGAGAGACTGCCGTTATTAAGATCCACTCTCATCAAACGAGGGTCATCTGCGTTCGCGACAATATGAGACTGCCATCCCATGTGCGCAGCAACGGCATCTCCTTCCACGAAATCCGGAGAAGTAGATTTCAATACAACACCGGTTGATTCACCTACTATAACGTCACCAATCTGTAGCGGGTCGGCGTAAGACTTAACATCGTGCATACGGCCGCGCATATAAGGGTCAAGAGATAGCCAGCATACACGGATCAATATCTGGTTATCGCCCAGCTCCGGGATCTCAATTTCGCGGAGTCCAAAACACTCTTCAGTTGGCTCCCCGACTGGGCGCTGCGCTAGAAATACTTGTGTATTTTTTGTCATTGTAAAATCCAGTCCTAACTCTATATCTCAGGCCGACCAGTCTACTTTACTCAATGCCTTGGAACAACTGATGCCAACGAGGATTCAAGCAAATACAGCCCATCGACGATCTCGCTCTCAGTCACATTCAACGGGGGTATAAGGCGTACTATCTTGTTTCTAGTGGGGGTTACTAGTAGACCTCTAGCAAGAGCCGCTTGGCTTAGGCGCATTACGTCCTCATCAGACCCCAGCTCGAACGCACACAACAAGCCACTCCCGCGAATGTTCCCCACGAAATCAGGAAATTTTGCAGCAATTTCCTTGAGGCCCCTGAGCAGTAATTCGCCAGAAATTTTTGCTTTTTCAGCTATATTCTCTGCACGCAGATGATCGACAACCGCGGTAGCCACGGCGCACGCCAGAGGATTACCACAGAAAGTTCCTCCGTGGTCTCCCTTGCTAAGCCTTTGATCGACAGCGTCTGATATGGCGAAGGCAGCGAATGGAAATCCACCTGCGATGCCCTTACCCATTGTCATGATATCCGGAGTGATCGACTCTTTACTGTGCTCGATGGCGAAAAACTTTCCAGTTCGACAGAAACCCGTTTGAATCTCATCAATTATCAACAGCACGCCTTTCTCTTTACAAACACTTGCCACAGCGCTTAGATAGTTTTCATGGGGAATTCTTACTCCTCCCTCACCCTGAATCGGCTCCAAGATTACCGCTGCAGTATCTTCATCGACGTCCTTAACCAGAGCCGCGAGATCTCCAAATGGAACAAAACTATTCCCGTCCAGATGAGGCAGAAATTGATCCGTGTTATCTGGCCCTCCTGAAATAGACAGTGTATTAAATGTGCGCCCATGAAACGAAGCCAGGGTCGATACTATCTTTGACTTACCATTGATTTTTCTGGCAAGTTTTATCGCTGCATCGTTTGCCTCGGCGCCGCTATTGGCAAAATAAACCTTCGAGAGATTCACCGGCAAGACCTTGCTAAGTGCACTCAATAAGCTCGCCCGCGCAGGAGAGTAAGTAAAACCTGAGTTTGGGTTTTGAATTATTTTTTGTGCCTGCGCATAGATGGCAGCTGTAATTACAGGATGTGCGTGACCAAGACAAGTCACTCCCCAGCCAGAGGTGAAGTCCAGGTATTCTCTCCCCTCTTCATCCCAAACTTTGCAACCCTCGCCCCGCTCAATAGCCACAGCCTGGCGATTACAAAAGGTAATGCCCAGACTATCCTCAGTCTCTATAGTATTCATTTCCCACCTCTTCTGCGCTTTCACTCTAGACATTCCCTACTCGGTACCAATAGGAATACAATTTCCTAAAGCCCCATCTATGGTAGAGGCTAAGGGCCGCATGATTCGATTCTTCTACCTGCAGGTAGGCATATCTAGCACCCCTGCTACGCCCCCAATTAAGCAATGACGCTAGAATTTTCGAGGCATGTCCTTTGTTACGATATTCCTCGGCCGTTGCTATTCCGAACAAGCCCAGGGCTCCGTGTGCAAGCACTCCCATAGCGCTGCTCAGGGTGCGGCCTTCCTCGTTTTTATTTGCTAGAAACAAATGGGGAGACCTAATTCTTGCCAGTGTCATTTTGTGAATAGCGATATTCTCAGCCTGCCTGTTGGTAAGCTCATACCATGCGCATAACCAGGCTTTAATCGTCAATTCTTGGCAAGATTTGGGGTCATCACCAAGAGCGACTTCATCGAGATCCAATAGCATCGAGTGGGTTAGCGACTGTTTTTCATACCCTCTAGCGGCAAGCGCAGTATCGATAGCGATGACGTCCTCGAATGACGAAACACGGGGCTGTAGCAGCTTCACGACAGGCGCTATATTTCGTCGAGAGAAGAAATTTTCTGTTACGGAAATCAACTCGGTATTTTTAATTCTGACATTCGGGTAGACGCTCAAGGAATTCGCGCGTCGGTCCATACCCCTGGCATATCTAAGCACACCAAAGAGCAGCTCCTGCTCCTCCAATGCAGGCCAGGCCAGCCTGCTCGCCTTTTCTATCTCCATTACATTCATCGCGTCTCTCCACTGCGTTCAATCAACACCGAATAATCGGCAAAAAAAACCCCTAAGGCCGAAGGCGCTTAGGGGTTTCAATACTCGTTTTAGTTAACTAGTTAGAACCACTGCTCTCCGGCAAGGGGTAAATATGTCGCGCGCGCGGCGCGACGGGCCGCCGCATTGAATGCTGCTGCCTGCCGTAGTGCTACTTGCTGTATTCTGCGATCGATCATAAGAATTCTGATTTTGGGCTTCATCTAAGGGAACGCACTGTATTGGAATCGATTTACGCTGTCAATAAAGTTCTTCTATACATCGCCACTAGCTTCGTCTCTGTCCTCGTCCCTGTCCCTGTCCCTGTCCCTGTCAGAGTCTGAGCGACTCTCCCCAAACCCTTTAAAGTTATTCACGTTGAAATCAAAAAATGGATTCTCAAATTCAAAAACCCTTACCTCTCGCCCGGTGATCGCTCCCTCAGCTACCAGAACCCCTAAATAAACCACCAGCGTAACTACTAGCAATGTATATCGATTCTTTAAAATAATATTTTTCATGATCCGCACCTTTGAATCGCTAGTCGGTAAATCGTCGCATGTATACGGCGCCTGTGATGAGAACTGATCCCACAACTATCCCAAACAATGTCTCGTAATTAAAAATTCTCTCTAAAAGACTCTGAAACTCAAATATAATATATTGATTAGGGTTCGCTGCTCGCGATTGCACCCAATTAGCTAAGTACTGTGTGCCAAATATGAAACCCTCAAAGAACCCAACCAGAATGAAGACACCACCAGCCCAAAGCAGCGGAGTCTTCTTGGCGAATGCTGAAAACAACAGCAGCCAACCAATAGTGGGAAGAAGCCATAGCGAAGTTACTAAAGCAGAGCAATAGATAAGCACCAAGCTGGCGATAGCGGCCAGAAACATCCATCCGATGCCTACTAGATCCACTTCATTACTCACACCCAAGATGGTCAGCAGAATCATGCCAATCAAGTACATCGCAAAAATAATCAGAACGTAGAAGATCGGCGCTACGATGACTACGGTGAAGACTTTAGAGAGCACCGTCTGCAGATTCGATACGGGCATAGACTGCCAGAACAGAATACTCATCTCCTTGCGATCTTGGAATAAAGTATTAATCAGGTAGATAGCGCTGCATATATAGAGTGTTAACATAAAAGGTATTGCCAGCAGCATAAAGAATGGCGCTATGTCGGATGGCGACAAACCGTCAAACAACACGGAGATATAACTCAGTCCTTCCGCCAATTGAGTTTCATCTATCTGCATGGCAACCCAGGAAGTTGCAACCAGTATAAGCAACGCAACAACTGCGGGAGCACCGATAAATAGATTTCGATGCTCTAGCACTTCGCGTCTCAAGAGCGCATAGAATTGGACTATTGTGAATCTATCCATGTCGGTCCTCCTTCAACTTGGCAACGAAGAGGTCTGCAACACTGGGAGTCTGCAGCTCGCCCAATACTTCCAATCGCTCCTTTGGAACGGATTCAAACGTGTAGGATTTCTTCCCCAACAACTCACGAACATGAATCGGGCCACATGCATCCGCCTCCGCCATCTTGTCCGCATCCACCAGAACTTCTGTATAAACTTCACAAAGCTCACTCATAAGAGTATCTAGCACTATCTTGCCCTTGTTGATGAAGAGCAGATGCGAGAGCAGTGTCTCGATCTCCTCCACCTGATGGGTGCTAATTATTATTGTTCTATTTCCGTCGTAGTAATCATTTAGCAAGCGGTCATAGAACTCTTTACGGTAAATAATATCCAAACCCAGTGTCGGCTCGTCTAACACTAATAACTGCACCTCGATCGACATAACCAAAGCGAGATGAAGTTGTGTCACCATCCCCTTTGATAATTCTTTTATTTGCTTATTTGCAGGGATATCGGTAGTACTTAGAAATTTTTCGGCTTTCTTACGGTCGAATCGCGGATGCACTGCCTCCACATAGTCGATAAGCTGCGAAACTTTTAGCCACTTGGGTAAGATGCCCACATCGGCGATAAAGCAAACATCCTCCATCAGTTTGTGTCGCGCCCTTCGCGGGTCGCGACCTGCAACACTGAGCTCCCCGTCCACATCACACAGACCAATGAGCGCTTTCAGCGTAGTCGTCTTACCGGCACCGTTAGGCCCTATCAATCCGCTAATAGCCCCACTTGGGATGGGCAAATCCACACCGTCCAAGGCAGTGAAATTGCCATAGTTTTTCCTAAGTGACCTGGCTTCGACGATATTACTCATAGCCTATCCCCAAAATTCCCGATTTCTATCCATTCTTCTCGCTGCCAAGGAGTTCATCGACCTCCAAGCCCAGCCTCTCAATACGTTCAGCAATCTGTGGCCATTCCTGTTCAAGAAACTTCCTTTTTTCTTCAGTAGATAGTTTTTCCTTCGCTCCTGATAAGACATACATTCCAAGCCCCCGTTTTTTCTCAACCAGTTCTTCATCGACTAAAATTTGAAACGCCTTCAACACGGTGATCGGGTTTATGCGTTGTTCGCTAGAAATCTGGCGCACTGATGGCAATGCGTCGCCCTCTAGGAGGACTCCATCCATGATGAGCTCTACCAGCCTGTCTCTAAGCTGCAGGTAAATAGGCTCTTTATTGTTTCAATTGATTTCCAACTAGCAGTCTCCCGCCCGTGTAGTGTCATACATCGCCCTGACACCATATCAGAAAAAAAACAATGAAAAATATCAGCAACTTAAGTTATTGATATTAATGGTTAAAATTGGACAAATTGAAAGTTTAGGAAAAATTCAGGGCTAACTCTGCCGCTTTTCCAGAGCCGTATCGGCAGCTAACAGCTCTTGAACTTCCTGATCTGAGAAGTCGAACTCATGCAGAATCTCACGGGTGTGCTGGCCAAATTTGGGCGGCTTATGCCGCACCGAACCCGGCGTGCGCGAGAATTTTATTGGGGTTCCTGCCATCTTGTACCAATCGTCTTCGATTACCATTTCACGGTGTTTGGTATGGGCATTGTCGACCACCTGCGCCGTATTGTAGATCGCACCTGCGGCGAGACCGGCAGTGGCTAGTCGGTCGGCAATTTCGTTGCCGTCTATCTTCATCAGGCTGGATTCTATTTCTGCTTTCAAGTCATCCCTGTTAGTAACGCGATCAATATTTTTAAGGAATCTGCTATCTGTAATGAGTTCTTCTCTTCCTAGCTCAACGCACATTTTCGCGTAAGCCCGATCGTTTCCAGCGCCTATAAAAATATCGACTGTCTTGGTACGGAACGTGTCGTAAGGGCTAATATTGGGATGAGCATTGCCGGTAGCCTCAGGCACCTTGCCCGAGTACATATAGTTAGGAATATGGGGATGCATGAGTGAGACAGCACAGTCATAGAGTGTCATATCGAGGTACTGACCCTGCTGCGACTTTTCCCTCTCTGCTAGCGCCATGAGTATCGCGACCGCAGAGTACAGCCCGGTTCCCATGTCTACCATGGCCAGGCCCAGCCTTGTTGGATTGCTCCCGGCCTCGCCGTTTACACTAAACCACCCTGCCATCGCCTGTATGATCGCATCATAGCCAGGGAAACCTCCCCACGGGCCATCAGTTCCAAAACCGCTAACCCTGCAATGTATTAGCCGTGGAAACTTCCCACTCAGAACGGCCTCAAACCCAAGGCCCCATTTTTCCATGGTGCCAGGTTTGTAGTTTTCGATGAGCACATCGGCCTTCTCTAACAGTCGTAACAAGACTGCCTGTCCAGCAGGTTTTGATAAATCCAAACCCATGGAACGCTTGTTTCTATTAACTCCAATATAGTAGGCAGAATCTTCGTCATGAAACGGAGGCCCCCAATCACGAGTCTCGTCTCCCCTAGGTGGCTCGATCTTGATTATCTCTGCGCCGTGATCACCCAACATCTGCGTACAATAGGGCCCGCCCAGAACTCTAGACAGATCGATTACCAACTTTCCCTTTAGAGCACCATCACCGCTTTGATTGAACACGTTGGCTTCCTGAATTGTCGTTGTACATTACGCTAAATAAGAATTGCGATTCGGAGCATGAGGATACGGCAGCCTAGTGTTGGGTTCAAGTACCGACTATTTGTAATAAGACAGGCTACACCGCATCAAGCAACAACTCCCGGCTCAGCCCTTCTTTGCGAATTAGTGTCTTAAGCTGACTCAACGCTTCTATCTGAATCTGCCTGACCCGCTCTCGTGTTAGGCCTACTTCAACCCCTACGTTTTCCAGCGTATCAACGTCGTAGCCAGCCAAGCCAAAACGCCGACAGATTATTTCTCGTTGTTTAGCCGTGAGTTGCTGCAGCCATTCTTCCAGCCGCAATTTCATCTGCACTGTCTGTACATGGCTTCGCGGGTTCTGTTTCGACTCGCCGCTGAGCAGATCTACTATAGTTGTATCGGATTCTGCGGAGGCAGGCGCATCCATAGAGCTAAGACTCTCGTTTAGAATCATCATGCGCTCTACATCTATGCGCGAACAGCCAATCGATTCCGCGATCTCACGAGGCCCCGCTTCTTGCCCTGTTTCTCTGACAGAATTTCGCTGAATGCGTAGATAGCTGTTTAATCGCTTCACGACGTGAACCGGCAAACGAATAGTTCGCATCTGATTCATTAAGCCGCGCTCTATATTCTGTCGAATCCACCAAGTTGCACAAGTCGAGAAGCGAAAACATTTCTTCGGATCGAATTTTTCTACCGCGTGAATTAGACCAAGATTGCCTTCTTCTATAAGGTCCAGAAGGGAGAGACCACGATTAAGATAGCGCCTAGCAATTTCCACTAACAGTCGCAGATTGCTCTCTATCATTCTGCGCCTGCTGGCACTGTCCCCCTGTAGTGCACGCCGCCCATAAAATACTTCTTCTGCAGTCAGTAGAGGCGTGTGGCCGATATCTTTGAGGTAGAGACGAGTAGCATCGACAGCGACGTCGGCTGCCTGAGAGCCCTTGCAGCTCGAATTTTGAGCCTGACACTGCTCTGATGTAAGATTCTTATTATTCAATTAGAGACTCCTTCCCTGTTGCCTGACGAGCAAATGAGCACATCCAATGTGCTGTAATGACCGGCGCCTAATTAACGGCAAAAACGCGAGAAGATTACTCGCTTAAAGTATAGAGCGCTTTGGAAAAATTACGAATTGTTTGTAAGGGCTAATCTAAAATAACAGGAAGAAAGAACTCGGCAACCATTACTGGCTTCTTGAAGAGGTAGAAAAGACTGCGCCTTCCCCAGGAACTCTCGGCAAAATAGGTGATATCCATACCACTTCTAAGCAAATCCGGATGACAAAACAGATACTCTCCCAGGGGCTTTTCGTTCAGTTCCAACACTCGCTGCAGTGGGCTCATCAAACTAACTTCAGGAATAAGTGTGTGTGCCAGCACCCAGGGGATGTCGTTACCCAGGAGCACAACTTTTCGCGACCAGAACCTATGCCCGGCTGCCAAAGGGCCGAAGCGCGAACGCACAGCTGGCTGTGGGACAGTAGTCCAGCCCTCGGACTGCACCTCGACACGAAAGTTTCCCCTACTTTTTTCAACGAGTAACTGCGTCAGTGAACCGGAATCTAAAAGCCAGTTTTTCCATGTATCACTGAGCTGTGAGAAACACTCGCTTTCACTACGCCATTTGAATTGCGAATCTGAAATATCGGGCATTGCTACCTTCGTATTTCCGAACGCTAAAATGGGAGCTGCTTTTGATTGAAAGGGCATATAGAGCCGGGAGGTATTAGGATGTATTACTAACGCGGTCGGTAATTTTGCAGCGTCTTAATGATCACTGTCATTACGCGGCGATTCTGCGCACGGCCCGTGTCTGTATCGTTACTCGCCACCGGCTGTGACTCACCGAAGCCACGCGAAGAAATACGGCTCGCTTGCACGTTAAATCTATCGATCATTACCTGACGAACTGCTGCGGCGCGACGGTCGGAAAGACCCAGATTATACTGCTCAGTACCGCGACTATCTGTATGGCCTTCTAACTCGATGACCACGTCGGGGTACTGCGCCATAAAATCGCTTACTTCTTCTATTTCTGAGAAATATTCCGGCTTCACTTCCGAGCGATCGAAGTCGAAGTTAACCATCAGCTCGACTCTTGCCACTTCTTCCACTGGAATCGGGCAACCGTCTGCGTCTACGGCGTAGTTTCTAGGAGTATCCGGACAGTTATCACGGCTATCGGGAACGCCGTCTCTATCTGCATCCGGGGCAGCCGCTGGTGTTGGAGCTGCCGGTGCAGCCGCCGTAGGCCTTGCTGCTGGTGCTGCGGCCGCTGGGCGAGAGCTCTTGCCACCGAAGCGGTAGACTAAGGCAGTATCAATACCCACATCAGAGTCTTCATGATCACGACCCAGGTACTGAAATGAACGCACGGCAGTACGCCAAGACCACTTATCGGAAATTTTGTAGCTTACGCCGCCGCCTATATCCCACAGCGTCTCATTATCGCCACCAAAATTGCTATTGCCCACACCACCGAGCACAAAAGTATCGAGAGCGCCAAGATTCACACCTAAATCATAGATGAGGTCAAACTTGTAGTGGTCTATATCAATTTCCCCACCGCCAGTCGTATTGCTATCCAGATCAAACGTGCTCAACTCAAAGCTCAGTCAGTCGGTCGGTCGGTAAAATCATAGCCAATGCCCAAGAAGTAGTTGGTATGTTGTTTGAGCCCAGTAGTATCATCGAATTCCATCCACTGCAGCCCAGGAGCCACATAGAATTGGCCTTCGGCAGCTAACGCAGCCGGTGCGACAAGCCACGCTAAAACGAGTGCAACTGAAAGTATTTTTGTAGGTAAACGCATAGTAAGTTCCACAATATTAGCAAAATGATGGGTTAAAAAATTTGAGCGCAGTATAGTGTTTCTGCCGCATAGATATGGCGCTATTCTAACAAATTTTCCCCTTTTTATCCTAACTGCCTCGCTCGCGCCACAGGCCTAGTAAAACTGGGTATTTGCGGCGAGGCTCTTCAGGGCAATCACCTATATCGGCCAGATTTCAGCCTTCAAGAATCGGGACTGCACTCTATGCGAAAACCGGCTCAGTTAGAGCTAGCCGCCCTGTTACCATGCTAATACAATATAGGCCTATTAGAGAGACCCCGAGAGTAGTGCCGAGTCATTGCTCAATCCTAGCCAAATAAAGATCGACCGAAGCATATCCCAGGTACCTCAGCTTGCAGAATTGGCGCACTGAACTAAATAGAATCTGTCTCCTGTTGTCGCTAGCCGCCATCGTAGGCTACGCCGTGGGGCACATAAGCTGGGTAATGCTGATCAGTCTCTGCCTCTATTATCTATTCAACCTCTACCAGCTGCGCCGATTTAATCTATGGCTCAACCGTGATTCCTCCGAGAGTCACTCCGAGCCACCGGAAAGCTTTGGCCTGTGGGGCGACATTTTCGATGGCATCTACCGTCTGCAGAAACAGGAGCGACGCGCAAGCTCCTATCTAGCCAACATCATCGACAAGGCTCAAGAGTCCTCCGCCGCTTTGGAAATGGCGGTAGTCATGATCAACAAACAGAGCAACCTGGATTGGTGGAACCTAGCCGCCGAAAAGTTACTGGGGTTCCAATTTCCCAAGGATAGAAACCAATCCATCACCAATCTGATTCGCGATCCTCGATTTTCAGATTATTTCTATAACGAAATCTACGACGACACACTGAAGATGGATGCTCCCGGGGAGAGTAACAAAGTCTTAGAGTTTCAAATCGCGTTATTTGGCGAGCACGAACGCCTGATGATAGTCCGCGATGTTACTCAGCTGCATAGGCTCGAGTCGATGCGCAAGGATTTTGTCGGAAATGTTTCCCATGAACTAGGCACGCCGATCACCGTGATTAAGGGCTACCTCGAGGCCATTGTAGACAATCTGGATTCACTGGATGAACAATGGCATAAGCCTATACAGCAGATGCGGCAACAATCCCTGCGCATGGAAAACATCGTGCGAGACCTGCTGATTCTATCTAGCCTAGAAACCAAGGGACTAACCAAGACACAGGATCTTATCGAACTAATAACCCTCTTCTCGGAAATAGAGAACGATACTAAGCAGATGTTTAAGGACGAGAGCCACACTTTTGAGATCATCTGCGATCCCTCCCTGCGACTAACAGGCAAGCGTAGTGAGATCTATAGCGCTATATCGAACCTGGTTGTAAATGCCGCAAAATATACGCCTGCCGGAGGTCATATTCAGCTATCGGCCGAGGCGAACGGCGGGCTCTTTGAGATTGGCGTGCAAGACGATGGCATTGGTATTGAAAGCCACCACATTCCCAGACTCACAGAACGCTTCTATCGAATCGATGGAAGCAGGTCATCAGATACAGGGGGAACGGGCTTGGGACTGGCAATAGTGAAGCACATACTTGCCAGACATGAAGGAGATCTGGAGATTTCGAGCACCCACGGCGAAGGCAGCCGCTTTATCTGTAGGTTGCCACTTTCGCGGGCAAGCTTAGAACAAAGCGTGTCAAAAACCAAAACGGAAGCTCTGAGCACCGACACTTAGAAAGTCTAATCCGAACGGGCGATTTTCTCGGCAACATTATCTAGAGGTGCGTGCCTAACATCCATCCCCTTGACCAGATAGATCACATGCTCGGAAATATTCTTTGCGTGATCGCCGATGCGCTCCAAAGCGCGTAACGCCCAGAGTAGATTTAACATGCGACTAATACTTCGCGGGTCTTCCATCATATACGTGATGAGAGAACGCATGGCGGAGCCATACTCGTTATCAACGATTATGTCATCCTGCGCAATTTCCAGCGCGGCACTCGCATCGTAGCGAGCGAAGGCGTCGAGAGCCAGATTCACCATTCTAGCCACTCGGTCTCCCAGATGTCTAAATTCGACTATGCCTTCGGGGAAGTCCCCCTCCTCTGTTAATTTTATTGCCATCCGCGCAATCTTTGCTGACTCATCGCCTATACGCTCCAGGTCGCGGACGGTCTTAATGATCGCAAGGACTAATCGTAAATCACTCGCTGCCGGCTGCCGTCTGGCCAGGATAAGATTGCACTCCTCATCAATCTTAATCTCCAACGCATCGATATTATTCTCCTCGACTAGCACTTCGCTGGCTAGACCACTGTCTGCAGAAGTGATCGAGAGCAATGCATCAGTTACCTGCTTCTCAACGGCACCGCCCATTTCAAGCATATGATTCTTGATATCTTCCAACTCGGCATTGAACTGTTGCGATATGTGTTGGCCATGGCCTTCGGCTTGAGGGTTCATCTACTTTTCCTGACAAATTTGACTTGAATTAGCTTAACTAAATAAGAGTTCTTTAACCGTAACGGCCGGTTATATAGTCTTCCGTTTGCTTTTCCCGCGGGTTCGTAAAGATAGTATCCGTGGCATCGAATTCAACCATGTTGCCCATATACATAAACGCCGTATAGTCCGACACTCTGGCTGCCTGCTGCATATTGTGAGTCACGATTACAATCGTGTAATCATTCTTTAGCTCATTGATGAGTTCTTCGATCTTAAGTGTTGAGATAGGGTCCAGCGCAGATGCCGGCTCATCCAGGAGCAACACCTCAGGCTCGACTGCTATGGTTCTGGCGATGACGAGACGTTGCTGCTGACCACCCGACATGCCAAGCGCGCTATCGTTCAGTCTATCTTTTACTTCGTCCCAAAGTGCCGCCGCCTTTAATGAATTTTCTACCGCCTCATCCAGGATACGCTTGGAATTTATCCCCTGAATGCGCAAGCCATAGGCAACGTTCTCATAGATAGACTTCGGGAACGGGTTGGGCTTCTGAAACACCATACCTATGCGCCGCCTGAGATCTGCCACATCTACCGACTTCTGATAGATATCATTTCCATCCAGGGCTACGAGACCCTCAATGACACAGTCGTCAACCAGGTCGTTCATGCGATTAAAACACCTTAGTAGACTGGATTTTCCACATCCGCTGGGCCCAATAAAGGCGGTCACTCGCTGCTTTGGGATAGTCAGATTGATATCGATCAGTGCCTGTTTGTCTTTTGCGTAATACAGGTTCAAATGTTCGATATCTATACAGCTTGCCAGGGCTCCACTGTCTTTATTCTTCTGACCCAACACAGACGACACATCCACCGTTCTAATCGGGGATTGCGTGTCATTCGCCTGCTCACTATTTAACTCATTCATTGATCTTCGACCCGTAGTAGTAATTATTAGACGTCCAACGCCTTGTATTTCTCACGCAGATGATTTCTAAGTGCCACCGCTGTTAGATTTAGCCCGGCGATGACGATGACCAAAAGCAAAGCTGTTGCAAAGACTAATGGTCTAGCCGCCTCAATGTTAGGGCTTTGAAAACCAACATCGTAAATATGAAAGCCGAGATGCATGAACTTTTGCTCGAGGTGGAGATAAGGGTAATTTCCATCTAGCGGCAGCGAAGGAGCCAATTTTACAACACCAACCAGCATTAAAGGCGCAACCTCTCCTGCCGCTCTCGCCACCGCAAGAATCAGGCCGGTCATCATCGCGGGGCTAGCCATGGGCAGCACCACGCGCCACAGCGTTTCAAATTTTGTCGCGCCCAGTGCCAAGCTACCTTCGCGGACGCTTCTCGGAATTCTAGCCAAGCCTTCCTCGGTAGCAACGATAACCACTGGAACGGTGAGTAATGCCAAAGTTAGGGAGGCCCACAACAGGCCTGGCGTGCCGAAAGTTGGCGCAGGTAAGGCTTCTGGATAAAATATTTGATCGACTTCGGAGCCAATTATATAGATAAAGAAACCCAGTCCGAACACGCCATATACGATGGATGGCACACCGGCGAGATTATTGACGGCAATGCGAATGGCACGAGTGACGATGCCTTGACGGGCATATTCACGCAGATAGACAGCGGCAACAACTCCGAACGGTGTCACAAACACAGACATCAGCATCACCATCATCACGGTACCGAAAATAGCCGGAAATATACCGCCCTCTGTGTTCGCTTCTCGTGGCTCGGCGGTCAAAAATTCTCCTAGCTTCAGGGAATATGTTCCGATCTTACCGATCAGAGAGAGCTGGTTCGGCTTATAGGCGCGAACGATATCGGCAAAGCTAACCTCCGTCTCCTCACCATTCGCCGCAATGAAAATTGCCGAATCTCTATTCACCGTCTCATATAATGCAATTAACTGAATCTGCAGCAGGTCATACTCTTCATCGAGCTCAGCCCTTTCACTGTCAATTTCAGCCAGCGCTTCAGGCGTAAGTTCCTGGTCGAGCTCCAGGCGGCGCTCGCGCAGCCGCAGGCGTTCCATGGCGTAGTTGATCTGCCCTATTTCCTGGTTCTCGATCACATAGATATCCTCGCGGATATCCAATGCGCACTCGAGACGCTCGTTAAAATCATTCCATCTCGCAGATTCGATAGCCGCCGCATCACCACTGAATGAAATCAGATTAGAGTCTTCCTTGATCGCACTGAGGTGACCGTAGAAATTGCCCCACTCTCGCCTCTCCAGCGCTACAACATTCTCCGGGTATTCGACATCATGCACGAAGTCTCTAAGAACCCAGGTAAAATCCGCACCGGTTAAATCTCGATTACCCAGCTTTAACAACTGACGCTCGTAGAATCCCTGCGCCTCATCAACCGGGATCCCCGAAGAGGCAATCTGCGCGGACAGTACCATTTCGCTCTCTACAAACTCGCCAATCACCTGTGTGCTTAGCAACTCGCCCGACGATGTTGGCGGCGTATAGTTGGCCTGCATCACATCGCGCGGCCAGAAGTGGCTCATACCACGAACGGTCAGTAGGGCCAGCAAACCTACAACCATTAGAATACTGATAGCCACCGCTCCGGCATTCAACCAAACCCAAGGCGTGCCTCGTCGCATCCATGTAGACATTTGCGTTTTCATATAGTGCTGTACTTAGTCCTTAAGCGTTGCCTGACTATTTCTGCAACAGTGTTAAACATGAACGTAAACATGAAGAGCACAAGGGCCGCGAGAAATAGAATTCGATAATGGGTACTATCAACTTCTGATTCCGGAATCTCTACGGCGATATTTGCCGCCAGAGTACGCATGCCTTCAAATATATTGATATCCATGATTGGTGTGTTTCCTGTAGCCATCAACACGATCATGGTTTCACCCACAGCCCGGCCCATACCAATCATTAGTGCACTGAAGATACCTGGGCTCGCTGTGGGCAGCACTACTCTTTGCAGACTCTGCCAGGGCGTAGCGCCGAGTGCCAGCGAACCATAAGTCAGCTGTTTGGGAACGGTGAAAATTGCGTCCTCAGCGATCGAGAAGATCGTCGGTATTACAGCGAAGCCCATGGCGAAACCCACAACCATCGCATTACGCTGATCGTAACTAACTCCCAGATCATTGGTTATCCAGAAACGCATGTCGCCACCGAAGAAAATGTTTTCAATAGGCACGGCGACCGCAAAGGACAGATAGGAGACCACGATGATAACTGGTATCAATATACCGGCCTCCCAACCGTCGGGAACCGATTCCCGAATTTTCCTGGGCAACTGGGTCCACGCAAAACTCGCCCCAAGAATGCTAAGCGGGAGTACGATCAGAATCGAAAAAATACCCAGTAAATTTTTCTCAACAAAAGGTGCCAGCCACAAGCCTGCGAGGAAGCCAAGCACAACGGTTGGCAGCGCTTCCATCAGCTCGATTAAGGGCTTCACCTTACGCCGCATCGCTGGCGCCATAAAATAGCCGGTGAAGATTGCACCGCAGATCGCCAGAGGCGCCGCCAATAACATGGCGTAGAAGGCCGCTTTCAGCGTGCCGAACGAGAGCGGGACTAGAGAATATTTCGGCTCAAACTCATTGCTGGAAGCAGAGGACTGCCAGATATACTCCGGCTCTGAATAGCCCTCATACCAGACCTTGTCCCAGAGCACAGACCAGGAGACTTCGGGGTGCTCGTTGTGAACCTCCCAAAAGCCTACGGCGCCTTCGGTGGTCTCGAGGAGCAGGCCATCTCCGCGCGGGGAAAGAGCAATTAGTCTAGGCTGTGCATTACTTATATCCTGAGAAAATACTGCACGGTGCGCCGTTGTATTGTAGATCGACAGACCACCCTGCCCGTCTATACTGACGAAGTTTTTGCGACGTTGCTCTGGTGTCATCTTTAGTATAGGTTCTGAACTAGGGCTAAATTCGCGTACCTTTTGCAATCGCGTCTGCCCCTCTTCCCGCGAGAGGAACCACTGCGCGACATTCCCACTATCATCAGCGACCAACAGGGATATACCGCCCAAGAGAAAGACGACCTGGGTAGGCCTGACCCCACCCTCGGTCAGAAACATCTCTATACCAAACTCATTGCTCCGACCGTTTCTGGCGGCGATCAAATCGAGAGTTCGAATCAAGCCATTACTGGAAATGAAATACAGCCAGCGCTGATCGCCCCCGATGAACATCTGCTCAACATTCTGAACCATAAGATCCAGCGGATAGTTTTCTATGTCGATTTCAGGATCGCCACCCCCAATATCGAATGCCGCAAACAGACTCGTCT
>Ga0209630_10001365_pt1 | contig 26237 bp, 30 predicted proteins | sample COG_01_FD_184745 | JGI IMG/M metagenome (GOLD analysis project Ga0209630, IMG submission 184745) | Pelagic Microbial community sample from North Sea - COGITO 998_met_01 (SPAdes) (version 2) | ecosystem: Environmental > Aquatic > Marine > Neritic zone/Coastal water | place: Helgoland, sampling... | reverse complement strand
CAAGTTATATGACACCTTATGACTTTATTTTCTACGGCGTTTAATTAGTAATGGTGCATTGACCTAAACCGAAGACTTTATATAGGAGACCGTAGTAGTTAACTACATGGTTAACATTGTTCGCTCTCCCCAGACCTTTTACCGCCGAACCGCTTCTAAAAATCTTGTTCAATGGACTATTTGGTTAGAAGAAGATAATGGGATTTACACCATTAAGACTTCCCACGGTCAAAAAGGAGGCACTATCACTGAAGACGCTGGTGTAATTATTACTGCTGGTAAGTCCAGCCGCACTCCTGAAGAACAAGCCCTTTTGGAATATGATTCCAAGATTAACACCAAGCGAGACCAAGGTTATACTTTCAACACTGACGGTATCTCTTCCACTCTTCGACCCGTGCCTATGCTCGCCCAACCTTATGATAAACACGGGCACAAAATTGTCTTCCCTGCTTTGGCTCAACCTAAGTTAGACGGAGTTCGTTGTATTGCTATCACTGAATCCGATGGTTCTATTACTTTGCTTACTCGCAGAGGTAAGGAGTTTCAACTGCTTGACCAAATCCGCAACGCCATTTCTGCCCAAAATCTACCCGCCAACATTATTATTGATGGCGAACTATTTTCTGATCAATTAGATTTCCAACGTGTCGTCGGTTTGGTTCGTAAGAAAACTTACAAAAACCAAAGTGATATTGACGACATGGCTAAAGTTAAACTCAACATTTTCGATATTATTGATACCAGCCGACCAGATCTTTCTTTCTTGGCTCGCTGGAAGATGGCTCAAAACATTGTGTCTAAAGACCAAACTGGTGCCTTGAGTTTAGTTCCTATCTACAAAGTTACTAACGAGCAAGACATTCAATCCCTCTTGAGTAAGTTCCTTGCTGACGGCGATGAAGGTGTCATGATTCGTAATGCTTCCAGCCCATACCAAGTTGGTAAGCGTTCCTACCACTTGCAAAAGTTTAAGAAGTTTTTGGATGATGAATACAAAATTATTGGGGCTAACGAAGGTCAAGGCAACGATATTGGAACCGTAGTTTGGGTTTGTGAAACACCACAAGGACTTCCTTTCGCTGTGCGACCCAAAGGAACTCGTGCCGAGCGTCAAGACTGGTATCAAAACCGAGATCAATACATTGGTAAAGGACTAACTGTTAAGTATCAAGAGTTAACCAATGATGGTATTCCCCGTTTCCCAGTTGGTATCGCTATTCGTGATTACGAGTGAAACTATAAGTAGTAGTGCCTGCTAATTAACTCTATGAGTCAGGTCATTAACTGGATTAAGGATACCAGACAAGTGTCCGAAACCTTTTTTGTCTCAGAATACGGTTCCATGGATCAAGAACAAAAAGTTGAATTTTATGCTCGTGACACCTACCAACAAAAGGTGGAAGAAGGTTATTGGGACGGTTATCTGATAGATATGTGGAATACTGGTGATTGTTCGTTATCTGAACTAAAATGGTTGCCCGAGTTTTCAACTTCTAATCCCCTATGGACAACCGTAGCCCAAAACCATAGCCCCAGTGGTGCAAATTACTTCTCGTATGGCTCCTCGATGGTGGGGGTTCTGAAAAACAGGTTTAAAGATATTTTGTCAGGGGAAATCCTACAATTTACTTTTATTTCATCCGCAGAACAATACTTTGCTCATACCACAGGAGTTGTAAAACCATGAGTAATAATAAAATTATCAATTGGTGGTTGCTTCCAGATAATATTTGGATTCAAGCCAGCAGTTATTATTGGGATTTTCAATTAGATACTGGCCTTGAAATAGTTACCAATATGAATACTTTTGTTAATAACGTTGTTTTAAACGTTCGAGAGTTTTTTGATCCTTTTGATAGTGGAGAAGAAGAACTTGATGGAGAAGAAAATATTTTGAGTATGCGAAAGATACTTCCCGATGGGCCTGATGTATATAAACAATATACTAAGATAGCAGATTTTGAAAAGGATCTTCGAGCCTTCACCCAATTGACTTCCTTGGAAATCCAGATGGAATCTTCAAAAGATTCACCAAATTTTGCAACCACAATTTTACGAAACACAGGTAGCATGGCGGGGTGGAAATAATGTCGGAAATTATCAATTGGCTTCGTAAACCCCACCGTTACTGGTTGTGGGTTAACGTCGGTCAAAATCAATATGAAGGTCCCATTTTGGAATTACGAGTTTTGCTAACTCAGAAACACGTTGATGACTATTTGGAATTGCAAATAGGGAGTTGGAACGACAACGAGGGGTATGAAATGGTCAAAGTAAAGACCGACCTAAATGAATTGACCGATTCCTTTTTAAACAAGTTTCTCTATGAGGGCGATATGAGGCTCCAAATTATTAGTTTCCAAAGATACCGAGTCAAAAAAGACGATCGTTATCTTACTACCGTTTATTTATTTGAGGTGAAAGCACATGACTACTAATGAAGATATCCTAAAGGCTATGGCTGCAGAAAAACACAAGATTATGTCGGCTACCGTCAAGCCCCAAATGAAACCTAATATTTCCCGTGAGGAAATTGTTAAAGCCCATCGGGCTGCTACCCGCCCCGGACGAGGCGGTCAGAGAATCGATGGCGATAGCAAATTAGGTGCCCCTAAACCGGCTACCGACATTACCAAAGCCCCGCCAGTGGATTTTCATATCCCCGGCCTCAAGGAAATGCTCAAGAATGACCGCAGATAAGAAAGTTATAAATAAGTAGTCTACATCAGGGACACCCATGTGGGATGATTTCTTTAACCCTTACCGTATGAACCGCCGAACTTATTACCCCCGTTCTTGGGTTTTCAATAATAACCAAGACCACTGGTTTGAACTTTATCGCTTGATTCAGCAAGCCTTTGATGAAGCCGTTCCTGAAGAGAAACCCGAGGAACCTGAACCTAAGTTCACTCTGGTAGCCACCAAAACCGTGCAACGCAACGGCAACACTTATCGAGTTACTGTTGAAAAACTTGAATCCACCCCCGGCGTTTCCGAAACACCAGAAGAATCCGTAGCCGAAATCAAAATTGACGAGGAAACAACCGAGTTTGATGAAGATACTAAGGAAGATCTTGCTTGAGGTTTCCTTATGCCTTTTGCAGACCCCGAAAAACGACGTTTATACCAAAAACGTTATCAGCGTGAGTATTATCTCCGCAATCGTGAAGAAGTTATTAAACGCACATCCGATAATCGTCGCAATCTTCGGGAACGAAAGAAAGACTGGGTTCTATCTAAGTTAGGTGGCTGTTGCAAAGAATGTGGCTATGATGGAACTGCTTTGGCAGTTCACCACACCGATCCATCCTATAAACGACCTTGGGGCGATGTTCGTGGTGGTTCACAAGGTGGGAACGGGGCTACCTATCATCGAACTATTACTGATTACTCTTGGTCAGATTTAAAAGCCAAGATTCATACTTTGGAACTACTGTGTTTCAATTGTCATGGTGAGCACCATATGACCCATGGTTATACTTCTCTATCCCCTCTTTCTTCAGAAGAAGAATGATGCATTTCGGGGAAAACTATATATAGGAGCAGACTCCAAATATAAGTTAGAGGGAACAGTGGGTTCCCTATGAATAACTTATAATAGGAAAAAGATTACTATGAAGACAAATAATTTTAAAAACGCACTGCTTACAATTTTAACTGCCCTGATGCTTGCTATGGGTGCTGGCATCGCTGGAGCCACAGGCTCAGATCCTCTCGACCCCTCCGATGGTGGGGCTGACTGGGACGGCGATGGTCTCACTAACTCAGAAGAGCAAACTCATGGCACTAACATGAACAACGCTGATTCTGATGGCGATGGACTCCCAGATGGCTGGGAAGTTTCCAACGGTCTCAATCCCACTAACGGTGGCGACGGCAACGCCGACCCCGACGGTGATGGATTGACTAACGCTCAAGAGTATGCCAAGGGAACTAACCCTAATAACGCCGATACTGACGGCGATGGCAAATCTGACGCCACAGACCAGTTCCCAACCGACCCTAACGATGGAGAATACTCCGATTCTGATGGCGACGGTATTCCAGACGCATATGACCCCGACTTCCAAGAATCTCAAGCAGGTTCCGGTGACGGCGGCACTGAAGGTGGCGGCGAATCCGATGCTGGCGGACAAGGCGAAGGCCAAGGCCAAGGCCAAGGCCAAGGACAAGGACAGGGTCAAGGACAAGGCCAAGGCCAAGGTCAAGGACAGGGTCAAGGTCAGGGACAGGGTCAGGGTCAAGGTCAAGGACAGGGACAAGGTCAGGGACAAGGACAAGGACAGGGTCAGGGACAAGGACAGGGTCAAGGACAAGGCCAAGGCCAAGGTCAAGGACAGGGTCAAGGTCAAGGACAAGGTCAGGGGCAATCTCAAGGTCAAGGTCAGCAAGGTCAACAGGGCCAACAGGGACAACAGGGCCAACAAGGACAACAAGGCCAGCAAGGTCAACAAGGTCAACAAGGCCAATCTGGCCAACAGGGCCAAGGACAGCAAGGCCAACAACAAGATAACGGACAAGGTCAACAACAACAAGGCGGCGAACAAGGCGGTCAGCAAGGAGACCAACAAGCCGGAAACCAAAACGGGCAAAATCAAAACGGACAGGCCCAACAACAGCAAGGTCAAACCCAAAACGGACAACAAGGTCAACAAGGACAACAGTCCGAACAACAACAAGGCCAACAATTGGACAACCAACAAGAAAACGACAACGATGGTGATGGAATCCCTGATGATGTTGACAACGATGACGACAACGACGGCATCCCCGACATTCTCGACGATTCACCATTAGACCATGATAACGATGGTATCAACGATGTGGAAGACGATGACGATGACGGAGACGGAATCAATGATGATGAAGAAGTCCGTGATGGTAACGATTTGACTAACATTTACGACCATGATAACGATGGCATTTCTGATGCCGTAGATTTGGACATTGACAACGACGGTATCGACAACCGAAATGACTTTTACGACAACGGTTCTTCCGCTATGCGTGACCACGATAACGACGGTCTAAACGATGGTGTAGATACTGATGACGACAACGATAACATTCTTGATGTTGATGAAGTCGGTGGTGCATGGAGTTCTTACCGCTACGACCACGACAACGATGGTATCTGGGATGCTTCAGACCTCGATGACGATAATGACGGTCTAAGCGATTGGTTCGAGTCCAACGACGGCAACGATGCTACTGGTCAATTTGACTCCGATAACGACGGTGTGGACAACCACATTGATTTGGATGATGATGGCGACGGCATCCTCGATGAATTGGAACTTTGAGTGTTAATATCCACTACACTACACGGCAAGTAATGATGGATGGGATTCTATGTGGAATCTCTTCTTGAACTTGTTCCGTGCGGTTATTTGGTTGCTCATGTGGCCTTGGAGTCATTTTTTGGAGATTAATTACCATGAATAATGCCGATTGGCAGGTTCCCAAACAAAAGTAAACTACATATAGTCGTTCCACCCAATTAGGTATATGGCAGGTAACTACACTTTTGATTACCCAAGCCATTTTGAGTCTTTGTTGCAACGTAGTCCCGCACGTCTTCTCAAATACATTTTAAGCCGCACACCATGGACATTTTTTCCATACGGTCACTACGGAATCGGTTCTTCTTGGTGGGGACGAAATAATAACAAAACAATTAATGTTGACCGAGTCATCTGTGGCAGTGTTTGGGGCAACTTTTGTGCCCTTTATGCCCTTTTCGTTTCTCGATACGCCCCCGGCATGAAGCGTCGTCGTTGGGACCCTAACCTCTTCAAAATAGCCTTTGAAGGTCAACTTTTGTTAGAATTTGATCCGACACTACGTCGTTCTAAAATCCTATATGGTGGCACAGGATTCTCTTTCTTTAAATGGCTAAAAACTCTGGGAGAGCCGGCTGACCAACAAGTTTACAATTTATTTGATAAAAAACCTGAACAGACCTATATTAATCAAGATGGGGCTGTTTTCGGATATAAATCTTGGAATTATCGATATTTCGACCCCCATCGTATGCCCACCAAAGAATTGTTTTGGGCTGAAACTTATTTTCCCAATCAATGGAGGCAAATTGGACCCAGCATGAATTACTATTCCTATCCGGGTTCAAAATTGATTAACCGATATTCCATTGGATATCACCCTAACGGATATTTTATTAAAAGATATGCTCGATATCGTTATAATCCTGCTGGTTCATGGGGCCTTGGTTATTCCAAGCCGTATGAAAGCGTAGAGGAATCTCTTCAGAGGGTTTGGAGAGAATTGCCCTATGTCGAAGAACAAGTGCGAGAAGTAGTAACTCCCCTTTCAATGTGGCAGATAAAAAGACAAAATTTACCTGCCGGTTCTACTGAAAAGCACGAACAGAAAGTTCTGGTCGACACTCGTGACGATAGCATTATTAAAGATAATGCTGAATGCCGAGCCAAATATCGAGATGATCTAAACGCTTTATTGTCCGATTCACCACAGAAAAAATCTTTTATTGATTGGAAACGTGCTTCCTTTAGTAATGCACGTTATGGTGGCGGAGCCAGAGTCATTGATCCCGCACAATATCCAGACCTACCTCCAGAAATTTATTTTTCTATTAATTATGCTAATGGGTTATTCCAGCACCTTCCTAAAAGAATTAAAAATGAACCTGCTGGTGACCCAGTTTACTTTAACTTAGGACCACCATTCAGAAAGTAATCTATAAATAGTTGGCACAACCATATTACTTTATGGGACCTCTTAACTATCTTGGTATTGCCGTCATTATTTCTGGTGGCTGGTTAACCTACACCAATCTCAAGGATCTTTATACTCGTGGATGTCATACCCCGGCATTGTATCTAATTGGTTCCTTTGGAGTAGTTGCAGGAGGTATTTGGTTGGTAAAACTTAAAACTAAAAAGGAGGTAACCTCTAATGCCAAGTAATTACGACCAGTTCATGGCCGCCCTTCGTGCCGAGCGTCAACGAGAACTTCGTCAAACTGCTGCCGGTGGAATGCAACAACGTCATTTGCTTGCACCAGACACCCGTCTGGTTCCACTCCCCGGCCCTTCTGAGATGGTCGCTGGTTTCATGGCACGTCCTTCTTGGTTACCACAATTAGAGTCCACTGGATATCTTTACACATCTGAACTTCGCACCGAATTGGCTCGACAAGAACGCTTAGATAAGGTTAATCAATCCCTCTTTGGCCAAAAACAGAAAATTACTAAAGAACAATTGATTACTCGCCGTGCTATTCGTCGTCTTAATCACACCGATAGCATTAAGTGAGGTTTTTCTGATGGGTCAAATAATAAATTGGTTACGGCGGCCAGAAGAATTTGCTTTTCTTGTTTTGGATTTTGGAACTAATTTTGACCAATTACAAGATGAGTTTCCCCCGGAACTAAAAACTAACACTTTAAAAAAGTATCTTGATGTCTTTACTTCCCAAAATCAACATTTTGTTCTTCTTGGTGGAGATGTTACTGTTAAGTCTCTAAAGGAATTACTGCTACTACGATTTGAAAAGTTTTCAGAAGCCCACATCCCCTATATCTGGAAAAGTATTTCCTTCGATTCCAGTGATGATAAGAGACCCACTATTGAGGTTTTAGTAGATGATGATGATGATGGCCGAGCCATGATTTTTCATAGTATAAAACACACTTCTCTTGATCCTTATGGAGACCTTAAATTAGTCGCAAATTTTCTGGGCGAACAATATGCATCGGCTTACTCTTTTCTTGGAAAGAAATAAATAGTTGGGTAACCATTGGTTATTATGGCTGTTCGTCGTCAAGGTTACGAGTTCGAGTTTCGTGATCTCGGAAATCTTCCTTTAGTTAGGGTAGACCAACTTTCAGTTCGTCGTCAATCAGTCTTAGTGGGTGCCGATATTCAAGACGGTTTCGGAGTGTTAACTAAATCCCTTTACACAGAACCCGATGAGTTTTTGGTTATCGAATATGTGGGTTCTACTCCCGGCGGTTTTCAGGCTAACGAATTAAAAGGTGGTGATTGGGGTCCCCGAGGATTCGTTAACATTATTTTAGACGATACAGCGTATTTCCAAACTCTCGATGGTCGAGATTATGACGGAGTTTCAGGAATCTGTGCTCCCTATCCACTATCTTTAAATTATCAAGTGGCTTACAAAACCTTCATTCCTATTGAAGTTCCTTCGGGAACTTGGTGGGATATCCGATATATTGCTTACAACCGTGTTGTCGACGTTCCCTTAAACTTTGTTTCTGATACTGATGCTGATTGGGATAACCCTACCGAAATCTACGATTATACTAATCCGTAAGTGATAAATAGTAGTGACGACCCATAGGTTCCATGGGTTTGTCTTTCGACCTCGCCGTTGAGGAATTACCCCAAAACATTCTTGATAAGGCATGGGAGGCTCACCAAGATCCCGTGTCAGGACGTGGTTGGTATAATCCTGCACTACCTCAAGGCACCGATGACATTTTCTTAGAGGGTCGTTGGAGAGATATCACCCCGCAACCAGAATCTTGGATTATTAACGATCTTCAAGTTGCTAACAACATCGTTATTGCTTGTGGTTCTTATGTGGCTAACTGGGAAAACCAATATCCCGACGGCCCCGGAGGGTTTTATGATGCCTCAACTATCGAACCCATTTTGAACATTCCCCACAGAGATGGTTTTATTGCTACTTGCCAATATGACCTTTTAGATACCCCCTTAGCATGGAAAATTGTTCCTATGCGAACTATGTTGGAAATTCCCGGTTTTAGGATTCCCCAGAACGCTCTGGTTGCCGACGCAGGACTCCAATCATTTTGTGTTGATTTTCGAACTAATGCATTAGCCCAAAACGAGCCTCGTGCATCACCAATCATAATTACTGCCGTCGGCCATGTCCCCTGTTCAGGAGTAGGCGATATCATTACCCGAAATCCTGCAGATTACACCCCCTTTAAAAAATCAATTTATAGTAATCAAGATTATCTGCCTACCATTTACACCTTTGAAATCCAAGGTTCTCTTAATGACCCGCTTGAAACCTTAAATCAACCGGCTTTTATCTTTGGTGATCAAGACCCCACTAACTCTATCCCCGCATCCAGTTTTTACTTTGAAAGCGTCGATGGTCTCTCAGGTCCTGACCGATTGGGGCATTCTTATCATCTTTTAGGCACGAATCAACCGTGGCAATTTGATGCCGAACGTCTTATTGCCTACGTCGAGCCCCCCTCTATGCAAGCCGGAGTTCGAATTATTCCCTTAGAACAAATCACTTATCGTTGTCATCAAATTGGTTTAGAAATTGAAACTCCCAGTGGAGGTTACTCTTATAGTAATCGAGATCCCTATCGTGCTTTTCCGTTTTTGCCCACACCCGGTCTGGGAACTTTTCCTATTATGAAGCCCGTGGAGTTTTATTTCTGCACTCCAGATTACAACTATTCCCATTTTGACCCCACCACTACTGAAGCCAATTCCCTCCAAAACGAGTTTGCTACCCACGGTGAGTTCCGAAGAGGCAATGCTGCTACCAGCACTCCGGGCAACCAAGTTTTTTCCGATTGGGCTATTTGGAGACACGGTTTCATTCCCCGGCGACTTTGGAGTGTGGAATCGGTTTATAACACCAGTTTTCGTGCTCAAAACAGTTTGTGGTATCGAACTTACGAAGAAGGATCGAATACGGGAACTCTTGGTTACTTAGTATTCACAGGAGATTGTTTAGAGGATGATCCCACTGATCGCAGTTCCAAAAATGCTAAATTTGATCCTGTTACCTTTTTACCTGTTTATTCTCCTTTGATAGCCGTAACTAACATTGGTGTTTTAAACAATACTGCAGCCGGGGTTCCGGGAGGAATAACACTATATAGTCCAGCACAAGGTTATGCGTGGACCTATACTCGACGGAATATGTTTATTGAAGATTCTGGTGCTTTAACAGATACTTCTTTAGATAACGCTACCATCGTAGCAACTTTGCCAGTTATCCGTGCTAACTACCCCGGTTTAGACGATCAAGGATATTCTATCGTGTTTTTAATGAACTCTACTTCTCCCGAAGCCCGTGGACAGATTCTAATGGCTCAACCATGGTTGTTCAATTTAGAATTTACGGGTTTTGCCAGAGATTGGAGACCGATTGTTCCTTTAGGATTTTGGGGAGGTGATTTTGAAACCGAAACCAGTATTGAATTGCCCGATTATTGGACTCGCACCGTAGGGCAACCTTTTGCATTAACTACCCAACAAGTTAATTTGGTTCAAAATTGTTTTGATTCTTATCTGGCTCCCGGAGATTATCAAACGGGTGAACCCACAGGAACTTCTGTTGGAGGTTTGGGATATGTTTCCCGAACTCGTTCAGGACCCTATATGTTGTTTTTTGAAGGAGGCTCTCCTACGGCTACCTTAGATTATACCGTTAATAATTTTGGACAAGAACAAGTTTCACAATACGGAGCCACATGGAAGATTGGTAACCTTGAGACAATCAACTCCCCTGATGAACAAAACGCCCAATATGGAATAACTGTTGAAATCAATCCCTCAGTCAATCAGATTGTTGCTCACATTTTAAACACCACAACTACTAAGTTCGATGGCACCTCAGATCCCTTCTATTTTTGGAATTTTCCGGATTTTCAAATCAATAATATAGATCTTTCGGCTTCATATATTGGTGCTACGCAACCACCACCTTCCGGATTTTACACTACTATTGATTCCTTAGTTACTGATTTAAACGTCGCTTTACGTTACGTTATGTCTGCCGGAGCCCCCTTTAATGAAGATACTCCTGTTGGTTTAGGTGGTTTAAGGTTTTACAAAACCAGTGATGGTGTAGGTATTTATGGTCGTGTTGATAATGATATCTTGGCTTCCAATGGTGGAGTAGATCCAACCACTTGGGGAACACTTAACATTAGCAACAACATTTTATTTAACGACAACGATAATTACCCCTACAATACCCTCGACCCCACTATTACATATCGCCCTCTGGTTGGACCCACATGGGACGGAGTTCAATTTAGTGGTGCTTCCGCTGTTGTTGAAGAAACCACAGTAAATGATCTTGAAGTCAAAATTTCAGAAAACGGACAACTTTTCAATGAGGCTATCCTCAGTGGTGCAGAAACCAGTCGAATTGCTTTCGATGGTTCTTATGATGTTGATCGTGCTCAATGGTTGTTTACTTTTGGTTCTACCACAGGATTTCGAGCCGTAGCCGCCGTAGCCGATTTTACCGAAGTTTTGGACCAAACCAACAGTTTTTACAGCAATTCACCCAGTTACCCCTTCGTGGAAGCGGCTTTCTTTGCTAACCGACAAGGCTCCGATTCTTTTGATGGTGTGCTGTGGTCAGGAGAGTATGATACTACTTCCAGTATCAATACCCGAGAAACCACTAACATTTTGGCAAACGACAATAGCCGAGCATGGAAAGTAACTGGAACTACGGGTCGTTCAGTTAATGTTTTTCTTAACTACTTGCTTTACGACGGTTTAGATTCTATTATTGCCCAAGAAGTCATGAATCTGGGTCTAAGGGTTACTCCTGAAAACGTCGAATGGTATAAGCGTAAAATCATGGGACAAGATGCCTCTTCTATCACTTTAGAGGAATTGGAAGAGTGGATGGCTGCTCAACGTCAACAATATCAAGATTTGACTAAAACTCGTGACCGACAAGGACGACTTCGCAAACGCCGTGAAGAAGCCGGCAGTTTGAATCCTTCGGCTACTCGTGATATCCAAGACCGATTAGATGGAGATTTCTATGCCCTCGATGAAGAATCTATTGAAAAGTTGCTCCCAGAATTATCTGAATTACCACCCAACCCAGACTCTGAAGAATCTGATGCGGATCAGTTGGGCAACACACTTTCCGGAGATATTAAAAAGGTAGACGAAAAACGCCGAGATTCGGAAAATTAATGCCTTTTTCTTGCACAAAAGTGATGCAAGAAGGGCTATCTTATAAATAGTCGAAGAACCGATATCTTACTGGGAGGATCACATGAAAAACAAAAAAGACTTTGAAGTCCCTCTGTCCCGAAGTGCCTGTGTTATTGCAACTGTTGAAATGCTACCTTCGACCCGTATCAATCAAATTGTTGTGCACCCTATTGAAAACCTGAGTCCCATAGATAAAGTTACTGTTAAAATTACTGCTGGTAACACTATTATCTATTCTGGTGCCCTCGAACCTAAAGGTATGGTTATTACCCCGGATACTGATTTCTTCCCACAAGACGACCTTCGTTTCGAGATTTGCCAGATTTCTATCTGGGAATCTATTATGATGGGTAACGAAGATATTAGTTCTCTGGCCGAAGATGAGCATCTTTGTCGTGTCACTTTAGTAACTACTGACGAACCTGCTCAAGTAATTTGTGAAGAAGTTTTAGAGTTTGATTCCTCTTTCGCTTCTGCTTGGGCTTAACGCAGAAGATATAAATACCAGTGGAAACTAACTGGAACTTATGACCCGGCTGATGTTGTTCACTGGCAAAGGTGGTGTTGGTAAATCTACCACTTCTGCTGCTACGGCTCTTTTCTATGCTAACCAAGGGTTGAAAACTCTTTTGGTTTCTTCAGATCCGGCTCACAGCACCGATGATACCGTCGGAACTAAGATTACCGATGTTCCTACGGAAATCTCACCCAATCTTTGGGCTATGAACATCAATGCTTCCTTAGTAACCCAAGAACGACGCCTTCGTTTACAAAACGCTTTCAAGAACACTTTTGGTAAAATGATTCCTACTCTTACTGACCCTGATTCTGAAATGGGTTCCGTATTCTCTATCAACAATGCTATTCCCGGTATCGATGAATGGGGTGCTGCTGAAGTTATGGGACAACAGTTTGAATCTGGTGAATATGATCTTATTGTCTTTGATACTGCCCCCACAGGACACACTCTCAAAGCCTTAGCCTCTCCTGCCCACGTCAAACAGTTTATCCTACAACTTCGACGCATGAAAAAGAAACTAATGGCTAAATTGTTGAAGGGTATTATTTTCAAAAAGGATGAAACCGATGAATTAGAAGAAGCCTTAGAACAGTTCTGTAAAGATATCGATGTTCTCCGCAACCATTTAGCAGACCCTCAGAAAACCAAATTAGTTTTGGTTTCTATTCCTACTGAGGCAGGATTTATGGAGTTTTATCGCACTGTGCAATACATGAAGTCTATTGGACTTCACCCCCAATCCTTAGTTATCAACAACATTGTTCCAGACATGGGTGCCCAAGTTTGGTCAGAAGCCAAAAACAATTCTGCTGTGGCAATGGTCTACCATGAGTTCCGCAATCAACAAGAGTGGATGAAAAAGTATTCTGGAGTCTGTGCTCAAGAATCCATGCAACTATTGGGAGCCATCCGACTACCCTATGAACCCAAGGGATTGGGAACCGACGGGCATTTAGCAGATTTCGCTGACTTAGTATGTGGTCCTGACAAGTTAGCCCCACCGGAGGAATAATCATGGAAATAGTTCTTTGGGCCATTATAGTTACCCTTATCTTACAAGGATCTCTGAGTCTTTGGTTTGTTCGCTGGATTCTCTGGCGTAACCAAGCCCTAACCAATCTCATTGTTTGGCAAAAGACCAACGGAGAAAAATTGGATGTTTTAGCCAAGCGATTCCGCATTGGTTCCCATAAACCCACCCCTCCCGCACCCACCCCAGAACCCGAGCCAAAGCCCGAGCCTATTTTCGAACCAGATATTGCCCATCTGGAAATTGCTGATATTAACCTTACCCTTCATGAGTAAACTATAAATAGTTGCGATGATAAATGGTTATCATGGGTTTCTACGAACACAACTCACTGGGCAAGTTTGACGCCGAGATTAAATCAGATCTACCTTCTTTTGGTGCCGAACACCTTACGGGTCGAACCGGTTCCTCTGGCGAATTAAATTTCAAGGCTGACGAAGCCGCCGATATCACTAATTATCTTCCCGATAACTTTTCCCGGTTTAACTTTGATGATTCAGTAGATGTAGCCGGAGATGGAATCATTACTTCTCGTAGTGACCGAGGATTTGATTTTATTATTGATACCGATGCAGATCTTGTTAGCCAACCAGTTACCATTACTAAAGGAACCAACACTTACACTTGGGATCTCACCCCCGGAGAAAAACTTCGTTGGTCTCACGTTTTGGGTGACGATAACGGCAACACCAAAGTTATTCAAGAACTGGCTGATGGCACAGAAGTAGAAACTGATTTGCCTTGGATTCTAACTAAGAGTAACGATGCTATTGCTACGGATGGCACTTTTGATCCCCAAAAGACATATCAAATTGCTCTTGGACTTCCTGTCGCTGCCCAAACTGGTGACGGTAATGGTGATGCTAACGATGGCACCGGCAACGGTGGCGAAGATACTGGTGCAGAAACTAACTGGGCCGTTTGGGGCGGTGTCGGACTGGCAGCCCTTGTTGGCGTCGGTATCCTGATGTCCAAGCGATAGGTGATAACATGGGATTCTTACCAGTTGTAGCCTTAATTTGGGGTTCCTTTACGGTTGGTGGGATCGCTACTTCTATTTTTGAAGGCAAAGTTACACCTTTGCGATTTGCTTTTAGTGGAGCCATCGCTTGGTTTACCCTTCGCTACGCATGGAAAAATCTTTAATGACCCACTTACTTGCTCCACTGGGGAAAGTATAAATAGCCGATGGACTCAAGTTAACCCATGACCTCTCTTAACTTTGATTGGGATGATGTGTCTTTAGACCACCCTACTGTTCAACAGGCTCTTAGCCAATTGGCCACAACCTTTCCCGACCAAGTTTGGTATCGGGTGAGTTCCTCCGGCACAGGTCTTCATGTGCTGGTGGCCGAGTTATCACCCGAGTTGGAACTAATTCCGGTTGACTTTTCTCCTCAAGAAGTCATGGAGATTCGCTCCCAATTTTGGACTCCGGCTCCTGAGGGCTTTGGTTTAGAATGTGGAGGTCGGCTTCGTGCCGATCGAGAACGATTAGCCCATGGGTTTTCGATTGGTCGTTTGTTTGCTTTTAAAAACCAGAATCAAACTGGTAAGTGGCAACCGTTTTTGGAGGAAACGTAATGGATCGCATTACTCAAGACGCCTTAAGAGTGTTCTTTTCCCATCGATTAAAACAGGGCGAACGCTTTTGGGTTGACGGTCGTGAGGCTACCACCCCGGCGGAAATTATTGAAGGAATTGAAAAGGGTTGGCGGATTGTCAGCCAGAACATATAAATAGGAATGCCGACCACAGGTTATCCATGACTGAAACACGATATTGGGAAAGAGTTGGATTTAGAATTACTTTAGAGCAAGGACACGAACTAATTAATCGTATGGATCATACTGGTGCCGGTAAAGTTCTCGACGATGATATCGAAGAGTTTGTTGCACCTGATACACCCACCCCTGAAGTTCTTTCGGCAGAATTAAACGATTTGTTTTCTGCTGACGATGATGATCGCACCCTTTCCGAAGATAATGCTGCCATTATTTCTCTTATGGCTTTTGAAAATGAACGCAAGCAATTTATTTTAGACCAAAAAGCCCAAGGACTTACTTTAGAAGAATCCAAAGAAGCCTACGAAAACGCTAAGGCTCAAATGGTTAGAGCCCATCTTGGTTTGCCAGATCCAGAAACCGAAGAAGAGTGAGGTGGTCAATTTTGGCCACTGAAGACAAGCGAAGGGATACCCGACCGCTACCGCTCACCGAATCCTTAGTGTTCGACATTGTTGAGTATCTGCTCGGCAAAGACGGCTACGGATTTTCCACTGAGATTTCGGAAAAGATGGTTGAACTAAAACCACGACGTTATACTTCTCGGGAAGTTATTGGAGTTCTTCGCAATCGCCCCATGTTTAAACACGCTCAATCAAAAGATAAGCGAGCCGGTATCCGGTGGCGATTAGACCTTTTGGCGTTAAGCCGATATTTTGAATCCAAATCTTATACTAACCGTGCCGAAGACCGAGGCATTTATGATTCGATGCGAGAATTAAAATGGCGACAAATCTATCAAACCATTGCCGTTCTTCAAAACCTGATGACTAAAATGGCAGATGGCACAGAATTAGACCCACCGACTATTGATGAAACTTATGAAGCCTTGGCAACCCTATGGTCGTGATACTTTGCTTTCTAAAATAGAAAACTTTGTCAGCGATTATCCCAACCTTATGGCTTTAATTAGAACTGTTGCTTCTGTGGCTGCCGTAGGTTTGTTGATTTATCTTAATGTCTAATTGGGATATATCCGAAACTTATCCGACCTTACATCCCAGTAAGATATAAATAGTTGAACCGATAACCTTGTAGTATGGCCTACTTTATTCGTCGTTACCAAAAAGGAGTTAAGAACTCTGGAACGACCGACATCGTGGTTTCCGAAGTTGAAATCCCGATGGAAACGTTTATTAATCTATCTCACGCTACGGGCCCCGGAAAATATATTCTGGGTCAACGAGGAAAAGGCATTCGAGGTTTCCGTAAAATCACTGACTGTTTGGTTGAAGAATCTGAACCCGTGGTTTCTGATTGGCACGAAACCCCCTCCTCAGAAGTAGTCTTCCATGCTGAAGATTCCATTAGCGTTAAACGCAATCTTAAACTTATGGATATGTCAGATCGTGAATTAGTAGACCTTATGAACTCTATGGAATCTGCTGAAATTACTTCCGATGGAGAGTTTTCTAAATTCCGTAAAGACTTGGCTAACATTAACCGAGAAATTAGACGTCGTATGGTTTCCGGTGGAACTATGGAGGCTGAAGCCGCTTTCGAGGCTGAAGCACCCAAGGGACCCATCGCTTCGGCGGCTTACGGAGTTTCTCCCGTTATGGCCGGTAGTATCGGTGCTGTGCTCGGTGGCTTAGCGGCGGCTATTGGAACCGCAGTGTATTATCGTTCCAAAATTGATGCTCTTTCTTCACAGATTGATGGTGTTTCCCAAAAACTTCAAGAAGCCGAAATCGCTATCAAGCGAGCCGAAGATCGTGCTACCAAAAATGCGGAAGAACAACAACGCCAACAACAAAACCGTAACTTTAATTCTAACCAGTTCTTTGATGCCCGCCTTCTATCAGAGTTCCAAAATAAAAATCGACCCGAAGGTAGCCGCAATTGAGGTGATACCATCGACATTGATTTAGAAGGCATGAAAACTATGTTGTCGTCGTATCGACGACTTTTAGAACGTGAACGAGAACAAAATCTACTCCATCAATTTGATACCTTTATGGGACAAATCGGAATCCAAGATTCTGACGCCACAGAAGAATATTTTGAATCCTTTAAATCTATGTTGGCTATTTTTGAATCAAAGGGATCTGCCCCGGAAATGATGAAGCAAGCCATAGAATCAGAGTTCTTTAACGATATCATGACCGCAAAAACTTCTTTCCGTGAAAGAGAAATGCGAAAACTCACTCACCAACTTTGTGATTTCATCGAGCGTTCAGCATCCAATTCTGTCGACGATGAGTCTTTTGTTCAATCTTTGTTAGCACAATCTCTTCGCACTGCGGCAGATGCTATTGAGTCTTCGATTCGTGAACAAAGAAATGAGGGCGAATCTATGAATGACCTTTGGGTAGACGCTCTTAAAGTGGGCCTCGGAATCAGTAAGATATAAATAGGATGACCAACAAGGGCGATAGCATGGCAGAATCGGATAGTAATCCCTTTGAACACGCAATTCAACGTGATGACTTCGACGAAGTTGAGCGTTTACTTGCTTCCGAAAGGGCTAAGCCCAAAATTGATGCTAAAAAGGCTGCCAAAAAGAAACAATCTTTGGTAGAAATGTTGGCAGGTTCTGACGATACTGCAGCATTAGCCCGTCGATTTAATATGGATCCTGATATGTCTGAAAAGGTTATGGTTCCTGTGCTTAATTTCCTTGATAAATATGGTGTCGGTGAATCCATTAGTGGTTCTAACACAGGTCAAACCGCTTCCTCTATTTTAGAGTTTTTGACAGATATTACTCCCGTAGTTCGTAACGCTATGGATTACTTTGGTGGTCGACAGCGAGAATTGTCTCAAGACGATCGTGATTTCTTGGAACAAATTAAGTCAGCACAATCCGGCTCTGGCGATATGGGACTTTTCATTGGTGAAACTGTTGGTGAGGAAGTTACTCCCGAACCAGTGGTTCAAAAACCCACTGCTACTCAAAAGAAACGCCAACCCGGTCAAATTCCAACCGATAGGGATATCTTTACAGAAGGCGTAGATTGGGGAGAGGTTCTCAATCCTACTGAAGTTACCCAAGAAGAAGAGTTTACTGAAACCGTTAACGATACGTTCCTTGTTTCAGGATTAGAAAAGTTGGCTGCTGAGGCAGGATTAGATATGGATAATGTTATGCTGTCAGACCGACAGGCTAAAACTAACAACCATGGTCGTGTTACTAAAGAAGTCGATTACTCTAAGGGTGGATTGAACTTGGATTTAGGTCTGGAAAAGATTAACGAGGCCATGAAAATGGAACGTCAAAAAGTATCTCATCAATCTAAAGTAACCTTCAAAGAATCTGAAAATATGCCTGTCCCTCAAAACCTAATCGAGGGAAATCCACAAGATTCTCCTAATTACACCATCCCTACCTTTGCAGGACAACTTGAATCTGTGGAAGAAATGATGTCTCGAACTGAGATTCCGGAGGAAGAAGAACCTTGGGTTGCCGAAGATTTCAACCCAAATGATTACGACATTGGTTACACCGAACTCCCCGAGGAAGAGTTTGAAGAGGTGACTAATGATGACCAAGAATGATGAACTTGTTATCAATCCCGTTTGGTCACGTTTTTGCACAGTCCAAATTGAATCTTGGGCGGAGTGGTTAGCATCAATTCATGTTAACTCTTATTTAGAAACTGCCGAACGTTTTATTGGACTTAATCCTTTTTGGGTTCCAACTTCTCAAGATCGGACTCCTTTATTCGATAACCTCATGGTTAACGATGAGTTTTTAGAATCCCTTTCTGATGCTGGACTTTTAGTTTGGGCCAATTCCACATTTCGTGATTTTGTGACGGCCTTGAGACCTTACGGGCGAGCCGTTAAAGAAATTGATTATGTAGTCTCGTTTTTTGATACCCATATTGCTTGGTTTTCCAGAGTTTATCAATTTATTCGTGCTGAGGCTATCATGGACCTCAGAACCCGAGGTCGCAAGATTTGAGCACCCGTAAACTATAAGTAGTTGTGCAGAGTATGAAAAGATATGCCTCAGTTGACCTTGCGACAATGTGGAGATATTCTTACCTACCTCTTCGTGGAAGGGATTAAAAACAGTGCCGTTGCTGCTCGCTCAGGTTCTTCCGACCTTCAACAAGATCTTGTTAATTTCCTTCAAAATAATGGTTACACCCTCCCCATTCCACCATCTCGTGCTAAAGATATTTTAGGACCTAATTCCTCTAAACAATCTATTGGTCGTGATTTCAACCCTGATAACTGGGGTCCCAATCAAGCCGGTAAGGCTCAAACCCGCCCTATCGATTTAGCGGCTGCTGACGTTGTTGCTCAACGAATAGGTTTTTCAAATTTGCAAGAAATGGATAATTACACTCGTAATATCAAGGTTTCCGGTAAGGCTACCGTAGGAACTTCCTCGGGTTCTAAAATAAACTTGGCAGGTGATAAACTTCCTTGTCGTAACCTTGGCACCGAGTTTTATGATCACAACGGCGTTATGTCAACCAATATTCTTGCTCTTGCCGCTACGGGTAGTCTCGACCCCGGATTTTTGGCTTCTGCCAAGAAAGTAGCCGCAGGAACTAACTACGCCACTGAGTTCCCCGTTTCTCGTGGAAAAACCTATATTCTGGGAGATAACTTGGTTCACCAAATGTCCTCAGGAACTCCTGCTACTCCTGCCCCGGCACCGACACCAACTCCTGCTCCAGCACCCACTCCTACTCCTGCCCCCGCACCTGAAACTTCTGAAGAAGAACCCGAAGTAGAGGAAGAAGTAGTAGAAGAATCTGAACCTATTGACCTTTCAGATATTGGTTCCGCCGCTATGGGTGGAGATATGGTAGATTATTCAAATCTTGAAATCTGTCAAAATCCTGAGCGTTCTTTGAGTCCTACGGCTTGGGAAGAACGACAAAACACCTCCGCCGGAAATTATCCCTATCCCCTTTCTGGTGCTAACCCTATTTGGGTGCACCTCCAAAAACCAATTACTGACCCTGCTATCATTCAAACCGAGATGATTATCTACGCTAACGATGGATTAAAGATGCAAGATGAGAACTTTACGGGCGAAGATCCGTGGTTTACTCACGGCACAGGTTGGCTTCGCATTGACAACGAAAAATTCATTTATTTTGATTCTTCTGAAGTTATGCGTTGTATGGATGGTAGTGCTACCCAAATGAACGGCAAGGTTCTGCTCGACATGGGTGAAGATTATATGGTTACCGACCTGCAATTTGCTGACCCTGCTACGGAACGAAAGGTAGAAAAAATTACTATTAAGGATTCAGGAGGAGACTTAATTTTTAATTATGATATGAATGGAGTTACTATGGACACCATTATTTATAATTCGGGTGAGGCAGGAATTAATGTTAAATCTAATCACAGTAAGTTGTATACCCCTGTGGCCGAAGGAGCCGTATCTCCCATGGTAGTCATTAACTTTACTGGTTGGGATAACGAGATTCCTACCTTAGATCCAGAAGAATATGCTGGTCAGATGATGGAATATCTTTCTACTAACACCCCTCAAGGTGGACTTTACTATTTTAGTGCTGCTTCCGGTGATGTAGAGGTCCTTCTTAATTACAACGCTTACGAAATGGAAGTAACAGACATGGCTGGCCAATTAATCCCTGCTGGAGAACTACTTACCCGAGTTGCGGCTACTGCGGATGTAACTTTTGATAAGTCTAACAATTATCTCAAAGTATTCGTGGTTTTCGATACCCCTACTTCTTCCACCAGTGATCTTTACTCTGGTCTTGATGCTGCGGCTCCTGACCTTCCCACAGGAGATACTCTTATTATCTTAGGAGACAATTTTGATCTTGACCTCGTTGGTGATAATGATGCTCCAGTTTATGAAGTTCTGGGAGTTGGCCCCACCATTTCTGAACGAAATAGTGCTCTAAAATCCATTACTACTGCAAAAGCACAACCCGCTTTGGACAATGATGGTAACTCCATGGGCTTTGACATTTTGTCTTCAGATTCCTTTGGTGCTGTTAAATTGGTTTATGAAAATAATGGTAGCACCGAAACTGTTTCCATTCCTGATGCCGACGGCATGATTAAGGGCATTGACAGTAATGGTGACGAAGTTGCAGGACGTGTTATGGAAATTCAAATTCACAAGGGCAATCCCTCTGGTGCATGGCAAACTCAGAAAGAGGCTCGACGCCACAAGCGAATGAGCACTGATTTCAACCTTCTCAATCCTTCTGATACTACGGCTGGTTCGGCTACCAGTTCCGTAGCCTTTAGCCGAGGACGTAAGTTCTATGTTTTAGGAAGACATAAAAATAAGCCCGTGATGATCGAATTGGATCTATCTTATGGAGAGTAATAACATGGTTGATGAGTTTGAAGAAATTGATGATATTGAAGATATCGAAGAGTTTGCCCCCTTGGAATCCGCAGAAGAGATTAACGATTTGTTTGAGGAACTTGGTGTTTCCTCAGATGCTGACGATTATGAGATTCCTCCCGAAGCCTCTAACCAAGAACAAGAAGAAATGGTCCAAGAACAAGTCGCAGATCTGGAATTAGTGGAAATGGAAGAGGGTGAAACTCCTGCCATTCCTGAAATCCCTGATAACAAGCAACCTGTTAACAATGTTGATGTTAGCGTTGAAGAAGTCGAAGAAATTCGTGCCGGTATGAATTACCTATCTAATGTTCTCGAAGAAGATGAATTGGCAGGTTTGCTGGTTGAAGACGTCAAGATTTCAATGTTCTCAAAAAGTGATGAAATTCAACTTGATTTGAGTTCTGAAGAAGGAGTTTACGAACTATTGGCTGCTACCATGGGAGAAGAAATGGTTAGCCAACTCAAAAACTTGACCCGTTCTACTGGAAAACCTATTTCTGATTTTATTAACATCAAGACTGACATTGATGCTCTTAGCAGTTTAGAAATCCTTAACGACCGCAACGGTCGTCCAAAGTTTATTTCGGCTCAAGATATTGCCGGTGGCATTGTCACCAACCTTTTGGGACTTCCTACTAACACCGATTCTGAAATTGTCGTTACTAAGGTTTACGAAGACTCAATCTTTACGGATTTGGAAAACGATACTGCTAATGGTTACTCTGCTGATGGCATGGGTTCATCATTACTTCCTGAAGTTCGAGAATACAATCGTTTGGTTAGCGAAGACCAGCGTCGTGTTCAGCGTGTCCAACTTCTAAAATGGGTTCGAACTTTGACTAAGAAACTCAACGAAGTTTTCGGTTTTGATGATTATCAACAACTTGAAGCCCTTATGGCAGCATGGTTAATGAAGAACTCTACCTGTCGGTTGTCTGGTATCCCCGGAACTGGTAAGACTACGGTTATCGAGTGTGCTGCTACTTTGCTTGGCAACTCCTACGGTTACCACACCAGTGAAACTTTTTACCCCGGCAAAAACTATCAAATTGAAAAGCAAACTCTGGGCTCAAAGGGTTCTGATTTCTTTGCGGATAACCAGTCACTTAGTAATGCTTACTCTCCCACCGTTTTCACCAAGGGACAATACTACGATATTCGTTTTAACATAAATACCAATGTTCAAGATTATGAAGATTGGAATCAATGGCGTTTCGGAGAATGGAAGAAACCTTACCGTGTCGGTAAGTCCTACGATTACAATGCTATGCGATTATCTGGTGCTTATACATATGATTTCGCTTTCCTCCGACCCTCTGAAAAAGAAATGCTTGATAAGGACGGCAATACTCTTCTTCCAGCAGTCGATCGAAAACAAAGTTTAACGACTTCGGCTTTCCGAGGAATGTTGTTTAACTGTTGGATTACTGACGTTCCTGTTAACTTTACCATGGAATCATGGAATCAAGCCTTGGCTACCGAAGGTAGCATAACTGCGGTTTTCGAGAAGTATCCTCAGTGGAATCCCAGTAGTGACAAATACATTGAAAGTGAAAAGAAGCGTGTTGTTAAACCGATCAAGATTTTTGACACCATGGGTAATGGTTTTGCCTTGACTTCTGCTGCTTCCTATGGACCCTTCCAAATGCGAATCCGATATCCTACCTATGGCCCTGAGTTTTACGCTCAGCAACTGGGTAAGAAAATTGGCGTAGAGGTTATCCAAAACTATCTTTTGGCTACTGGTATGGACGGTCTTTACACTGATTGTGGTCGTAATGAAGGATATTGGTTCCGAACTTTCCTTATGCATTTCTTCCGTGATTCTCGTGCTACTCCTGAAGAATCTCGCTGGGCAGATTTGTCTGCTGAAATGTTGCAAGAAATTGGTATTGCAAAGATTGACTTCGACAAGCGACCTGACGAAGTTCTTTATGGTTTGGAAATCCAATCGGTAGAACGTCAAGATGCTTCTGGAGACACTACCAACACTTTCGTTTTCGAACCTGAACCCAAGCCTATTGTTACCCAACCAGTTAAGTTCTTCAACGAAGCCAACCGTTCTCAATCTGGTGTAGAAGACGCTATTCTGGGTCTTATTGCTGAGCGAAAGGTAGAATACCGTGGTAAAGTTTTCAATTCCCCGGATTTCGTGGCTTGGATGGATACTAACCCTCACCAAAAAGGTAACGACCTTGCTTTCACTGACCGTGTGGACATGGAATTACTGTTCCGTTCCGTTGGTCTGGGTGGTCGATACGACCAACTTTCTGGTTCCAACAGCAAAAAGGGCAACCCTAAGGCTGCCCGTGACCCACCTCACCGTTTGGTAGAAGCCCTTTGTTCTGATGAAGACAAGCCCGGTTACTACACCCCAATGCGTATGGCAGATCTCACAAAAATCTGGGGTGCTGTGGGTGCACTTTCCTTTGGTGAAAGTGGCGGAGCCTATGATGGTCTTCGAGATATTTCTATGATTTCAATGCTATTCTCACAGATTTTCGTTAAGAAACCTACTTCTTTGTCAGATATTCCCTATGCTTTTGCCCAAGCAGGTGCTCGTAACGTTCACGAATCGCCTCTGCTGGACTATTCTACCACTACTAACACTCGAACCGAGGGAGAGAAGACCTCTTCTCCAGTTGTAGATTATGAACCTGCTAACACTACCTTTACAGGTGTTTTCGGTGATTTCCTTGGACAAGATAACAACGTCGGTATTGGACAAGCCCCTACTGCTTTTACTCGTGTGCTTGGTTTCCGATTTACTAATTCTCTGGTAAAACTCAGTCGTGCTATTTCTTTCTTAAGAGGAAAAGATTACGTCGGTCGAGAAGAGATTCTTCACGCCGTCCCTTACTGTTTGGCTCACCGTCTGGGTCGTTCCAAGGCAGGTGCTACTGACGTCGACGGTAACAACAAAGGTCTTGACGGAGCCTCTATTCCTTACGTTAACGAACAAGAGTTCCTTCGAGATATTTTGGTTCGTGGCTATATCAAGCAAGATATCCAAGCCCACAATATGAGAATTGTTGATAGCGGTGATCTTTTGGATGCTTGGAACCTTTACTACCAGCGTTGCCGTGATATCATGGCCTCTGTCCCCAGCGTTTGGCGATACGAACAACAAGTTCTAATGCCACTTCATGAAAAGATTTCAATGGCGAATGCCATGATTAACGATATTACCCCAATTCACTGGCATATTGCTACCATGGTTATTGATGAAGAACGTAAGGCATCTCCTGACAAGACTTTGCGAAACTATTCTGGTTCCTTTGCAGGCATCACAGGTAGCACGGCTAACGTCGATAATCCTCAGTCCTACTCTCAAATGTATGACCGTTATCAAAATATGATTCTGGATCCTACGGGCGACGGTTCGGAACCAGCCCTTATGGATTACTATCGTATCCGTGGATATGTGGCTCGTGAAAACAACTTGTTTACTAACGACCGTAACCGATTGCTTAGAGCAATTGATGACGAGATTCGTGCAGTATCTGGTATGGGTATGGAAAACGTGACGGCAACAACATCCACATCTATTCATGCAGTTCCACAGGCAGTTAGCAAATGGAACGGAGGTTCTGCCCAGACCGCTGAGCAAAACGACCTTTATGATGAAAACTCTACGGTGTTCCCACGACCCCAACGTTTCGCATGGCGAACTTATGAGGATAGTATGGGTGCATGGGGTAAACTAATTGGATTGGGTCAACAAAACGGTTTGACCGCTTTGCGAGTTAATAGCGATCAGATAACCTCTGAAATTGCAAGCCTCCAACCACTTCAACAAGGTGTTACTGCTATCAACAATTCTCAACAATCTATGCGTGTTATTACTCGATATCCAGTTAAGGATTTAAGCGTTCATCACAATAACATTATAAATGTGCTAACTAACATGAATGCTCGCTTTGAACCTTTAATCCAAGGAGAAGGATACACATTTACCAACTTTGGTCTTGAGACCATGACTATGAATGGACGCTCTTTCAAGCGATGGATTAAAGATGCTGAAAAACGAGTTAAGGATATTGTCATGGCAGAGACTTCCGATGTAGCCTCTTCTTTCGGAGAATTGGTAGGTGTTTTCGAACTTTCTCACGCTCCCACAGTTACTTCCAAGGTTCCAACCTATGGTGTTAACTTTACCCAAGCCGACGATAATCTGCGACTCTGGGTTCGTTTGGATTTGGCCGGTGGTGCATCAGGTAATGAAATTGCTTTCGGAAACAACGAATATCGAACCATCGTTCTAACTGCAGGTATTACTTCTGCTTTGGCTACCACTCGCTGGAAGGCTGACGACAAAGGCACAGGCGGTATCGGTGGTAACCTTGAAGGCGACCAAATTATTTGTTTGCCACTTTCCTATCGACCTCAGTATTTGACCGCATCCTACACTGATGCAGGTGCTTGGGGTAAGGCTGCCAGCGATTTCGTTAAGGCTAACAAAAAGGAGTTGGGTATCAAAACCACTACTTGTTATTGTCTTATGGATTTGGGTAACATGACTCTTCGTGATCGCACCTTTTATGGGGCTCGTTTTAGAGAGTGTCTGTGAGCAAACTATAAGTAGTTGTTTGAACCATGAAACTTTATGGATTCTGCTCCCGGCACCGC
>Ga0209630_10001364_pt1 | contig 26239 bp, 24 predicted proteins | sample COG_01_FD_184745 | JGI IMG/M metagenome (GOLD analysis project Ga0209630, IMG submission 184745) | Pelagic Microbial community sample from North Sea - COGITO 998_met_01 (SPAdes) (version 2) | ecosystem: Environmental > Aquatic > Marine > Neritic zone/Coastal water | place: Helgoland, sampling... | reverse complement strand
CTGGATCAGGCTTGCGCCCATTGTCCAATATTCCCCACTGCTGCCTCCCGTAGGAGTCTGGGCCGTGTCTCAGTCCCAATGTGGCTGATCGTCCTCTCAGACCAGCTAAAGATCGTAGCCTTGGTGAGCCATTACCTCACCAACAAGCTAATCTTACGCAGGCTGATCTAGTAGCGAAAGCTTCAAAGAGAGGCCCTCTTTCTCCCGAAGGAGGTATACGGTATTAATCCGAGTTTCCTCGGGCTATCCCCTTCTACTAGGTACATTCCTACGCGTTACTCACCCGTTCGCCGCTCTACTCATATCCGAAGATACTTTCTCGCACGACTTGCATGTGTTAAGCCTACCGCCAGCGTTCAATCTGAGCCATGATCAAACTCTTCAATTATTATCATGTTTTTGTTGATTTTTATAAAAAATCTAAATTATTTTTTCTCGTATTTTGAACACCCACACGAGTAACCAAATATTTTTAAAGAACAACCGCCTCCAAGGACGGACGCGTATTCTAACTAAGTTATTAGGAAGAAGATACCTTTTTTGAAATTAATTTTTAATTAATTTCTTTGTCTACTAATTTCTTAGTATTTAGGAATTTCATCTTGGATCTGAGCTCTGATCCAATAGCCTCAATTGAATGCTTTTTTGTGGCCTCTCTATTACTTTTCATTAATGGTCCGCCTGATCCATCATTGCTTTGGCGACAATCATCGAGAAACTGATTTGCAAAATTTCCTGACTGAATATTTTCTAAAATTCCTTTCATGGCAATTTTAGTGTCTTCTGTAATAACCTTTGGACCACTTACATAGTCACCATACTCGGCAGTATTAGATATTGAGTAATGCATATTAGCAATTCCACCTTCATGAATAAGGTCTACAATTAATTTAGTCTCATGCAGGCACTCAAAATATGCCATCTCAGGACTATATCCACCCTCTACCAATGTTTCATAGCCAGCTTTTATTAATGCTGTCATTCCTCCACATAAAACTGCTTGCTCACCAAACAAGTCTGTTTCTGTTTCTTCTTTAAAAGATGTTTCTAGGACACCAGCTCTTGTTCCACCATTTGCTTTAGCATAAGAGAGAGCAACATCTTTTGCTGTATAGGGTTTATCTGAAATAGCATCTTTAAATACTGCGATGAGTGAAGGAACTCCACCATTTTCATTATAGGTACTTCTAACCGTGTGGCCTGGACCTTTTGGTGCAATCATAATTACACTTGTTGAATCATCAGGAATTATTTTATTAAAATGAATATTGAAGCCATGCGCAAAAGCTAAAATTGCTCCATTTTTAAGGTTAGTTTGAATTTGCTTTTCAAATATATCTTTCTGAAATTCATCAGGCGCAAGAATCATGACTAAATCAGATTCACTCACTGCATTTTCTACTGTCTCAACCTTTAATCCAGCTTCCTCTGCTTTATTCCAAGAATTAGAATCACTTCTGAGACCAACTACAACATTGACACCTGAATCATTTAGATTATTTGCATGAGCATGACCTTGGGAACCATATCCAATAATGGCAACTCTCATACCTTTTACAATATCTAAATTAGCATCATCATCATAATAAATTTTCATTTTCTTTTCCTATTAGATAGTTAATGTTTTGTTTGATTCATGCAGACCAAGACTTCCAGATCTTACAATTTCAATAACTTTATTTTTCTTTAGATTTCTTAAAAGATTATTTATATCAATAGAAGTTCCTGTTACAGAAATAACACAGGTGGTTGAGTCATTTTTTAGTATTTTTCCGTTAAGCGGTTTAATTATTTTCTTCATACTGGTTAAATCAACAACTTTAGATATTTTAATCAAAGCAAGTTCAAGCTCATGATGATCTCCTTCTGTTAAATCAGCAACTTTAATAATATCTATGAGTTTATTAATTTGCTTCATTATCTGCTCTACTGCAGATTCCGTTCCTCTAGTTGCAACTGTTAATCTTGAGTAAGACCCATCATGAACTGGGGCTACATTTAAGGATTCAATGTTATATCCTCTTTGATGAAAGAGTCCAACTACTCTTGCTAGAGCACCTGGCTTATTTTCAACTAACATCGCTAAAACTCTTTTCATGTTTTTTTGCCTCTTGATAGCCACATGTCTTTCATGCTCCCATTTGGAGAAACAAGCATTGGATATACATGCTCTGATTGATCAACATAAACATCGACAAATACAAGCTTATCCTTTAAAGCAAAGGCTTTTTCTAATGTTGGACCTAATTTATTTCTTTGTGTTACTTTGAATGCTTTGTGACCATATGCTTCAGTTAACTTAACAAAATCAGGTAATGATTCTTCATAAGTGCTTGCTGCATGTCTGCCGCTATAGTTCATATCTTGCCACTGTCTCACCATTCCTAGTGCCTGGTTATTTATATTAATGATTTTTACTGGCAGCCCATATTGCAAGCATGTTGATAATTCCTGGATACACATTTGGATACTTCCTTCACCAGTAATACAAACGACTTCTTTATTTGGAAATGCTAATTTAACACCCATAGCTGAAGGGAGACCAAAGCCCATAGTCCCAAGCCCTCCAGAATTAATCCAACGCCTTGGTTTATCAAAGTGATAATACTGAGCTGCAAACATCTGATGTTGTCCTACATCTGAAGTTACATACGCATCTCCTTTGGTAATTTTATAAACTTGTTGAACTACCTCTTGTGGCATTATTAATTTTGATTTAGATTTTTTTAGATACATTTCATGATCTAAACCATGCAGTCTTCTCCACTCTTTAATTTGATCATTCCATTTACTAATAGCTTCTGAATCTATTTTTATTTTAGATCTTTTAATTTCTTTAATAAGTGCATTAAGGGATTCTTTAACTTGTCCTACAATTGGAATATCTGCATTAATGATTTTTGATATAGAAGCTGGATCTACATCAATGTGAATAATTCTTGCATCAGGAGCGAACTTTGATGGTGTGTTTGTAATACGATCATCAAAACGCGCACCAATCGCTAGAATTAGGTCAGCATTATGCATTGCCATATTTGCTTGATATGTCCCATGCATTCCTAGCATACCCATAAAGTGCTTATCAGTTGCAGGATAGACCCCTAAACCCATTAATGTATTTGTTACAGGCACATTTAGTATTTTATTTAATGCTTTAAGTTGTGTTGAAGCATTACCCATTATGGCTCCACCTCCAGCATAGATAACTGGTCTTTCAGAAGACAAGATTGCTTTAGCGGCTTTCTTAATTTGACCGGGATGTGGATGAACTTTTGGTTGATAAGATCTCAAATTCACCTTTGAAGGTTTTTTATATTCAAATTTATTTTCTGGAGCTGTTATATCTTTAGGAATATCTATAACAACAGGTCCAGGTCTTCCTGTTGTTGCTATATGAAATGCTTCATTGATGATTGACGGGATATCTTCTGTTCTTTGCACGATATAACTATGTTTAACAATTGGTCGTGAAACTCCAATCATGTCTGTTTCCTGAAAGGAATCTGTTCCAATAAGATGGCTAGCAACTTGACCAGATACAACTATTAAAGGAATAGAGTCCATAAATGCAGTTGCTAAACCTGTAATAGCATTAGTTGCTCCAGGTCCTGAGGTAACAAAAACAACACCAGGCTTTCCAGTAGCCCTAGCATATCCATCTGCAGCATGCGTAGCACCCTGCTCGTGCCTTACTAGAATATGTTCAATTTTTTTTTGCCTAAAGATAGCATCATAGATATGCAGGGCAGCACCCCCTGGGTAACCAAAGATAAACTTGACTCCTTCTTCACGAAGAGCCCTCATTAACATGTCGCCGCCAGAAAGTTTCAACTTAGACCTAAAAAAACTATAAGAATGGGGTTTATATTATTTTATGATACAAAAAACAAGTCTTTTGCAATATTCTTTGTATTAGATTTATCCTTTAATGATTGCTTCTTGTAATTTCTGCATGTCTTGAGGAATCTTAACTGACCATTCAAATATCTTTTTTGATTTATGATGACAAAAAGAAATATAAGCAGCATGAAGGGCTTGTCTTGGAAATTCACGAACATATTTAATCAACTCTAATGACGAGTTTTTAGCAATTTTTTTTCTTGGGTTGTAAGTTGAATCTCCAATAATAGGAAGATTTTTTGAGGCAAGATGAACTCTTATTTGATGAGTTCTTCCTGTTTCAATTAAAACGTCAAGCACGGCATATCCGTTATATTTATTTATCAATTTAATAAATGAAATAGATTCCTTGCCATCATGCCTTATTGCCATCTTTGTCCTGTTTTTTGAATCCCTTCCTATTGGCTCATTTATCTCAAAACTTCCAATAGTCTCTCCTGTTGCAATAGCTACATATTTTTTAGTAACTTTTCTTTCTTGCATTTCTTGGATGAAGTAATTCCTAAAGGATTCTGTTTTGGCTACAACTAAAACACCAGAAGTGTCTTTATCTAGACGATGCACTATGCCGCTTCTTGGTATATTTACTAATTGAGGATATTTATTTAATAATCCATTAGCTAAAGTCCCATTGTGACATCCTGATCCAGGATGCATTACTAACCCAAATGGCTTATTTACAATAAGAAAATCTTCTTCCTCATAGCACACTTCAAATTCAATATTTTCAGGCGCCCATGAAACTTTAACTTCCTGAATAGGGTCAATTTCAATCTCATCACCCTCATAAACTGAATCTTTCGGTGCACATATTTCTCCATTCACTAGCACTCTTCCTTGGAGAATCCATTTTTTTATTTGAGTCCTAGAAAAATCTGGAAACATTTTTGTAGCTACGACATCTAAGCGCATTTTATTATCACTTTCTAAAACTTTTTGTAGATTTGTCATTGAACTTTAGTAAACTTTTTTTATCTAAATAATAAATTTAAAACTTAATTACCAATAATAAATGTAAAATACACATTATGAATAAAAAAACTTTTTCTATAATTTATTTAAGTATAAGTGTTATTGCCTCTTCATTAATACTATCTGGGTGCAATAGTGACCAGCAAGAAATTGAGCGACCTGAAAAAATATATTATGACCAGGCACAAAGAAGGATGAAAGCTGGCAATTATTTTGGTGCTATTGACTCACTTACAGCAATAGAGAGTCAGTATCCTTTTGGAAAATATTCTGAGCAGGCTCAAGTAGAACTTATTTATGCATATTTTATGAATTCAGAGAATGAAGCAGCCCATTCAAGTGCAGAGAGATTTATTAGATTGCATCCAAGACACCCAAATATAGATTACGCCTATTTCATGAAGGGTCTATCAAGCTTTACTGCAGATAAAGGTTTTATGGTCAGAATTATAGGAACTGATTTATCAACTCGCGATATATCAGGTGCCAAAGATTCTTTTTCAGAACTCACAGAATTTCTTACAAGATTTCCTGATAGTCAATATGCGTCTTATGCAAATCAAAGAATTGTTTATCTAAGAAATCTCATTGCAAGTGGTGAACTTGCAGCAGCAGACTATTATGTAAAAAGAAAGGCATATGTAGCAGCTATTAGAAGAGCTAATTATGTTATTGAAAATATACCTAATTCAAGCGAAAATTTAAGGGCGCTTAATATACTATCAACTTCATATTTAGCTTTGGGCTATACTCAACTTTACGAAGATACACTAAGTGTTATTGCTTTAAATAAATCTAAATTTAAAACTAATGACCTTAAAAAAGAGCCTTCTTGGTCATGGAAGTCAATTATTGGTATGAATCCAGGTTCTAGTTCTTAAAAATTTAAACTTTGGCAAAGAAAACTTGATCGCAAAGGTTAAGAAAATCCTCTAGCATTTCATCAGAAGGTTTGTAGATTCTTGCTCTCTTGTCTTTGGTTGATTTCTTTTCGATGATATATCCAGCTCTAACTGCTTTTTTTAATTCAGTTACCCTAGTTGCCCTCGAAGCAATTTGTGATGGAACTACTTGAATTGCATCTTCTTGGGTTATTTCTTTTTCTTTAAATGCTTCGTACATGAAAGCTAAAAGAAAATGGAACCTGTATGTAGTTTCTTGGAAGTACTTCATTGAATCTGCTATATCTGGACTAAATAATGTGCAGTCTAGTAGGTGCTTGATTTTAATGTTTGCCTGTTCTTCTCTTTGATTCATATTGGTTCTGGATGTTAGGGCGTGTAGTATGTCAGAATTATTATTTTTGAAAAGACTATGACCAAAAATTTGAACATATAATTATGTTTTAATCTTTTTAAGAAAAATAAACATAGCTGGAATATAAAAAACAGCAATTATCGATGAGCCAATAACTCCAACTATCATTCCCCATGCTAAAGGTCTAAAAAATAAACTAGCGAATAAAAGTGGAAGAAAACCTCCAATGGTAGTAGCGGATGTTGTTAAGACATGTCGAGTTGATCGAATTACAATCTCTACTAATTGGGCCTTGGTTAGGGCTGCTTTTTCTGCTTCTTCTTTTATATGTGACAGGACCACAATAGAGTCATTGATAGCTAAGCCTGCTAGGCCAATTGCACCAACAGTAGCAATAAAACCATAGTTTTGTTGTCCGACAACCAAGCCAACAAAAGAAAGCCCGACACATAAAATTGCCACAGATAGAATAATTCCTGCTTGAGTAAATGAATTTAATGCAGCTACTAAACCTATAATGATTAAAACAAAAAATATAGCCGCAGATGAGATAATTTGTCCCTGAGATTCAGCAGCAGTTTCAGCCTCACCATCAGATTCTAGAGAATACCCAGATGGCAAAGATTCTTTGAAAGCTTCTATATCATTTTTAATAGAGGATTCAACTCCAGACGCTAGCTTCCCTGTCCATATCTTGCCTTGAACACTATTCTTTTTTTCTCCATTATTTCGTTGAATAAACTCAGAAGTTCTGGTTAAAACGGTTTGGCCAAAACTCTCTACATAATCAAGACTGGCTGGTCCAGATAATGTAAGCATGCCAACATTTTCTATAGATGAATTTACTCCTCCTAAACTTTTTACTCTTATTGATAAATCTTTATTTCCATCAAGCATAGATCCAACAACTATGCCGTTATTAGCAGCAGCAAGTTCAATTAAAATAGTTTCCATTTGTTTTGCTGATAAGGCCATATTTGAATTATTTAAATCAATCTCTATATTTGTTTCATAAGAAGAGAGTGCTGCATTGGTTGAGCTTATGTTTGGGGCCTTGCTAATAATAAGCTCTAGTTTTTCTCCAAGCAGTTGTAGTATTTCTGGATCATCACCCTTAATTGCATAATCTATGGCTGCAAAAACTGGTGGACCCGAATAAAATTTATCTACTCTAACCTCGATATCTGGATTAGCTTTGGAAAGTTGCTTTGCTAAATCAGGAAGAATTGGCATCATGTCATTAAAGCTAGTAGAGAAATATACTCCTTCAGCAACATGATTTGATCCGGTCTTGGAGTCACCTGCAACTACGTTATAAAGAATGCGAGGTAACATTCTACCAATAAACCAAACATCACTTTCCACTATGCCTGTCTTAAAAATCTGCTCACGAATTTCATAAACTTTTTTCTCAGTTTCTAAAGCAGTTGAATTCATAGGTAACTCAATAGTCACTCTAAACATATTCCTATCTTGAGCAGGAAAAAAGTCTCTTGGTAATGTATTGAATAGGGTAAATCCTAAAATAGGTAAGAATAATGCTATTCCCATAGCTCTTCTCGGTTTGAAGTATGCCCAGGAAAGCAAGGCTCTATATTTATCAAGTAACATTTTATTTGAATAGCCATTCTGATTAAAAGATATCTTATTAAAAAAAGTTACTTTTTCTAAATAAGCCATCATGACTGGCACGATTGTTAATGCTAAAAATAAAGATGAAGTAATTGCCAAAATAACTGTTACTGCCATCCCTCCAACAAATTCTGTGCTTGATCCTTCACCAGTTGCAATTGGAAGAAAAGCAAATACAGTAGTAAAAGTAGCTGCCAACAATGGAACAACAAGTTGATGAATAGTCTTATTAATTGCATCCCTAGGCTCTAATCCAGAAGATCGCCTATGCCTGTAATCTTCAACAACGATTATTCCATTATCAATTAATAAACCAAGAGCAATAATAATTCCTGTTATTGATGTTTGATGAAGAGGCATTTCAAGGAATCTGCAGCCTATTAATACCATTGAAATAGTAAAAGGTAATATTGCGCTAACAATTAACGCTGCTCTAAAACCCAAAAGAAAGAAGCTTATAAGAAGCACCAGGGCAATTGCAGAAAGCACACTATTGGTCAATGTATTGAACATCTTTTTGGTATAAAAAGATTCGCTATAAATATTTTCTAAAATAATTTCATCTGGAAGAATATCTCTAAATTCATTAGCAACTTTGTCTGCCTGGCCAACATATAGATCTATCCTTTGCCCAAAAGATGCTTTAGCCTCCACAAGAACTGATCTTTTGCCATTACTTAAGGCTATATCCTCAATAGGGGTATAAGGTTGCTTTGAAACACTAGCAATATCTTGTAGTTTTATAACGCCATATCCATCAATAACTTGAATTGGTAAATCTTTGATTTGAGATACATTTATTAAATTCTCTTTAACTTTTAATAAAATTTCATTATTTGAATCAGAAGTTTTTCCAATAGGTCTCTTGCTATCATAGTTTCCTATTGCTTGGCTGACTTGAGCCAGAGATAGATTAAGTAGAGCTAATTTTTCAGTATCTATTTCAACTAAAATTTCTTCATCAGCTAAACCAAATAAATTGGTTCTTTCGGTATTATCAACAAAAGCTAATTTTCTTCTTAATTCATCGCCAAGCCTGGACATCAAAATAATAGGTGCTGCGCCCTCACCTTCCCAAGTTAAAGCATAGAGAACTGAAATTGGTGGGCCAGAAGAACGTACTAACTCTACAGAAGCAGTTTTGGGCAGCGAAGGCTCTACTAGAGAAATTTTATCAAGAACTTCGGACCAAGTTGCTTCAATTAAATCAAAGGGTACAGAGTCTTTTAGCTCAACTAGCATTTGGGCAAAGCCTGCTTGAATATTTACATCTAGTTCTTTAATTTCGATGATTTCTTGAAGTCCAGATTCAAGTTTAGTTATAACTTGAGTTTCAAGTCTTGCTGCAGAAGATCCAGGATCAATAACTATTACAGATGCCCATCTTTGAGCCAGTTCGGGATTTTCTTGTCTTGGTATCGAAATATAAGAAGAGGCACCAGCAAGTAAAATAAATACTAATGTAAGTATTAAGATTCTAGGTCGATCAATAAAAATGTTAACCAAATTCATTATTAATTAATTAACTGGCCTTCTATTACTTTTGTTGCTCCGCCTTTGATCACTTGATCTCCATTTTTTAATGTGCCTGAAACAAAAGCATTAGTTCCTTCGTAATAAATTACTTCAACTAACTCTTTATTTATCTTATTAGATCTATCAACTGTATAAACTGACCATAGGCCTCCATCTGACTGTGAAAGCGCCTTTATAGGGATCCAAGTTCCACGAGCATTCTCATAAATCTCAAGCTCAAGATTGATTACTGCCCCAGGAACAAAAAAAGTATTAAATTCAAAAATTGCTAACCTATTATTTGAACCCCCCAGCGACATTGGTGATAATCTCTTTAATGTACCCAACACAGTTTTTCCGTTTAGATTAAATGCATAAGTTTCTTTCAATGAAACTTTTTTAACTAAATTTAATGGCATTGCAATATGCGCCTCTACTTTCTCTGAATCAAGAATTTCTAAAACTGGGAGGCCAGGATTTATTACTGTTCCTTCATCTAAATATCTACTTTGGATCAACCCGTTAAAAGGAGCTAATATTTTTGTTTGCTCTAGCTTTACTTGATAAAAATCTTGTTGAGATTTAGCAACTGCAAAATCAGATTCAGCTTTGTCTAGCTCTTGAATTGATATATGCCCCTGAGCCTTTAAGTCCTTAAAGCGTTCTAATAGTTGTTCTGCTAATTTATATTTAGCATCTGCTTGATTTAAATTTGCCAAAATTTCTCTATTATCTAATTCAGCTAATACAGTACCCTTTTCTACTTTATCACCAATATCAACACTGATAGTTTGGACTTTTCCACCTATCTGGAAAGCAACTTTAGATTGCTGTACTGCATATAATTTTCCAGGAAGTTGCTTAGTAACTTTATAGCTATCAAACATCGAAACTTCTAGTATTTCAAGAGATAAAGGCTCAGCATTTGCTTGAATACTCAAGCAAGAAATAACAAATATTTTTTTAAATATGTTCATAAATTAAGTATGCAATACTTTGACTTTTTAGTATTAATGTTTACAGTGAAAACATAGTATAATTAATATGTTTACAGTGTCAACATGTTAGTTGTCAAATTATAAAGAAATAATGAAATATCATCACGGAAATTTAAAAGAAAATCTAATTCAGCAAGCGGTCTTGGCTTGTGAGGAATCGGGCTGGGAAAATATAAGTTTAAGAAATCTTGCCAAGCAATTAAATGTTTCACAAACTGCTCCTTATAGGCATTTTGAAACTAAAGAAGATTTACTGGCTGAAGTTGCTGCTAAAGGCTTCGAAAAAATGAATGCTGATATGGATAAAACAACTAATTTCTTAGCAAATGGTCTGGCGTATTGTGATTTTGCTTTAAAATACCAAAATACATATGATTTAATGTTTGGAAATTCTCTTGGGAGTTTTACCCAATACCCTGCACTTTTAGATCAAGCTCACTCTGCTTTCATGACTTTAGAAGATAATTTAGAAGATCATCTTATAAATTTAGGACACAGTGATGTATCAAAGGAGATTATTGAAGAAAAAGCATTATCTGTATGGGCATTTATGCATGGGATAGTGGGTATCTTAAGAAAAACTGAGATTGCATCTGCTGATACTTCGCCATCTGAAGGCCCAATGAAAATTATGAATAATCTTGCCAATAATTGGGATAAATATATTGAAAAATCTATTAATAATATCCTTTCTATCTAATAGGTTTTACTTCAATTTCAATTTTTTCAGAATAGAATTGTGGCATATGTGCAAAGTTGCCCATCAGCAGTCTTAGTGAATGTTTGCCAGGAGATAATTCAATCTCTGTTTCGGTTTGCCCACCACCAAAGTGAATATAATTTTTGCTGCTTGGAATAGGAAGTTCAAAATTAGGAATATCAGCGTCAATAATTAAATGATGATGGCCTGCATCACATTTATCTATGCCTGCAGGAGATATATTAAAATTCTTAAGCCCGAAAATAACCTTTACAGGCGAAGTTAACACAGCTCCTTCTTCTGGAGTAATAAAATAGACTTCTGGATTTCCAGTTCTGCAATCCTCTGCAATTAATGGAAAAGCATAAAAAGAAATTAACAAAGCAAAGAAATAAGTAAAATGTTTAAATGCGATATTGGGATAGAGTTTAATTTTCATGTAATGAATTATACTGGTATTAAAATATTTGTATGAAAAATAGTATAAGAATTTCTGGCGGCCTCTTAAAAGGAAAGAAAGTGCCATTTGATTTTAAAAGTTCTTTAAGACCTACTTCCAATAAATTAAAAGAAATTCTTTTTAACTGGCTTCAATTTGAAATAAAAGGCTCGATCTGTCTTGATCTATTTGCTGGAACTGGTTCTATTGGTATTGAGGCTGTCTCCAGAGGCTCAGCTAAGACGATCTTTGTTGAACTTAATAAAAGAAATTACTCTCAATTATCAAAAACTCTTGTATCTTTAGATTTAAAAGAAAAAACAAAGATTTATTTTAAGGATGCAAAAACTTGGATTAAAAATAATGATCTGTCTAGCTTTGATCTTATATTCCTTGATCCTCCATTTGAAGAGAATTATGAATTAAAAATTCTTAACGTTTTGATTCAAGATAAAAATTTAAAATCCTCATGTAAAATCTATCTTGAATATAGTAAATTTACCGATTTAGTTATTCCAGATTCTGTAACTATACTTAAAGAGAAATCAGTGGGTGATGTGAAAGCTTTATTACTTTGTATAAATGAAAATTAAAATAGCAACTAGACAATCAGAGCTTGCTCTATTTCAAGCTAATTATGTAGCTGAGAAATTAAATCAATTGGAGGGAGTTACTACTGAACTTATTCCATTGTTATCTGAAGGAGACCAAACAAATAAACCCCTTCATGAAATTGGTGGTAAGGGTTTGTTTGTAAATAAACTAGAATCAGCTTTAATTTCTGGAGATGCTGATATAGCAGTTCATAGCTTAAAAGATGTTCCTGCTTTGCTGGATAGTAAATTCGAAATAGCCTCAATTTTTCAACGAGAATCTGCTTCTGATATCTTATTATCTAAAGAGGGTTGGTCTTTAGATACATTGCCTATAAATTCCGTAATTGGAACTTCTAGTCCCCGAAGAAAGTCGCAGATATTAAACTTAAGACCTGATCTAAATACTATTCCAGTAAGAGGAAATATTGCAACAAGAGTAAAAAAGTTAAATGATGGTGCCTTTGATGCACTAATTGTTGCGAAGGCTGCCTTAAATCGTTTAAACCTTAATTTTACAAATACATATGAGTTTTCTCTTGAAGAAATGTTACCTGCTGCCTCCCAAGGCTTTATTGGTGTTGAATGTATAAAATCAAATACAAAAATACATAATATTCTTAAGCAAATTAATAACGATACCGCCTATCTCCTCGCGGAAGCAGAAAGAGCTTTTGTAGCTAAACTTAATGGATCATGTTTATCTCCAATTGCGATATATTGTTTTGAAGAAAAAGAAGTGGTTCATATTATTGCTAAGGTCTTGTCTCAAGATGGACAAAAAAAATTATACAAAAGAATTAAATCAAGCAAGTCTGAATTAAAAGAAGATATATCTAGCTTAGCTAATGAGTTTCTTTCTAGGGGCTCTAACACAATAATTCTAGAGTAATGATAATTAATACAAGACCAAAGATCTTATCCAGTAAGCTAAATTCTCTAAGTTATGATAAAAATTTAAAAGTTATAAATGCGCCTCTTTCTTCGGTCGAATCATTAACCTTTAATATTGATACGATAAATTTAAAATCTAGACTTCAAGAGAATGGCTATTATAAAAATATTATATTCACCAGCCAAGCTTCAGCAATTTTTGGGCTTGCTAGTCTTAAAGAGATTGATGAAATGAAAAGTTTTAATATTTTTGCTGTTGGGCCAGCTACAAAAAGCGTTATTACAAAGGCAGGATTTAATTCTTTAACGCCTAAAGAACCTTCTTCAAAAAGCCTCTTTAGTATGATCAAGAAAAACTATCCTGGAAGAAATCTATTATTTTGCGGGGAAAACTCTAATAAATTTCTACAGAAAAAACTTGAGGGAGTTATTGACGAAATAATTTGTTATAAATTAGTTTATTCAAAAACTAATTTAGATCTTATTGCAGATGGTCCAAAAATTACTTTAATTTATAACTTTCTAACCTTTTTATATATGTTTGAGTCGCTTGATTTAGCAGTAATTAAGAACAAGGTATTTGTTGTAGCTTCGATGGGAATTAAAGAGAAGATATTAGAAATGACTACAGATATAAATCTTCAAATTTGTGTAGCAAAAGACCCTTCTGATAATTCAATGCTAGAGAGAGCAAAAGAAATTATTTAGATTTCTTTCCATTCCCATTCTTCATAGATGAGAAGAATTCATCATTAGTTTTAAATGATTTTAATCTATCAATTAAGAATTGAATGCCTTGAGCATCTTCCATTTCATCTAAGATCTTTCTAAGAACCCACATTCTTTGTAGCTCTTCATCTGAGGTCAGTAGATCTTCTCTTCTTGTACCTGACCTTCTTATGTTGATTGCAGGATAAATTCTTTTTTCAGCAATTTTTCTTTCTAGATGAATTTCCATATTACCTGTACCTTTAAATTCTTCATAGATAACTTCATCCATTTTTGAGCCAGTATCGACAAGGGCAGTTGCGAGGATCGTAAGACTTCCACCTTCTTCTAAATTCCTTGCAGCTCCAAAGAATCTTTTCGGTCTCTCAAGGGCATTTGAATCAACTCCACCACTTAATATTTTTCCAGATGCAGGTTGAACTGAGTTATATGCTCTTCCAAGTCTAGTTATAGAATCGAGCAGGATAACAACATCTTTCTTATGCTCTACCAATCTTTTTGCTTTTTCTATGACCATATTTGCAACCTGAACATGCCTAGTAGGTGGCTCATCAAATGTACTTGCAACAACTTCACCTTTTACAGTCCGAGACATTTCTGTGACTTCTTCAGGTCTTTCATCAATCAGTAAAACAATTAATTCAACTTCTGGATTATTATTTTTTATTGAGTGAGCAATACTTTGAAGCATGAGAGTTTTACCAGCTTTAGGCGGGGAAACTATTAAACCTCTTTGGCCCTTTCCAATTGGAGCTATTAAATCAATTATTCTAGAAGACAGATCTTCATTAGACCCACTACCCTGCTCTAAACCCAGTCTTTGATTAGGAAAAAGTGGTGTTAAGTTCTCAAATAATATCTTGTTCTTGGTTTTGTTTGGAGCTTCACCGTTGATTGTATCCAAATGAACTAAAGCGAAATATCTTTCTTGATCCTTGGGAGGTCTAATCTTGCCTTGAACAGAATCACCTTTCCTTAGGCTAAATTTTCTTATTTGACTTGGTGAAACATAAATATCATCTGGGCCAGCACAGTATGATCCTTCAGGAGATCTTAAGAAACCAAAACCATCGTTAAGAATTTCTAAAACTCCGCCTCCGTAAATATCTATACCCTCACCTGATTGATGCTTAAATATTCTAAAAATAATATCTTGTTTTTTGAGCCTGCCAACATCTTCAAGACCAAGTTCAGTGGCTATATCAACTAACTCACTTATTGGTTTAAGTTTAATATCTGTTAAATTCATGTGTTATTTTCCTAATGTCAGTGGGATTTAAAAAAGGGATAGCCCCTTGGCTAGATATATAAAAATGATAATTCTTTTTTATGAAAGATGCAAAGCTTGTGTATAAAATTTAAATTTCCGAATTTACGAATTCAACAAGCTGCTGCTTTGATAATGCCCCTATTTCAGTTCCTGAAGGTTCCCCCTCCTTAAATATTATTAATGTAGGTATTGAGCGAATGCCGTATTTTGCAGCAATATCTCTACTTGAATCTACATCCATTTTACAAACTTTTATCTGTTCAGAGTACTCAGAAGCAACCTCTTCAACAGTGGGGCCAAGTTGTTTACATGGTCCACACCACTCTGCCCAAAAATCAACAAGAACAGGTTTGTCAGAAGATAACACTTCTGATTCAAAATTTTCTAAATTTACTTCAACTACATTACTCATTTATTTAACTCCATGATTATTTCTTTGGCTGCGTATGTTAGAACTGCGTCAGCACCAGCTCGCTTAAAACATAAAAGAGATTCTGACATCACTTCTGGTTCAAGCCATTTATTTTCAATTGCGGATTTAAGCATACTGTACTCTCCACTTACCTGGTAAGCAAATGTAGGAACATTAAATGTTTCTTTGACTTTGCTTATTATATCAAGATATGGCATTCCAGGTTTTACCATAACAATATCTGCTCCTTCACTTATATCTAATGCAACTTCATGAAGTGCTTCACTTGAGTTAGCTACATCCATTTGATATTCAGCCTTAGTTGATTTTCCAAGATTAGAGCTAGAACCTACCGCGCTTCTAAATGGACCATAAAATTTTGAATTATATTTAGCTGCATAAGATAAAAGAATAATATTTTTAAAATCTTTTTCCTCTAAAGCATTTCTAATTAGTTTTATTCTACCGTCCATCATATCTGATGGAGCAATAATATCAGCTCCACTTTCAGCCAGAGCTAATGATTGTTTTACTAATTGATCAAGAGTTTTATCATTATCTACATACCCGTCAACTAAAATACCATCGTGGCCATGACTTGTATAAGGATCAAGGGCTACATCTGAAATAATAATAATTTCAGGAACTAAATTTTTTATTTTTTCAATTGCATTACAAATTAGATTGTTTTGGTTGATAGCCTCTGTCCCAAATTCATCTTTTTTATCTGGATTAATTACAGGGAATAGTGCTACCGATTTAATGCCTAAGTTTGCTAGTTCTTCAATCTCATTTTCAATCGAATCAAGTCCAAATCTTGATATCCCTGGCATTTGAGGTATAACTTCAGTTCCTTTCAAATCTTCTTTTATAAAAAGTGGTTGGATTAAATCATCTCCAGTTAATATATTTTCCCTAACCATATCTCTGATAAAAGGCTTTGAGCGCAGGCGTCTTAATCGGGTCAACGGAAATTTTCTTTTAGTAAACATATAAATAAATTATCTGGTTTTAATCAGTTATTGCTCCAAGGCTTGCAGATTTTACACTTTTTGCGTATTTTGCCAATACGCCTTTTTTTGGATGCTTTATCGGGTTTATCCAATCTGATTTTCTTTTAGTTAAGTCTTCATCAGAAATGTCTATAGACAACAAATCTTTATCTGCATCTATGGTAATCTTATCCCCATCCATAACAAGAGCTAGTGGACCTCCATCAAAGGCTTCAGGCGTTATATGGCCTACAACAAAACCATGTGTTCCACCTGAGAATCTTCCATCTGTAAGAAATGCAACCTTGTCGCCAAGCCCCTGACCCATAATTGCAGATGTTGGTTTTAGCATTTCTCTCATTCCAGGACCACCTTTCGGCCCCTCATATCTGATGATTATTACGTCACCTGGCTGGATAACTTTATTTAGAATCGCCTTGAGGCCTTCTTCTTCAGAATTAAATACTTTTGCAACACCACTAAAAATTGTTCCCTCTTTACCAGTAATTTTTGCCACAGCACCTTCAGGAGAAAGATTGCCATAAAGTATTCTTAGGTGGCTACTATTTTTAACAGGTTCATCTAAGCCCATGATAATAGATTGCTTTTTAGTATAACCATTAATATTTTGTAGATTTTCTCTAACAGTCTTGCCAGTTACCGTTAAACAGTCGCCATGAAGCAAGCCTTGATCTAGTAACATTTTCATAACTGGTTCAATGCCTCCTTGGGCATTAAGCTGAGACATAAAGTGGCTTCCAAATGGTTTTAAATCTGCAAGAACTGGAGTCTTCTTACCAATCCTACTAAAGTCGTCTAAATCAAGTTCAACATCAATTGCATGTGCCATGGCTAACAAATGCAATACGGCATTAGTTGATCCACCAAGAGCAATTACAACTGTAATAGCATTTTCAAATGCTGCCTTGGTCATAATATCTGAAGGTTTGATGTCATGTTCTAACAAGTGCATGACAGCGTCACCGGATGCTTTGCAATCATTGATCTTATTATTAGATAAGGCATCTTGACTACTACTTCCTGGGAGGCTCATTCCTAGAGCTTCAATTGCAGAAGCCATAGTATTAGCTGTATACATTCCACCACATGAACCAGGTCCTTTAACTGAAATTGTTTCAATCTCGATCAGCTCTTCTTCAGATATGTCTCCCTTTGCATATTCGCCAACTTTTTCACAGACTGTCACATAGTCTGTATTTTTTTCACTTGGTCTAATTGAACCACCATAGATAAAAATAGAAGGTCTATTTAGTCTAGCTAAACCAATTAAGCACCCAGGCATATTTTTATCACAACCGCCAATAGCTATGACGCCATCATATCCAAGACAGCCAACAACAGTTTCAATAGAATCAGCAATTACTTCTCTTGAAACAAGAGAGTATTTCATTCCTTGAGTTCCCATTGAAATGCCATCAGAAACTGTAATTGTATTAAATAAAACACCTTTGCCGCCTGCATGGCTTATTGAATCTTCGACAATATCCGCTAATCCATTTATGTGCATGTTGCATGGCGTAACTTTTGCTCCTGTGGATGCAATACCAACAAAAGGTTTCTGAAAGTCTTCGCTTGTAAAGCCTGCACCACGCAGCATAGCTCTCGATGCAGCTTGATTTGGTCCATCAATTAAATGTTTCGAATACTTTCTATTTTTCATAAATTTCTAGTTAGTTGCATACTTGAGAGCAGCTGTAAGCAACTTGTTTGTATAGTCTTTTTTTGGATTATCAAATACCTCATTTGCTTTTCCTGACTCAACTAAATCTCCATCCTGCATGACAAAAATATAATCAGATACTGCTCTAATTACTTTTAGATCATGACTTATAAATAAATAAGTTAGTTCGTATTTATCTTGAATATCTTTAAGCAAATCGATTATTTGGATTTGTATTGATCTATCTAAAGCTGAAGTTGGTTCATCAAGAATCATGAAGGCAGGTTGTAAAATGATAGATCTAGCAATAGCAATTCTTTGTCTTTGACCGCCAGAAAATTCATGAGGGTACTTAAATTTCATATTAGGGTCTATGCCTACATCAACCATAGCCTCATCAATTCTTTTATTCTTCTCCTCTTTGGTTAAATTAAAATGGACATCGAGGCCTTCTCCAATAATTTCTCCAATTGTCATTCTAGGAGAAAGGGATCCATATGGATCTTGAAAAACAATTTGAATATCTTTTTTTAAGTTTTGCATTTCCTTGCGATCATATGATTGTAAATCCTTACCTTGATAGAATATTTTTCCTTCATAATTGATTAAATTAGCTATAGCCCTTCCTAGAGTGGACTTTCCAGATCCTGATTCTCCAACAAGTCCAATAGTTGTATTTTTCTGAATATCAAAAGAAATATTTTTAACCGCATGAAATCTATTCTTCTTTAAAAAGTTCATCGACGGAATATCATAGAATATGTCTAATTTTTCTACTCTGACCATTGATGAAGTCTCTAATAGAAGATCTGTTTTTGGAAGAGGCTCAGAGTCCAATAATTTTTTTGTATACTCGTCCTGAGGATGATCAAAAATTTGTTGAGTATTACCTTGTTCAACAATTTTTCCATCCTTCATTACACTCACAGTATCTGAAAATTCTCTTACAAGCCCCAGGTCATGAGTTATAAAAAGAATGGACATTCCGAGTTCTGATTTTAATTTGCCCATAAGATCTAATATTTGAGCTTGAATTGTTACATCAAGCGCAGTAGTAGGTTCATCTGCAATAAGCAATTTAGGTTTATTAACCAGAGCCATAGCAATCATAATTCTTTGTCTTTGACCGCCAGAAAGCTCATGAGGATATGCATTAAACCTCCTATCTACATCAGGGATTTCAACTAATTCCATAAGATTTTTAGCTTCTCTTTCAGCCTCTGATCTTGATAAACCTGAATGCAGTAATGACGATTCCATAATCTGTTTTCCAACTTTATGATAAGGGTTTAATGAGGTCATTGGTTCTTGAAAAATCATAGAAACCTGATTGCCTCTGATAGATCGAAGTTGACTTTTTGAAGCATTGAGAATATCTGTGCCATTAAAATTAATTGATGATTCGTTGCCATAAGAAGATTTTAATTCTGGCAAAAGCTGAAGAATTGACATAGCTGTAACAGATTTACCTGAACCTGATTCTCCAACTAATGCCATGGTCTCATTTTTATCAAGGCTAAGACTTATAGTGTCTACTGCTCTAAACTTTGTATCTCTTACATTGAAGTCTACAGATAAGTTTTTAATGTCTAATAATTTATTCATAATATTTTTTTATAGTCTTTTAAAAAATCTTCAGCAGCATATTTAGCAGCCTTTAATTTTGTCATATTTACAAATCCATGGAACATATTCGGATAATGAATATGCTCAACACTAACTCCAGCTTCATTTAATAAGGCTGCGTACTCTTCGCCCTCATCAGATAAAGGATCAAATCCAGCTGTAATAATTAAAGTTTTTGGATTTTCTAAATTAGTTGGGAAATTCCTTAAGTTAAATCTTATATCTTCATTATCCCTATTTGAACTTTTAAGCTGTTCCCAAAACCAGATCATTGTATCATTTGTTAAGAAATATCCATCCCCAAATAAATTATGGGACTCGGAAGAGCATGATGGATCTGTCATTGGATAAATTAGGCACTGACTTGCAGGCATTGGTTTGTTATTAAGAGATAGATGGTTAGATGTTGATGCTGCTAAATGAGCGCCTGCGCTATCACCACACAAGCTAATGTTAGAAGTTTCATGACCTAAATTATTTAACCATTCGATCGCCATACAGGAATCATCAAGGGCCTTTGGAAATTTATTTTCTGGAGCTAATCTATAATTTAATGAAAAGATTTTGGCTTCAAGAATATTAGCCATTGTTGAGACCCATCTATCGTGAGTCATCACATCACCCAATACGTAGCCTCCTCCATGAAAATATAAAATAACTTTCTGCGTAGAAATTGTATTTGGCTTGTACTCCCTTAATAAAATAGTCTCTTCAGATGGTAATTTGTGGTCAAAAGTCTTAACATTTTTAGAAGGTTTTAGAGAAACTGGAGAAGCAATTCTAGCTTCATTTATAGCAACTCTTAGTTCATCAACAAAATCTACTTTTGTTAAAAGGCTTGAAGGAGTCATTGCTATCAATAATGAGGATTTAAAATCTAAGACTTGCCCTCTTATATATACATCTTTCTTCCAAACAAAAATCCTTATTACCCAGGCAGGTAAAAGAAAAAATATATTTAGTAGTATTCTTCGATATGGCATTAATAACAAGATAACAAACTTTATAAAATTAAATAAAAAAATCTCTTTCTAACATTAATTTCATATAATGATTCAATGTCATCAAGATCTACATATCTATTATACTTTTTATTGATTTTTATTCATGAAAACCTTGTAAGTAATGATCTTTTATATCAATTAAGCAAACAACAAGAAGATATTCTGAGCGCTCAAGATGCATTTGTCGTTTCTATTGATATTGATAAAAGTGGTGTAGATCTTAATTGGGAGATTGCTCCAAAACATTATCTCTATCTTAGAGATATTAAAACGAAACGTAACGGATTAGATGTCAAATATCATGTAAGGAATAGTAATCAAAGTAAGTATGATGACGCTTTTTTTGGAAATGTCTTGATCTTAAAAGAAAAATTTGAAATTTCTATTTTAATTCCAGATATTGTCAACAATACTCAAGATACTATTACAGTAGATTATAGAGGGTGTGCGGAAGCTGGTTTTTGTTATCCAATGGAAACCTTATCATTTAGAATTTCTGATAAAATCCTGTAATAGCCAAGAAAATACCGCTAAAATCAATAAAAATGAAAATGCTACTACTCAATGGTCCAAATCTCAATTTACTTGGTAAAAGAGAAGCTGATATTTATGGAAATATGACTTTAGATGAACTCAATTCTAAATTAATAAAAATAGCTGAAGACAATGGTTGTAGTTTAGATGCTCTTCAGTCTAATGCTGAACATGTGCTAATTAATGCAATTCATGAAGCACCAAATTCTTCAATAGATGTAATCTTAATTAATCCAGCCGCCTATACTCATACAAGTATTGCATTAAGAGATGCCTTACTAGGAGTTAAAATTCCTTTTTTTGAAATTCATATCTCAGATATCTTTTCAAGAGAAGAATTTAGGCATAAATCCTTTTTTTCAGATATTGCAGAAAATGTTTTTTCTGGGATGGGTATAGATGGTTATGAGCAAGCAATAATGGAAGCAATATCAAAATTCAAGAGGCTTTAATATGGATATTAGAAAAATAAAAAAATTAATAGAGATGTTACAAGAGTCTGATCTAAACGAAATAGAAGTTAGTCAGGGAGAAGAATCTGTAAGAATATCTAGAGGTAATAATAATACTGTAAGCACTCAAATACCCTTAAGCAATAATCCAATTCAAGTATCTGAGATTGGTGAGGATGAAATACAGCAAGAGTTATCTGGAAATCAAATCAAATCTCCTATTGTTGGAACATTTTACAGAAGGCCTAATCCAGAAAAAGCAGCATTTATTAATGTCGGTGATGTTATTGAAGTTGGTGATGTTGTTTGTATTGTAGAAGCTATGAAAATGATGAATGAAATAAAATCAGAATATAGCGGTAAAGTTGTTTCAATTATTGCTGAAGATGGTCAGCCAGTTGAATTTGATCAGACTTTAATCATCATAGAATAATATGTCTCATAAAGTACTAATTGCCAACAGAGGGGAGATAGCCTTACGAGCAATTAGAGCATGTAAGGAGTTAGGGATTAAAACAGTTGCTGTTTATTCTTCAGGCGATAAAAATCTCAAACATCTTAAATTTGCAGATGAAACTGTTTGTATTGGGCCTGTAAGCCCGCTAGAAAGTTATTTAAATGTGCCTGCGATTCTGTCAGCGGCGGAGGTTACTAATGTAAAAGCTATATATCCAGGTTATGGATTTTTAGCAGAAGACTATAGTTTTGCTGAAAAATGCGATGAAAGTGGTTTTAAATTTATCGGTCCAAATTCAGAAACTATAAAGATGATGGGAGATAAAATTACTGCCAAGAATATTGCTGAAAAGGCTGGTATTAAAGTTGTCCCTGGCTACAAAGATGCTCTTCCAGAAGATCCTGAAAAAATCCATGCTATTGCAAATGAAATTGGCTATCCGCTAATGATTAAAGCCACTGCTGGAGGCGGTGGTAGAGGGATGCGTCTTATTGAAAACAAAGATCAGCTTATAGATGGATTAGAAGTAACAATGCAAGAAGCTATGAATGCTTTTGGAAATAAAGTTGTTTATTTTGAAAAATTTATCTCAGATCCAAGGCATATAGAAATCCAAATAGTAGCAGATGGTAAGGGAAACGCGATTCATTTAGGAACTAGGGACTGCAGCATTCAAAGAAGGCATCAAAAAATAATTGAGGAAGCTCCTGCATCTGATCTCAACTCAGAATCACTTTTAAATACTTTAAATTCTTGTCTAAAATTATGTGAAGATATTAATTATGAGGGTGTTGGAACATTAGAATTCTTGTACGAGAATAATAATTTTTATTTCATAGAAATGAATACAAGAATACAAGTAGAACATCCTGTGTCTGAAATGATTACAGGCTTTGATTTAGTGAAGGCTCAATTAAAGATAGCACTTGGAATTCCAATAACATTAAAGCAATCGAAAATATCTTTTAGAGGTCATGCTATTGAATGTAGGATTAATGCAGAGGATGCTAAGAATTTTACACCTTCACCCGGCCTAATAACAAAGATGCATCCACCTGGTGGTTTTGGAGTTAGATTTGATTCTCATATTTACTCTGGTTACGAGGTTCCGCCCTACTATGACTCTTTATTAGCTAAGATAATTACAGTAGCTAATTCAAGGAGTTCGTGTATAAAGAGAATGACTAGCGCCCTAGATGAATTTTTTGTTGAAGGTATTGAGACTAATCATTCTTTGCACCAAGAATTAATGCATGATGAAGTTTTTGGTAAAAATAAACATACAATAAATTACTTAGAAAACGAATTTTTTAAAAATTATGAATAAGCAATACGAGCCAAGCTCTATAGAAAGAGATATTCAATCAGCTTGGGAAGATGAAAAGAAATATAAGGTTAAAGCTGATAATAGAGAAAAATTCTACTGCTTATCAATGTTTCCTTATCCTTCTGGCAAGTTGCATATGGGTCATGTAAGAAATTACACAATTGGAGATGTAATTTCTAGATTTAAAAGAATGAATAATTTTAATGTATTTCAGCCAATGGGTTGGGATGCATTTGGATTGCCAGCAGAAAATGCAGCTATAGCAAATAAAGTAAGTCCAGATGAATGGACAAGAGAAAATATCGAACATATGAAGGTTCAACTAAAATCTTTAGGTTTAAGTTATGACTGGTCAAAAGAATTAAAAACCTGTGATGCAAGTTATTACAAGTGGGAGCAATTGATTTTTAAAAAATTTGCTGATCAAGGTCTTGTATATAGAAAAAAAGCGATAGTGAATTGGGATCCTGTTGATAATACTGTTCTAGCTAATGAACAAGTTATAGATGGCAAAGGGTGGAGATCTGGTGCCCAGATTGAGATCAAAGAAATTGATCAATGGTTTTTAAAAATAACTGATTATGCTGAAGAATTATTAACATCTTTAGATGAATTAGATTGGCCGGAAAATGTAAAAACTATGCAAAGAAACTGGATTGGAAAATCTAGTGGGGCTGAAATCAAATACCAATTAGAGAATTCTGATAATTTTCTTACTGCTTTTACAACAAGGCCTGACACTTTATTTGGTGTCTCTTTTGTTGCAATATCTCCTAATCATAAGATTTCTATAGATTTAGCTAAAAATAATGAATCTATTTCTGATTTTCTACTTCAATGCAATGAAACATCTGCTGCTGAGGCTGATATGGCCAAAGCTGAAAAATTAGGCTTTCAGACAGATTTGAGAGTTATCCATCCAATTACAAAGGAGATGATTCCTGTCTGGATAGCTAATTTTGTTTTATTGGATTATGGAACTGGGGTTGTAATGGGTGTTCCTGCTCATGACCAAAGAGATTATGAATTTGCTGAAAAATATAATATTCCCATTAATCAGGTTATTGAAGTAAATAAAAACAATGAGCTGCCTATCCTTGAAAAAGGTAAATTAATTAATTCTTCACAATTCAACGGAATGAGTTCAGATGATGCTATTGAGAAAATTAAGGAACACATTAAAGAGCATCAACTTGGAACAGAATTAATTCAATTTAGACTAAGGGATTGGGGTATAAGTAGGCAAAGGTATTGGGGCTGCCCTATCCCAGCAGTTTATGAGGATGGTATTCCTAGAATTCTGGAAGAAGGTGAACTTCCTGTTGAACTACCAAAACTAAAAGAAGGCTCTGCACCAATCCCGTTAAGTAAAAATCAAGATTTTTTAAATCTCTCTTCTAATGTTAAAAGAGAGGCTGACACTTTTGATACGTTTATGGACTCTTCTTGGTATTATGCTAGATTTCCATCAGCTGATAATGATGATGAGATGTTTGGTGAAGATTCTAATTATTGGTTACCTGTAGATTTGTATATTGGTGGCATTGAACATGCGATCCTTCATTTACTTTATTCAAGATTCTTCCATAAAGCTTTGAGAGATATGAATATGGTAGATAGTGATGAGCCCTTTAAAAGATTATTAACACAAGGGATGGTTCTTAAAGATGGAGCCAAAATGTCAAAATCTAAAGGGAATACTGTTGATCCTCAATCATATATTGATAGATATGGAGCAGATACTGTTAGGCTTTATATGATGTTTACAGCGCCGCCTGAACAAAGTCTAGAGTGGAGTGAATCCTCAGTAGAGGGTGCTTCGAGATTTCTTAAGAAGGTTTGGAATCTTGCAGAGGGACGGAAATATAATGAATTTAGTGATGATTTTGAATTTACAAAAGAAGAATTAGCTCTTAGAAGAAAGTCACATGCTACTCTCAAAAAAGTAGCTAATGATTATGAGGTTAGATTTGCATTTAATACTGCTATAGCGTCTATCATGGAGCTTCTAAACTTTATACCAGAAGAATTTAAAACAAGTAATGCTACAGATGCTCAAAAATTTTGTTTAGATGAGGCTATTGTTTTTATTCTAAAGATGCTTTCTCCAATAACGCCTCATATTACAGAATATCTATGGAGTGAATTTTTCATAGATAATTCTTCGGTTGATTCCTGGTGGCCAGAATTTAATGAAGGCCTTTTAGAAGTTCAAGAATTTGAATTAGTAGTTCAAGTTAACGGAAAGGTAAGAGGAAAAACAATTATTAATAAGAGTTTTTCAGAGGAAGAAATCAAACTTGAAGTTTTAAAGATTGAAAATGTAGCATCTACAGTTGCAGATAATAAAATTAAGAAAGTAATTTATATAAAAGAAAAAATAATTAATTTTGTTATATAGTTAATATTCTATATTTAAGTAATAACTTCATGTCAAAAAAAATCATAGCTCTATCTGTTCTCTTGTTAGCAATTTCAAGTTGTGGATTTCAGCCTATGAAAAATCAAGGCGCCATTAAAGTTGGCAGTATTTCCATTGCTGAAAGTGTTCCAAGTTCTATTAAAGATAAACTAAAAATATTACAAAATGATAGATCCAATAATCTAGGTTTGATTATCGAAAATTATGAACTTAAAGAAAGGAAAATATACGGTGGCAATGCGTTAAGGGCGCTTGAAGCAGAAATAAAAGGTGAAATAGAAATTATTATTTCTAATGGAGAAAATACGATTAATAAAAAGCTTGTGATTGTAAAAAATTATAGTGTTAATGAATTAAATCCATTGTCAGAAAGAGAAACTATTAGAAAATTAGAACAAGTAATTCAAACTCAATTAATAGATCAGATAATTCT
>Ga0209630_10001363_pt1 | contig 26240 bp, 20 predicted proteins | sample COG_01_FD_184745 | JGI IMG/M metagenome (GOLD analysis project Ga0209630, IMG submission 184745) | Pelagic Microbial community sample from North Sea - COGITO 998_met_01 (SPAdes) (version 2) | ecosystem: Environmental > Aquatic > Marine > Neritic zone/Coastal water | place: Helgoland, sampling... | reverse complement strand
TTTAAAATGAACCGTATCATGCTCTACATACGAAGCGACACGGATAGTATTAATACGTATGCCTGCCTCAGGTGCCTGACTACCTTCACCAAAGCGCTTACCGTAATCTGTTGAAAACAGATCTAGAATATTCAATACATCTAGTGCTGACTCAACGTTATGTTTTGGTATAACAACTGTGGTTTGTACCAGTTGGTTTCCGTAGCGCATATCAAGCTCTAATGTGTGTTTAATATCGGCTTCATTTGCACCCTGTCTGGACAGATCAGCTAGTCCTTTTTCACTTAGCTCAGTGACGATGTCATTAAAGCGAGGATAGTTATCAAATACTTTTCGGTTATTTGAATCATAAAGTACCATAAACAGTGAGGCTTCATGGATATGCATCTGATGCATATTCCCCGCACCCACTGCAGAGAACACGGAGCTCATTGGTGTAGCTAATATCTTATTGATGTTCAGTCGACTCGCGATACCACAACAATGTAAAGGCCCATTACCGCCATAAGCCAGCATGGTAAATTCTTCAGGGTCATAGCCTCTGGCACGTAATTCGGTGTTCACACCATTCGCCATATTGGCATCGACTTTTTCCTTGATCATCAAAGCGGCTTCGACCACTTCTACATCAAGATCATCACAAAGGGCTTCTTCAATCGCAAAGTTTGAACGTTTAGGATTTAGCGGAATATCACCACCTGCGTAATTTTCCGCATCTAGATAACCTAAGACCAGATCGGCATCGGTTACCGTTGGGCTCATACCACCACGGTCATAACAAGCTGGACCCGGATCAGAGCCCGCACTCTTTGGTCCCACAGCAACGGTATCGTACATACGGTCATAAGACGCAATTGAACCACCACCTGCTCCCAATGTTACCAAGTGAACCATCGGTACAGAAACCATCCAACGATCAATTACTGGGTTGAAGTCATAATGTTTAATACCACCCTCAACGACGATACCAATGTCGTAACTGGTGCCTCCCATATCGGTAGCGACAACGCTACCCAGATCAGCTTCTTTAGCTAAATGTTCAGAGGCACTGATCCCTGAAACTGGTCCAGAGTGGATAGTTTGTAATGCATCAGTTGAGTTTAACTGCGCCATACCACCCGAGTTATGAATAACCAACATGGGTTTCTCATAAGCATGTGCGCGCAGGTTCTGTTCCAACTGCGTCATCGCGTGATACATAGTCGAATGTAAATAACCATCAACGACTGCTGAAGAGGCACGAACATATTCACCTTTACGTCCCGCAACACGATGAGAAAGAATCACAGGAATAGCGCCTAATAGATGAGAAGGATATTCCTCAAGAATAATCTCCTCTACGCGTTTTTCATTCATCGGGTTCACTACTGAATTAACAAAACAGATGACGATGACTTGAGCGCCTTTATCAAATAAGGTTCTGATCTTGTGTCGAACGTCATCTTCGTCAAGCGGCATTACAATCTTGCCTTCAAAATCTAAACGTTCACGCACACCTTCTATCATATTGGGTAATACCAATGGTTCTGGACGTCTTGCGTCAGGTAGGTTTGCCTTACCTAACTTGTCCAAACCTTCACCATAACCACGCGCCCGACTGAGTGGCACCGTTGCTTCAAAACCTGCTGTAACCAACATACCCATACGCGGACCATTATGTTCAATCAAGGCATTCGTGCCTAAGGTCGTTGCATATCGAACCGAGTCAACCTCAGAGAGAATTTCTTCCATCGTAAGATTCAATTCGCTATAAGCTTTTTCAACAGCTTCATTAAAGCCTAATGCTAAGTTTTGGTGTGTCGTTAATGCTTTGGTCTCGATGTACTTGTTATCCCAAACCAAAAAGCAATCGGTAAAGGTGCCGCCGATATCTACTGATATTCGTTTCATAATCTACTTTCCTATAACTATGTAGTAGTTTGATTTATTGTTTGTAGTAATTTTTTAAACTAGTGGCGATGTCTAGTACGCTCGACCTCACCTAAAACATCAGGCCCTTTCGTCGCCTCTGTAATTTCTTCACGATGACTCCATTGTTCTTTGAGTGCATCAACATCAACTTCCATATCATAGAGCGGTTCATGATTCGGCATGGTGTTTTCAACTTCGACCTGCGTGCCACAACTTGGGCAATAAAATTCCAGAATATTGACCCAATCTTTATCAGGGCAAAACGTAAATTTATATTTCTCTGGATCGATAATGTGTGGATGAATATCTGCTGGGTCGCGGTTATATACCAGCAAACCTTCTTTGTAATTTCCACGTGCCGAATTGATTACATGATCACAAACACGACATTCCCAGTTCTCTGTATCTAAGTCGATACGAAGATATTCCGTCATTAAAACTTTCATTATTTAGCCCCCTTAGTCAGACAGATATCACCTGCCTCTGTCACAACAAATTCCCAACCTTCACGCACAAGGCACGTGAAATAATCTTCTTCAATAACGGCTGGCCCAGCAGCATGTGCGCCTGGCTTCATATCATTCACGCTATAGACTGAAACATCTTGGCTCTTCAGGTCACTACCAACAATTGTTCGTGAGCCTGATGCAGCAGCAGCCTTGCCTTTTTTAATTTTGACCTGCTTATCATCTTCAGACTTTAGGCGTTTAGTCGCGATCAATTCAAGCGTGACTGAATCCGCTTTTTCCAATGCTTTAGGCAGAGTCACTTTGCTTTTTAATTGATGGGTAGATTCTTTAGAACCTGTTTCACTAACCAATAACGCGTTTACATCAAAGTCACCTTTAGCGTAGCCTTCAGCAAACATATCGCGTTCAGCGCGTTCCATAAGATCTGCATGGGCTGCTTTGAGTGAAGCTTGGTCATTGTTAGGCAATACAACGGCATAGCTCTGACCAATATCACAAGAACCAATACCGAAGGCACTAAAAACAGCCGCAGTCTTAGGCACATAAACTGTACTGATGCCCGCTAACTCTGCTATACCACATGCGTTCATCGGGCCAGCGCCACCGAATGCCAGTAACACGGTGTCTTTTGCAACATCACCAAAGTCTTTCATACCATCTGCAATCTTTTGCTCATAAGCTTCTCTAAGCTTATGCAGTGCTTCATCAACAGAAATGCCCAATGGTGATGCAACATTTTCATCGATAGCTGCACGGCCGCGATCAATGTCGAGTTTCAAGCCACCGCCAAAATAGGTTGATGGATCGAGTAAACCTAAAAGCAGATTCACATCTGTAATTGTTGAACTCTTACCTCCACGACCAAAGCTAGCCGGTCCTGGCACTGCGCCAACACTTTCAGGTCCGACCTGAATCGCACCATCTTTAACAGATAAAATAGAACTACCACCTACACCTTGGCTGTGTATTTCGCACAGAGCAAAAGAGATAGGCACACCTTCAACTTTGCCGCGTCGTTCTTCATTTAATTCCAAATCAACCAGGTGACCAATATCAGTGGTCGTACCACCAACGTCCATGGTCATCACGTTTGAAAGATTATATTGCTTACTAAAGGTCTTTACGCCTTCCATTCCGCCTCGAGGGCCAGAGCTATAGGTCTTAAGCGCAATCGTTTTCGCTACTCGTGAGGCGTTACCATCGTTACGGAAAATAAGCAGTGGGTTCTTGGTACGATATTCGCGTAGTCTATTGTCTGCATTGTACAGGAAGCTCTCCATAGCAGGATGCAAGAATGAATTAGTCAATGCCGTCCAACCACGTCGATCATCTGAAACATCATCAACCAACTCGCTGGCAAACAGTATTGGTACTGCACCTAATAAGTGACGCGGATAAACATCAAATGCTAACCTCTTGAATTGAGCCTCGGAGTGGGCTGCATTATCAGCATCAAAACAAACCACGAGCCTATTAGCACCCATTCCGGTAAGTCTAGTAATTACCGTTGCGGTATCTGCTGCCTTTGCTTCATCACCTAAATCAGCAAGATCAACCTCAACGATACGATCTCCTACCAGGAAGTCGAACAGATCTTCATCTTGCTTGCGCATACGTTTAGCTAAATCTGCATTACCTTTATTTAATATCAACCCTAGTTTTGGCCCCTTACGCTCTACGATAGCGTTAGTTCCCTGAGTAGTTGAATAGCGAATATGCTCAACTTCCATTAGAAGTTTTGCGACATCTTCTTCGCCATAAATCACTGTTGAGATTGATTTTAGACCATCAAAAAAACACTTACTTAAGTCATACGGCGTAGTGAGCGTCTTGGTCTTATAAACGTTCTTATCTTTCAGTACACATATATCAGTCAACGTTCCACCGTTGTCGATATTAACTAGCATTCCCATAATAATTTTCCTTGGTTTTGCATTTATTGAATTAATTTTAATCTTGCGATTGTTGACAATAATCTTTCAAATCAGATTTTTTCGTGCTTTACCTGCTATTTTAACCGGATATTGTCGACAATCTTTCGTTGGCATAAGCTTAAGCATCCATCATGCCAAATTCATATTATTATTATCCTAACTATATCTAACTGTTTTTATTGATACTTTCTATCATTATCAGAAATATTTCACTCTTTGTAAGAGTTTCATTATCAAACGTTTTTGATTTTACCGTTCAAAAATCACACACTCGATTAATTATTTATATTATAAATCAAGTTTCACACATCCTTTACACGAACCATTAACTTGCCAGTATTGGCACCTGTATAGAGTTTTTTAACTGTCTCAACAGCATTTTCAAGCCCGTCAACAACATCCTGTTGTACTTTGATTTTGCCTTCACCCATCCACTGTGTAATTGCTGCTATTGCTTCGGGATAACGGTCCATATAATCTAGTATGATAAAACCCTGAACCTTGAGTCGATTCATCAGAATCATCGGATAGTTCTTTGGTCCAGGTACTTCTTCGCTGGAATTGTAGTGCGCAATTAGTCCACATACCGATATGCGGCCGTACATGTTCATATGATTGAGGCAAGTGTCCAGAATCTGGCCACCCACATTTTCAAAATAGACGTCTATACCATTAGGGCACGTGCGATCTAATGCCTCTGATAAATTTTCTGTTTTATAATTGATAGCCTCATCGAAGCCTAACTCTTCAGTGATCCATTTACACTTTTCATCGGTACCAGTGATCCCTACAACATGGCAACCCTTGATCTTGGCAATTTGTCCAACTATCGAGCCAACTGAACCAGCAGCAGTAGATACAACAACGGTCTCTCCCGCTTTGGGTTCTGTAATCTCGAGCAGACCGAAATAAGCTGTCGGCGCAGCGATTGCGAAAGTACCAAAAGCATCGATTACCGGGACAGGTCCAGTATCGCCCAATACACTTACCGTCTCGGTGCTACCAATTTGATAGTCAGCCCATGTACCAAGCCCACTAACAATATCGCCCTCTTTAAAGGCTGTATTTCTGCTTTTAATAACAGTTCCACAAACAACACCACGCATCGGGTCGTCAATGGCAACTGGTGGCATATATTGTTCTATCTCACTCATCCACATACGGTTAGTCGCATCCAGTGATAGGTAGTTTAGACGGAATAAACATTCTCCATCTGCAGGCTCAGGAATGGGTTCTTCTTCAAAACTCAAATCACCCTCACGTATATCGCCGACAGGACGTTTACGTAGTCGCCAGACGTGGTTTACTTCAGACATTCAATGATTCCCCGACGTGGTTTACTTCAGACATTCAAAGATTCCCCTTGGTTTGCTGCGTTATAATTGTTGACAATTGTAGCAAATTGCAACAGTTTTAACTTCATAAACACGTAACTCAACCTAGTATTGTCGACAATTATTATTACTAGGCGCTACACATAATATAGCGTAGTTAAACTATTGTTTATTTAAGTCCTTATAGCTAATTTTTTATTTCAATTATTCATTTACTAACTGAAAAACTTCATATTCCACCCTGCCCGGCAACAAACGGCCCCGTGCAACACAGAAGATATTATTTACCCAACTATATCGTTCATCACCCGTTTGCATACGTGGGTTAGTAAAGAAATTTTGCTCTCCAAAATTCGTTTCACACTCTCCGGCAACTGCTCCCATAATCCCTTCTGTAAGTTCAATAACACCTGAGTACTGCGCATAGATGATCGCATTATCGTCGGTTTCGAATGTTGCGCGAACATCCAAATGACCATAACCATCATCGCTGATCGTCATCCAGTCAGCACAACTGGCATCACGAATTCTTCCATTTAGCTTATCGCTTTTAAACTCACCACCTTGTACTTCGAAAATCATTCGTTTGCCAAAGGGTCCATTTCCCACATCTAATACAGCTGAAAGGTTTGCGTAATAAGTCATAAATGGTTCAAGTTTCATCGGATCCTCTCTATAAGTTTGTTAACAATATATAAACCAGCAGCAGCTTAATTTTGTTAAATTAGTTTTTCAATCTTAATATTGCCGAAATTTTCCCTATGGGGAGATAGTTGTATCTTAGTGAACAAAACTCTACTTTTAATCGGCCTAGACAAATCAAATACAGTCATAAATCATACAGATATTAAACGTCCGATTCATTTTCGAGCGCTTTACCTAAATACAGACAAAGTACCTAACTGTGTAAATTTTAAAAAAATCAATCAGATAAAGATAAAAAAACAGCCTATTGGATTCTGGCATAATGGTTGCTCGCACGTAGCAGTTAAGAATGAAACCACATAGATTTGAACTAGGAGAAATGAAAATTAGTACCGGAAATTCAAAAATTATTTACACACTGACTGACGAAGCACCAATGTTGGCGACATACTCATTGCTACCTGTCATAAGAACATTTACCGCCGCCGCCGGCATCGAAGTAGAAGAAAGTGATATCTCGGTAGCAGCGAGAATTCTTGCTGAATTTTCTAATTTACTCACAGAGGATCAGAAAGTTGAGGATAATCTGGCTGAATTAGGCCGATTAACGCAAGAGCCTGAAACAAACATCATCAAGCTTCCCAATATCAGCGCCTCGATACCACAATTAATAGCCGCAATCGCTGAACTTCAAGCAAAAGGTTACAAGATCCCTGATTACCCGGAAGAACCCAAATCTGATGAAGAGAAAATAATTCAAGAACGCTATTCAAAAGCATTAGGAAGTGCTGTTAACCCGGTATTACGTGAAGGTAACTCGGATCGACGTGCGCCGGATGCCGTTAAACGAAACGCCCGCAAACATCCCCATTCAATGGCAAAGTGGAGTCCTGCTTCTCGTACACATGTTTCACATATGCATGGCGGCGATTTCTATAGTAGTGAAATCAGCATGACCATGAAAAAAGACTGTAACGTTAGGATGGAACTCGTAACAGAATCGGGGGAAGTCATTGTTCTGAAGGAGAAAACACCTCTGCTAAAAGGTGAAATCATCGACGGCATGTATATGAGCAAAAAAGCGCTCTGTGAATTCTATGAAGAACAAATGGAAGATGCGCGGGAAACCGGTGTAATGTTCTCCTTGCACGTAAAGGCCACCATGATGAAGATTTCACACCCCATCGTTTTTGGTCATGCTGTTAAAGTTTTTTACAAGGATCTATTTACCAAATACGGTGACCTATTTGAAAAGCTAGGCGTACATCCGAATAACGGTATTAGCAGCGTTTATGACAAGATTCAAAGCCTGCCAGGTTCCTTTCGAGAAGAGATCGAACACGATATCCACGCCTGTTACCAACACCGTCCCGAACTGGCTATGGTCGATTCAGCTAAGGGTATCTCTAACCTGCATGCTCCTAATGACGTGATCGTTGATGCATCAATGCCAGCAATGATCCGCTCTGGCGGACAGATGTGGGGCCCTGATGGCAAACTAAAAGATACCAAGGCCGTCATCCCTGAAAGTACTTTCGCACGTATATATCAAGAGATGATCAATTTCTGCAAAACGCATGGCAACTTCGACCCAGCTACTATGGGTACCGTACCTAATGTTGGTTTAATGGCGCAAAAAGCTGAAGAATATGGCTCGCATGACAAAACCTTTGAGATAAAAACCGATGGTGTAGCACGAATTGTCGACGATGAAGGCAATATTCTGATTGAGCAGAATGTTGAGGAAGGTGATATCTGGCGCATGTGTCAAACCAAAGATGCACCGATTCGAGACTGGGTGAAACTGGCCGTAAACCGTGCCCGTCAATCTGGCATGCCTGCCGTATTTTGGCTGGACGAGTATCGTCCGCATGAAATGGAATTAACCAGGAAGGTGGAATTATACCTTCAAGACCATGATTTAACCGGACTAGATATCAAGATCATGTCTCAGGAACGCGCTATGCGTTATACCCTTGAACGCATTATTCGTGGTAAAGATACCATCTCTGTGACCGGGAATATTCTACGTGATTATCTCACTGATCTATTCCCGATTATGGAATTAGGCACTAGCGCAAAGATGTTATCAATTGTGCCATTAATGGCGGGCGGCGGATTGTTTGAGACAGGCGCCGGTGGTTCAGCGCCCAAACACGTTAAGCAGTTAGTTGAAGAAAACCATTTGCGTTGGGATTCTCTCGGTGAATTTCTGGCTCTCGCCGTGTCGCTGGAGGACATCGAGATAAAGACGGGTAACAGCAAAGCCAAGATACTGGCAAAGACATTAGATGAGGCAACCGGAAAATTGCTCGACAATAATAAAGGACCTTCTCGGAGAACCGGCGAACTGGATAACCGCGGCAGTCATTTCTATCTGGCCATGTATTGGGCGCAAGCACTTACTGAACAAACAGAAGATACTGAACTACAAGCTCAATTTACGCCATTGGCAAAATCGTTGGCAGAAAATGAACAAGCGATTGTTGAAGAACTCAATGCTGTACAGGGTAAGCCCGTTGATATCGGTGGTTACTTTATGCCCGTCATGGAAAAAGCTAGCGCCGTAATGCGACCCAGTGCGACGTTCAATAATATTATGGATACAGCCCTGACGTAAAATTAAAAACTGGTGCAGCAATTTAGCTGTACCAGTTTTATTAATACACGGTTTTCATAATCATGTTTACTAAAGGAGTTAACTCAGTCTTATCTACACCACTCTTAACCATTGTCCTTAACCCACTAACGTTTGAAACAATATAGTTAACTAAAGTATCAGTGCTCACTGTTGATTTGATTGCGCCCTCTTTTTTCCCGCGCTTGATAGCTTGCTTGATAATACCTGCCACATTATCAATTCCATTTAACACTGCTTTAGACACCGCTTTGTCTCTGTGTGATAACTCATTAACCGTATTAACAAGCAAACAACCTTTTTTCTTTTTTGACGTAGCTTCAGAGATCACATCTTCCAGTAATCTCTTCATAAATGCCTTACTTGTAAGACAATTATCCAAGCACTGTTGAAGTTCATTTGCTGATGCTTTTTGGTAGAAATCAATGCTACGCAAGAACAATTCATGCTTACTGCCATAGGCCTGATACAGGCTGCTTTTTGACAAATTCATCACATCAAGTAAATCCTGAAGCGATGTTGCCTCATAACCTGCGCACCAAAACTGTTGCATGGCAGCTTCCAATGCTTGCTCAGTATTAAATTCTCTTGGTCTTCCTAGGTTCATTATGTAGACTATTGTGGACTCAACGGTCCTTATTTTCAAGATTATATGAGTGATTAACTGGCATGACACATACATAGACAATAGGAGAATGATGTGAAATTTTACGATTGTTCCATGGCACCAAACCCTCGTCGCACACGAATTTTTATCAAAGAAAAAGGGCTCGACATCCCTTCCGTAGAAGTTGATCTTTTTGGCGGAGAAAACCTGCAAGAAGGCTATCTATCAAAAACTATATGGGGCTTATGCCCAGCACTGGAATTAGATGATGGAACGGTAATAAGCGAGGCCCCTGCCATTTGCAGTTATATAAATGATATACATCCCGAACCACCACTTTTTGGTACTACTCCACTAGAACGTGCACAGGTCATTTCTTGCGATCGACATATGGAGCATAGCGGCATGCAGTCCGTTATCTACGCGTTTCGCAATGGCTTTGAAGATTTCGCCACACGAGGTGTCGGTGGTCGCGAAGGTGACAATATAATTCCAGAGCTAATTGAACGCGGTCGCAATGGCATCAAAATATTCTTTGGACGCCTTGAACAACAACTTTCCAAATCAGAATACGTTGCTGGTAATTTCTACAGTATGGCCGACATTACTGGGTTAGTAGTCATTGATTTTGCAAAGTTCGCTGAATTTGAAATTCCCGGTGGAAACACAAACACATTGAAATGGTATGAGAAAGTCGCTTCACGCCCTGGCACACAAGTTTAACCAAAGACTCTCTCATTACTTATGATTAAATAAACTTGTTAAGGACTTTAAATGATAACGCTATACACCTCCGCAACACCTAATGGAAGAAAGATATCAGTCGCATTAGAAGAGCTAGCGCTTGATTACGAAGTTAAAGACATCAACTTAACAGAAAATGTACAAAAAGAAGATTGGTACTTAAAGATTAATCCAAATGGAAAAATACCAGCAATCATCGATCATGATGAAAATGATATTACGATATTTGAATCAGGGGCAATTCTTATCTACCTTGCAGAAAAGGCAGGCCGCCTTCTCCCCGCAGATACTGTAAACCGATTTAACGTCATGCAATGGTTGTTTTTACAAGTAGGTGGCGTTGGCCCTATGCAGGGGCAAGCTAATGTGTTTTATAGATATATGGACAATGCAATTCCAGAGGCCACTAGCCGTTACCAAAATGAAACTAATCGGCTATATAGTCTATTAAATAAGCAACTGGCTAATCATGATTTTTTAGCCGGAGAACTTAGTATTGCTGATATTGCACATTACCCATGGGTAAAATTAGCAGATTGGGCCGGCATTAATATAGATGACTATGAACATATAATACGGTGGTTGGAAAAACTTGATGCGCGCGAAACTTTTGCAAAAGGGATGAATGTGCCCGAAGACATATCGGATACAGACTTACTAAAACTAGGAAAGACTATAGCGGTAAAGTAACGCTTTCATCTTAGAAACAATTTAAGACTAGCCCCACCAACTAATGAACTCTTCAAAGTCGATTAAATTATTGTTATCAGTATCAACTTTATTAAACCCATCCTTCAAACGCTCATGGTCAAGATTAAAACCAAGACCTTTAATCAATTCAGAAAATTCAGAAAAATCTAACACCCCATTTTTTTTACTATCAAAGCCATTAAAATATGCGAGCATATCTCCATAATCGTCGTCATTCATAAATAGTTCCTCATATAGATACTGATTATTAGCTTAAATTTATTTCAACAAATTTATTTGATTACATTACCGAAGTTTAATCCGAATAGCACCACCGATTATCATTAATGCAGGCCTGCCTATTGAGGCTTTCCTTGTAGCAATCTTTTTCTTTTTCGATGACATGTTAAGTGTTAATAATCATGTCAGAGTTTAAAATCAATATATCATAATACCAATCTACTACGTTAAACATACATTCTCATAAGATTAATTATATCCTTCTCAATACATTATAACGATATTAATTTGTGTCTTGATCATTTTAGTAAAGAAAAGACACTCACAGGATATTGGTGACAGGAAACGCCTGGAACACATTCTCGAGAATTTAAACCTTTAATTTAGAGTCTAAGAACAACTATAGCCTACAAACAAGAAGCCACATTAATTATAATGTGGATACATCAGTATTATTCAATGATACTGACTCAATATCATGAGCAGCTATAGTTCTTCTTTTACTTTGAATTCTTCTGTTTTTCCGATCGCTAAATACTTTGTTTTCGGATTAATAATTGTCGGTCTTGCAATAAGTAAATTATTTGGATATACAATTAACTCTCCGTCTTCGGTTAACAATTTAGTATTAAACAAACTAAGTTCGGATATATAACCTTCTATATAATTATCTGCCTCAATTACACGGATATAATTACCTCGCTTGTATGTCTTGTGTACTAATAAAATAAAAAATGCTGTGACATTGCTTAATATTGACCAACTTGCAAATAGAGCTGCGCCTGTTAGTGCTACCAATCCAGTTGAAAGCGCTAAAAATGTTTTAAAATCAAATCCCCAGATAAATAAAAGCAAAACTAATGTTATAAGCCAGGAAAATATATTCAAACTAAATACTGCACTCTCCAGTGTTTCATTTTTGAGATCATCACGTGTTACATATTTTTCTATTTTAGGATTAATTATCCTGCGGAAAAAAGAAAAAATAATTATAAGGACTAAACTTAGCACGATGTGTAAGTTGTGCTTTAAAAGCCAACCTAAGAAAGCAGACATATATTCTTCTATCATTTTGTAATTCTTCTATATTAATAAGTTCATAACATAATAATCTATTCTTAAGGGCTAATTATTTATCAAGTGTTTTATATTTATAATCTAAAATCTTACTAAATCCAAAAAACGTTTGTAAAGGTCTTGAAACGTATTTGATTCAATTGAATAAACAATATCTGCGCCTTGTGTAACACCGCTTTCTGTTTGCACGCTCCAATTATCTGTTAATTTATAATTCAGCAAAAATGACCACAATTGGTCAAACGGATTAAATGATGATCTAAAAGTTAGTTTTGGTGACAATCGCTTGCTAGCACTAAATGATGTACTGTCTACTGAGTCACCTCCCTCCACAGAGAAATCATCCAAATTAAACATGTCTTTAATTTGATTAGTTAATACTGATGAATGTTCTGAACCTAATGATAATGCTGCCTGTGCAATAAGACCTCCTTGTGTTCCTGATGCACCTGAGATCGGTTGCCCGGTAATGATATATGAAAGTGTATCGGCTTCCGTTTGTTTTGGCTCAGAATATAATGTCAGTTCCGGTTCGCGAGCGCTGCCGGTGACACTCACCCCTGCCTTAACTTTAAGTTTTGGCCGGAATGCTCGTATATTTAGTGAAGGATTATCAATAGGTCCTGCAAACTGCAAAACTCCTTTTTCAATTTTAAGATTCTGCCCATAAGCACGATAACTACCTTCTTTGACTGTTACCAACCCTTCACCAGTAGGCAGATATACAGATACTGGCTTTAGGATATTTATATCACCCATTAAGCGGGTATCCAGACCGAAACCTTGTATGTGCATTTCCGGGTCTAAATATACACTTACATCAATATCCACATGATTCTTTATAAAATTGTTCTCTGCATCGCTATCATCAATATGAACTGCACCCGCTTTTTTTGACTGGGTGATGATAGTATCTGGAGAGATTGATACTGCACTTTCTGGAACAGATGTCATGATAACATCTAGCAAAGGGACGGTTACTTTCCCTTTGATATAATGTAATTTCTGCGTGCCATTTAAACTTAGCTCGGGTGTTATATCCATTGAGATATCTGCGGTGCGTATCAAAGGGAATTCATTACCAACAACAGTAAACTCATAAGGAAAGCCTTTATCGGGAAGTAATCTTGCGTGTCCGTTAATCAGCAACTCTTTGCTTTGACTTCCGAGAGTAGCACTTATTTGTATTTCGTCACTTTGATTATTTGATTCAATAAGGCCATCAACTTTATTCAGATTTAATCCGATAGGTAATATACTGACCTGCCCCTCTTGCAACCTAAACTGACCTGTCACTTCAGGTTGTTCTAGAGTCCCTTTAGCCACTATTTTTGTTTTCAATTTTCCATGAGTTCCACTTAATGCTGGCTCTAGCTTCTCTAGCCAATCTAACTGTTCAAAGTTAAGATCGAGATCAACATTTAAAGGAATATTAGTGTTGTTTGCTCTTCTACCGAAGAAAGACATCTCAAAATATTTTGACGATTTTAAATTAAGATTTACTTCTTGATGCTGTTCGTTGACGGAGGCTTTAAACAATGCATCTTCAATATCTAACAATTCAATATTATCTTCAAAACCAAGCATAACTTGAGTGTTATTCCCTTTTAATAACACTTCTAATTGATGCTTTGTATCATCCTTACTAAAACTCACATCACCCGTAAGACTACCATTAAGATTTAACGTTTCTGGTAACCAAGGCTTTGCAAGCTTTAATGGTAGCTGGTTAAGTATCACATTCCCTGATAAAGAATTAGTAAAGTCTCCTTCAGTAGATAGACAAAATCCGGCATCATTTTGGGATAGGCATGTTTTTGAAATATTGAACATGTTGTTTTTGATTTCCCAATCAAGATTTGCCGGCTCGGACAATCGCCATTCACCAAATTCTATGTTCTTGAAATCAAACTTATTCAGTTGTGCAGACCAATGCTTATCTTTTAAACCACCATTTATGCTGGATTGAAATTCTAGTTCAGGGCTTGATGCCGTTAACTGAATGTTATGAGACTCGGTTAAGCCTTTTCCAGTGATTATTACTTTATCTATAGTCGTGTTCTGATAACTCAATGCGTTTAAATGTACCAATAAGGAAGATTGCTGCTGTGGTCTTAGGTCAATTTGTGTATCGGCAATGAATGATGCCATTCGAACATCATTTAGATAGATTTCATTACCTTTTAATTTACCTTCTATCCTTGGCGTATCCGCTTTGCCGCTAATATCTAATTGTCCTTGCATGTTTCCGGCAAACTCAGAAGAGAATACAGACAGGTCCTGCAATGACAGATCAACATGACCTTGTAGTGACTCATCGATGTTTAAATTCAAGTCCAACTTATTATTACCAGATTCAAGATGCAATTGTTCAATACGCATCTTATCCCTCGCATTGACAAGTTCTCCCCTACCATTTACAGGAAAACCACGCCATTGACCTGATATTGATTCAATGTTGAGCATGGTTGAAATACCATCTTTAGTGTCTTTAAAACCAAATGCTGATGAAATAATCAACTGACTTTCAAAGTCAGGATTGATCTTGCCAAAGTTTATATTATTAGCATCAAGTTTGAAGTTACCATTTGTATCATCCAATAAATTGACAACACCCTGCATATTAACGTTACCATCAAGCACATCAACATCAAGTGTCTTCACTGTGAATACCGATTCTGACCAAAGTGCATTTAGATCAAGACTAATTGGTCCAACAGGTTCCATTTTAAATCGCCCATTCGCATTCATCATTAACGACGTTAGTGGACCTTCAAAATGTATTTTTCCATCTTCACTTGCTAATGGATGTAGACTATTTATCGATAGATTAATATTTCGCCAAGCTAAATTAAGATTGAGTGTGGCCTCGTCATACAGCATGACATCACCCTGTAAGGTAGTTGAATACGGTGCGTTAGATTGATGGTCGATGCTTAACTGTTTAGGTTTAGGTTTATATTGAATACGCCCCTGTCCGGTGACACTATTATCTATATTCTTGTCATTTGCGTACCTTATGAACCAGTCAAACAACATTAATTTTTCGGTCGTCTTTAATGACAAATCCAGATTACTTTTTAAGCCAAGGTCAAGATGTTTACCTTTATTAGTTATAAGGGTGGAGCCAATGTTCAAATCTGCCGATTCCAGATCTGAATTAACCGTAAAGTTAATCAACCCAATATTTTTTATTTTACCTGCTAACGCTGAAGGTACCGGTGTCTTTAAATTACCAGTCAATTGTCCAACAGGATGTGCTGTTAATAAATTTAGATTGCCGGTAACTGATAAACTAGCATAACGCGATTCGGATACGTCATGTTTTGAAGCCATATCATATTTTGAATCTATTAAATATTGTGTTTGAAACAATAATGATATTGCATCCAGTTTACCATCAGCCTTTATCACCCCTTCCTTCAATTGAAGCACGTCTGTCTCGGATAAAGTCAGGTCGATAACATCCCAATCCATTGCTAAATCAAGAACCCTATTCGACAGATCAACCTTACCACTTAAATTTATAAGTTCCGGCATATGTAAATCATGATCAATAGTTAACACCTGATTTAACAAAGTGAAATCACCTTGTCCTTTTAACTTCAACAATGGATTATCATTATGCTCGGGTGTGGTGTTCCAATTAATATTAATGCTAACCTCATCAGTGACTACCTCAGGAAGAACAGCTTCTGTATTAAAACTAATTTTAAACTTCTCTTCTGCAGCCGTATGTGCACTAGCGTTCACTTGCATAAAAAACTGTTTCATGTCGCCTTTGACATGAAAGTTTAGTGGTGTATCAAAAACAATCGATTCTGATATTGAATCAAGTAACTTGCCTTTTATCTCGCCGTTTAATTCGCCCATTGCAGACTTTGAGTTCAGATTCAGTTTACCTTTAAGTAGAATTTTAATAACCGAATCTACATTGACTTGAATGTTAAGATTATTTTGTACACCGTTAACCTTTAACCTGCCATTACCAGATTCATTATCAATGATCCCTGACCAGTTAACTTCAGCGTCAACCATTGGAGCTGCACCTTCAGTCAAAAGTATAGACCCCGTAAAATGTTGCTCATCAATCGCCAACTCATCAAGTTGAAATGACAATTGCTCATCGCTCAAAATCATGCTTGATTTGAAACCTTCAACACTTAGCGCAGTATCATCAATGTATAATTTTGCTTTATTAAGACTCAACTTATCTATGGAGACATTTACAGGCATCTTTGGAAACTCTAGCATTGCAATGTGGAGAGACTCATCTGTTTTCTTCTGAGACTTCGAACGTACTACAAGATCAGTCAACATCAACTTATTTATACTGGCTTTAAACTCTAATAAGTCTGCAACAGACCAGTCTAGTTCCATTCTAGCGAGACTGATATCGTTCGCATCATGATCGCTATAATGCAGTTCGTTCAGCGTTAATTTGTCTAGGAACCGTCCTTCAATGGACTTAATCACCAGTGGGACATCATTCGTTTTGATCCACCAGTTAACAAACCATTGCGAACCTGTTTCTGTTGCAGAAATGGTAATCAACAACAGTCCAATTGCAATCATAAGCAGAAACAGGAACACAATGAATCGCAATAACATTTTTATCATTACAAATCTGGTCCAATTCTTAGATGCAGTTTAACTATGGTATCGTCATCATCAAGTGGATGTGCCAAGTCAACACGTAACGGGCCAACGGGCGAGCGCCAACGCAAACCCAGTCCGACACCGGTCTTTAAACCCGTATCCCGGCCTGGCCCCCCAAATGCATTACCCGTATCAACAAATCCTGCAACGCCCCAATTGCCTGAAATATATTTTTCTATCTCAAGGCTCATGACTCCCAGATAGCGCCCACCTATAACATTACCAGTACTGTTAATGGGGCCCAGATCCTGATAGTCATAGCCGCGTATACTGTTATCCCCGCCTGTAAAAAAGCGTTCTGAGGGAGGTAACGCTCGAAAATCATCTACAAACATGCCACCAATATCACTTCGTATAAATGAACGAAAACCGAAAGGTAATGCACGGAGATAATGAACGTGAAGATTTCCACTTAAAAAGTTTGTATCAGAAATCAATGCATTGCTCGCCCCTTTAATTTCAAAATTCAGATCCAGTCCATGCCGTGGATAAAGCTCATCATCAACAATCCGCCTACTCCATCTGACACCAGGGATAAGAAAAGTGGCAATGCCGGTCTCATCTCCCACCTCAAAGTCATCACGTGATATTGAAACAAAACGATTTTCCATTATTCCCCAGAAACGTCGTTTACTTTCTGTAATTGATACTTTTGCAGATAGAGTATCGAAGCTGTCGATACTTTCTCGACGTAAACCTGCAGTGATCTGTAACCACTCATTTGACGGGTGTCTTCGAGGTACTTGATAATTCGCAGAAAAACCCTGTTCGTTTTGCGAGAGTTTTGTTTCTGCGCCTAATCGATGGCCACGCCTATTCCACCAACGATCGGTATACGCTAATTTGGATCGTATTCCTTCGTCTGTAGCAAAGCCTACTGACGCTTGAAAATGATGTCGATCATTGGCTTGAACAGCGATATCTACAGGAACAGACTTATTCACCGTCTTAGATAACCTTGGTCTCGCTTCTGCGCTTTTAAAGTAACCGCTTTCTATTAAACTGTTTTGTATATTGACAACTCGTTTGGCGCTGTAATCACTTTCAACGGGAATTTCTAGAAAACGTCGGATTAAACCTTCATCAAGAAAATCAGGTTCTTGGTGTATAATAATCTCACCTAACCTATAACGTTCCAAACTATTATATTTCAATGAAACTTGTGCTTCATATCTTTCCATATCGATATTTAATATCGATTCAGTAAAGCGGCCATCAAGGTAACCGAGTTCAGATGCGACTGATTCTATGAGGTCTTTCGTCTTGGAATAGCTGCCATGATTTAGCGCATCACCCACCTCAATCGGCAAATCACGAGTCAATCTTTTAAATTCTGGATCATTTTCAGCTGAACCAACTATCACAATATCAACTGTACTGAATAACATGCGCCGCTCTGGTTCAATATTGATTTCAACTGTTGGACATCCCGAAGAATCTATCACATGAATAGATACCTGAGACTCGTAATAACCAAAAGCTTGCAATGCACGCGTGGTTTCTAACAGCAATTTTTTATGACGACGCTTGATTAAATCGACAGGAGTCACACAAGTATTTTTGGCGACACCAACATGAATACGAACATTGTCCGCAATGTCTTCATCAACACCATTAACTACTACGCCAATCAACGGGACATTCTTTTTTTCATCGTCACCATTTGCAGTAGTGGCCTGTTGTCCAAATGGAAGCCATGCGCAAGCTGTTAAAAAAAACAGCGGTAATATAACAAGGGGATGTTTCGACATACTATAAGCATTTAAGTTACAGAACTATGGTTCTGTAGAATTGTCTGTATTTTTAGAAACGCTATTTTTGGTTTTATCAGCAAATTGTTCTTTTGCATATTCTTGAAGATCAGGGACTTTATCCCCTTCATCGACAATTTCTACTTGTAGAATTTGCTCAATAATATCTTCTAAAGTGACTAGACCATTGAAAATACCATATTCATCATAAACTAAAGCGATATGTGCTTTTTTTAGCATCAACTCGTGTAAAACAACATCCAGCTTTTGATGCTCTTGAACTATGATATGACTATTTGTTCGGCCAAATGAACTTATAACTGCGTTAGTTTCAAGATCATAACCTATCAAATCTTTTGCATATAAAATTGATTCTATTTTATCTTCAGCCTTATCAAAAAGGGGAATCCGTGTGTGGCCAGTATTTCTTATCTCTACTAACAGTTCATTATTCAATAGCAAATCCCTTTCTAATAAATATACAACTGAAGCAGGCGTCATTACTTCGCGTGCGGTTTTAGTTGAAAACGTCAATGCCCCATTTGCTATTCTCTCTTCATCCGCATCAATTGTTGAATGAGGTGAATCTCTGTGATCGCTAATGATCTCTCTAATCTCACGTTTACTCCAAATAGTGTCTAATTCTTTACCTAATAATTTATCCAGCATCTTCGCTAATGGTGCTGTAATTGGATAAAGCATAAAACGAAATAATTTAACCAACCCGACAGCATAATACCCAACGGTGAGTGCATAACGTGAAAAAATCGCTTGTGGCAAAATTTCACCAAAAATCACTATAAGTGCAGTAGATATAAATGCAGCCATGACACCTGAAGCTATTGTCCCAAGAAAAACAGCTAAACAAGAATTTACTGCCACATTGCCTAATAGGAGTGTGCAAAGTAATAAATTACCATTCCGTCGAACATCCAAAATTTTGGTTGCACGCGTATCGCCCAGTTTCGCTTTACGTTCCAGTTCACCAAGATTAAGTGTAAAGAAGCCTAATGTCAGGCCCGAGAAAATACCGGACAGAATGACTAAAATGATAACAATTATATAAGTCCACATAGGGCGGCATCCAAAATTAATTATAAAGATTCTTCGTTGATATTATAAAGCATCGTCTTAATCTAAACATGATGTATTCTGCAGTCACCCACAAGTTATTAAGTGAGATAGAAATCCCTAAGGAAGAACGTCCCGAAGCTGAAATAGCCGGTTTTGGTGATTCCGGTGTTGATATACTTATCGAATTCTGGATGATAGGTATTGATGATGGCAAAAATCGTGTTGGTGCCGATCTATTATTAATGATCTGGGATGCATTTAAAGAACACGGTATTGAGATACCCTTCCCTCAACGCGAAGTAAAGATTTTGAATACAGAAAACATGAGGCTTTCATGAACAAACATAATATAATTATACCTCCCACAGGAGTACCTCAATGAAAATTGCACTACTATCCAGAAATAAAAATCTCTACTCATCAAAACGATTGATTGAGGCTGCCGAATCACGCGGGCATGAAGTTCGAGTGCTCGATGTCTTACGCTGCTATATGAACATCACGTCAAGTCGACCCAGCATTCATTATAAGGGTGAAGAATTGGCTGATTTTGACGCAGTAATTCCAAGAATCGGAGCATCGGTTACGTTTTACGGTACTGCTGTTGTAAGACAATTTGAAATGATGGGCGTCTACCCCTTGAATGAGTCAGTCGCTATCTCTCGTTCTAGAGATAAGTTACGTTCATTACAATTGTTGTCTCGTAAAGGCATAGGCATGCCAATTAGTGGGTTTGCCAATAAACCGGATGATATCGAAGATTTGATCAAGATGGTTGGCGGTGCGCCTTTGGTGATTAAGTTATTACAAGGCACTCAGGGTATTGGTGTCGTACTTGCTGAAACAAAAAGTGCCGCTAAAAGTGTTATTGAATCATTCTTCGGTCTTAACGCGAGTGTGTTGGTTCAAGAATTCATCAAAGAAGCAGGCGGCGCTGATATTCGCTGCTTTGTCGTTGGAGAAAGAGTCGTTGCTGCTATGAAACGACAGGGTGCAGAAGGTGAGTTCCGTTCCAATATCCATCGTGGTGGCTCGGCAGAATTGGTTACTCTCACAGCTGAAGAACGTAAAACCGCATTACGCGCGGCGAATACTATGGGGCTCAATGTTTGTGGCGTAGATATATTACGTGCCGAAAGAGGACCTGTTGTGATGGAAGTCAATTCTTCACCGGGCCTCGAAGGCATTGAAAATGCAACGGGCAAGGATATTGCTGGTGATGTTATTAGGTTTATAGAAAAGAATGCAAAGAAAGGGAAAACCGGTACTAAAGGAGGCCATAAGTAAGTGCGTGAACCATTTGACATTTGTAATAAACTAATTAAGCCCGGTACGCGACAGACGCTTGAACTACCTGTTCCCAGCCTCTACACACATACCACCTTGGAGCTACCCGTCCACGTTATACATGGCAGACAAAATGGTCCGATTTTATTTCTTTCTGCCGCTATACATGGTGATGAGATTAATGGTGTTGAGATTATTCGCCGTATCTTGCACAGCAAGATAATAAATAAACTGAAAGGCACATTAGTTGCTGTACCGGTCGTTAATATTTATGGGTTTATAAATCAAACTCGCTATTTACCTGATCGAAGAGATCTGAACCGTTCTTTTCCAGGATCTGAGAAAGGCTCGCTCGCTGGGCGTATGGCAAACCTTTTTTTAAAAGAAATTGTGTCTAAATGCACACATGGAATAGATTTACATACCGCCGCGATTCATCGCGAAAACTTACCGCATATCAGAGCATATTTAGATGATGAAGAGACTGAGCGTATGGCTCGGGCATTTACTTCACCAGTGACTTTAAATACCGCAATTATTGATGGCTCATTACGCAAGTCCGCGGAAAAATCAGGTGCCGCCGTTATTGTTTATGAAGCTGGTGAAGCACTACGTTTTGATGAAGTATCTATCCGAGCAGGTGTCAGAGGCATTCTTTCTGTAATGCGCGAACTGGGAATGTTATCCCCGTTTAAAGGTAAGCGTAAAACTATTAAATCTGTTGTTGGGACTTCGAGCACATGGGTGCGCGCCCCACAAAGTGGCATATTAAGAGTTCAGAAACCATTAGGTTCAAGAGTCAAAAAGAATGAATCCCTGGGATATGTTTCTGATCCATTTGGCGAAATAGAAGAAAATATTTTTTCACCGGTCGATGGCATTATTATCAGTAGAACAAATATCCCTCTTGTTAATGAAGGTGAAGCTTTATTTCATATTGCACAATTTGAAAATACACAAATGGCAGCAAATAAAGTAGAAAACTTTCAACAGATTCTCGATCCAACAACGGATACTAAATCTCCAATAGAACCACCAATTATATGAAGTGGTAATCAAAGCCTATAGTAAATGAATAAATAATGTGGCGATCCCCAGGAAGCTGAAAAAACCAGCAATATCAGTAATCGTTGTTAGAAAAATGGATGATGATTGCGCCGGATCCTGTCCGGTAATGGTTAATATTATTGGAATACCAGCGCCTGCTATGCTGGCAATAGTCATCGATAAGACCATAGAGAATGCAATAACGAGTGTTAAGCCCATTGATTGACTCCAAACGTAAACACCGATTCCCGTTGTAAGTGCAACAGCAATCCCATTCCAAAAGCCAACGCTGGATTCCTTAAAAACAATACTCATCCACATGCGCGGGTAGATTTCTTTTAGTGCCAGCCCACGCATGGTGACAGCAAGTGCTTGTGCTCCGGTATTACCTGATTGTCCGGCAACTACAGGCAGTAATACTGCAAGCGCTGTATATTGTGCAATTGTACTTTCAAACAGACCCACTACAGCGGCAGCTAGAAAGGCAGTTAAAAGATTGATTTGCAACCAAGGCAATCTTTTTCTGATTGCAAATGAAGCTGGAGACATAGCGCGTTCATCTTTACTAACACCCACCATAGTCTGCATATCTACACTACCTTCAACACGCGCTGCATCGACAAGCGCATGATAACGTATAACACCGACAAGTCGCTGTTCAAAATCAACAACGGGCAGATCAGTAAGCTTGTATTTCTCGAATAGGTCAACAAGCTCTTCTCTACTTGTCGTTACCTGAACTACAGCCGGAGAAATTTTTTCTAACTCAGACAATCTTGCATCATGATCAGCTAGAGCCAAGTCTTCCATCTCTATCATGCCTTTAAGGTGATTAGACTCATCTACGGTATAAATTTTCCGATAAACACCCTTGGGTCTTGACCGCAAAAGCGTAATTGTCTCAGCAACCGTCATCTTCGGCCTAAAATACATTACTTTTGTATCCATCAGCGCGCCAGCTGTATCAACTTCATTTTTAGCCGCACGACGTAAATCACTTTCAACACTTGGGCCTAGCTCATTTAACAATTCTTCTTGTTTAACTACATCAAGACAGTTTAAGAGGCTTGCACCACGATTAGGGTCTATGTGCTTTAAAACTTCGATGTTATTTTTCAACGGCAAAAGTTCCATCACTCTTCCACCTAACTGCGGCGAAATTCTTTCCCATATTTTTAAAGTGTTGGAAATATCTCTCGGGCCAAGTATCTCTACAATCTCTGTAATATCCATTTGTTCGAGCAACTTGATTGCTTCAACAGGAAACTCCTCGAACATTACATTATGAATATTATTTTCGATTGAGTTGATCTGTTCGTTCATTGTCTTTACCTTCATTAGTAATTTCATGTTGTGGTGCTATCACATTCGCACAAACTTCCCAGAAGAGTTCTGCTACTGTCATCGCTGTATCGACAAGCCCTTCTCCTTGTTGCATCTCATTCTGATCATTTTTCAATGCATCTAACATCACACCACGTTTTAATATTCCAATAAATTTACCTGTTTGATCAACAACCGGCAGATTATCTCTGTCGTTCCATTGAATATAATCTTTAACGCTGCTCAAACTAGCCCTGGCAGAAATTGTCGCTTCAGGTTCACGCATGATCTCTTCTATAGACTTTCCTGGTTCACAAACAAGTAAATCACGAATAAATACCATTCCAATCAGTCGATGTTTATCATTCAGAACGTATACCTTACTACGCACCTGATCGTTATTTTCCTGAATTAAAGCTATGACCTCAGACACAAAGCGGTCCTTACTTACAGCAAAAACATTAGGATTCATTACCTGTCCCACAGTCCCTTGTGGGTAACGCAATACAAGTCTGAGCATGTTACTTGTCAAGGAAGATAGTTTTCTAATAATGCGAATGCGATCGACTAGTGACATGCGCCTTAGTAATAAAGCCGCTCTTTCAATACTGAATTGCTCAAGTATCGCCGCAGCCTTATCCTCAGTCATACTAACAAGACATTCCGCTGCAATGGAAGAATTCATATGCCGAAAAATATTAGCGATTGCCTCTGATGAAACTGAAGCAAGATAGTCGGCAAGAATGGATGGTTCGTATTTTTCTAACAGCCGTGCAGCATTTGCAGGATGATGTTCTAAAAAATATTCAGGAAGAGAATTAGTCATCATCAATTAATTTATCATCAAGTAAAACCGATGTTTCTCCGTCAAAAAGCTTTGCTGGGATAAAACTACGTCCTAATTCCGTTTCAAGAACAACACCTGTCGGTAATAGCTCAAGCACTTTACCTTCCACATCATTGATTCGTATGACTTGCCCAATTCGATAATTCTTTTTTACATAACGCGCAGATATAATATTTGAAACTGTTGGGCCAGCACCTAAACCAAATGCTAACCCCACAGAACCAACAATAGCTGCGAACAATATCGTAAGAATATGTTCAAAAAGTCGGACATCAATACCAATTTGCGTTAGCCCAACAATCACAGCGAGGAGAATAATCAAGACTCTTATTAATGAACCTAATAACTCAGCTTGCTGCAAGCCGATTGAACGGGCACTTAAAATGATTTTGTCACGAATGGTACTACTAATAACGACACCACCAAAAATAACAATGGCAGCAATTAATAACATCGGTAAAGAAGTAATGATCTTGCCTAATAATTCAGCAAGTGAAGGAAAGTTAAGACTGGCGAGAGCGGCCCTAAGAAACAGCAAGATAATCAACCAATAGCTTAACCAACCTAGAATATCAGCCAGAGGCCATTTCAGGCGAGCCTGCAACGAGGCGAACCCGATAGCCCTGATCATCTTATCGATACCGGCACCTAAACGTAATATCAACCACTTTATGGTCCATGCAATGAGTAAGCCTGCAACAATGATTAAAACCGCGCTGATAAGGTTAGGCAAGTAGGCTCCAGCGTTCTGTATAAACTGGTTTACGCTATCAAGTAACAATTGTTTAATTTCAGAAAACTGATCCATGATTACTTACCCTTGAATATGTAATAAATATTGCGGACTGCTTATAGACCCAAGTTACGTTTTATAACTTGACAAACAATTATTGTACGCCTTTTCTACTCTGGCATAAGAAATATATTTTCTATAATTTGTAACGACATATCGTTTTCAAAACAATATAATCACTTACTAATTACTCACAAGGTATATCTAGCAATTTGAGATGAAATTTGACGATTACAAAATCAGTGGCTTTTATGATGAGCTACTAACCGAACGACTAACAGCAAGAACGGGTGCTGGCAAACTAATAAAGTATCTCAAAAAACTAAAGCCGCAGGAGTTGCAGCAAAGAAAGGATGCTGCCGAACTTGCGATTATGGCAATGGGTATAACCTTTACAGTTTATAGCGAGGGAGATAATATTGATCGTGAATGGCCCTACGATATTATCCCCCGAATTGTTCCCCAACGTGAGTGGCAAAAAATTGAAGCTGGCCTGGAACAACGACTCACTGCATTAAATCATTTTATCGATGATATATACAACGAACGAAAGATTATTAAAGACAAGGTTATTCCTGCAGACATCCTTAGAAGTTCAAAGAATTATAGAAAGGAATGCCAAGGAATAAGCCCAGTATTTGGAGTCTGGGCACATATTTGCGGCAGTGATCTTATCAGGGGTGATGATGGCACCATGTATGTGCTTGAAGACAACCTGCGTGTTCCATCAGGTGTGTCTTATATGTTGGAAAATCGTAAGGTCACCAAGCGTGTCTTTCCAGAACTATTTAAAGATTACAATATTCTCCCAATGGGCGACTATCCAAGCAACCTTCTCGACACCCTAAGTTCTATTTCACCTCGACCGATGGAATATCCAGAAGTTGTTGTTCTAACGCCTGGCATTTATAACTCTGCTTATTTTGAACATTCATTTCTGGCACAGCAAATGGGGGCTGAACTAGTTGAAGGTTCTGATCTGATTGTTGCTGATGACGATTGTGTTTATATGAAAACAATAGAAGGCTTGTCACGGGTTGACTGTACCCCGTCAGCACCATGTGGACCAACTAGCCTGATTGTCTAAGAGATAGTTTTAGTTCATCGTTAACCCAAGAGGAAACGATGATGACAAGTAAAAGAAGTGTAGAACATACTGTGCGCGATAT
>Ga0209630_10001362_pt1 | contig 26242 bp, 26 predicted proteins | sample COG_01_FD_184745 | JGI IMG/M metagenome (GOLD analysis project Ga0209630, IMG submission 184745) | Pelagic Microbial community sample from North Sea - COGITO 998_met_01 (SPAdes) (version 2) | ecosystem: Environmental > Aquatic > Marine > Neritic zone/Coastal water | place: Helgoland, sampling... | reverse complement strand
TACAGTAGTTGGGAGTCAATTCCCCCAAAATTCCCCCAAGAGGCTAATCTGGGTGTTTGAGAAGGATATTAAAAACAGTGCTGTTCCTATAATAGTTATTAATAGTAAGGTTATTAAGATGGTGCCGAGGGCGAGAATCGAACTCGCACTTCCGAAGAAACCGGATTTTGAATCCGGCGCGTCTACCAATTCCGCCACCCCGGCTTTGAAGTACAGATAAGCAGGCGGCAAGTATAAGGAAAGTCTGCGCCGGGTCAAACTTTAAGCTGTTTTTCTGCTAATATCGCGCGCCATGTTAACTAGTGATTTCTCATTTGAGCTTCCAGAAGAGCTGATTGCCCAATATCCGACCACGGATCGAGATGGTAGTCGTCTTTTATTTCTTAGTCCTGAGAACAGGGTTTCCGATACTTCATTTAAACAGCTGCCGGAATATCTAAAGAGCGGCGATTTAATCGTTTTAAATGATACTCGGGTAATCCCTGCGCGTTTGTATGCTAAAAAGGAAACCGGCGGTAACGTCGAGATAATGTTAGAACGGATTCTGGATGAGCAAACATTATTAGTGCAATTGCGTGCAAGTAAGTCGCCAAAAGCAGGCGCAAGTTTAATATTGGAAGACAACACACGGTTCGAAGTTAAGGGCAGAGAAGGGAGTATGTTCCTACTGAATTATACCGGTGAGGAAAAGATCACCGATTTGCTTGCCCGACTCGGTCATATGCCTTTGCCCCCTTATATAAGTAGAGATGATGAGAATCTTGATCAAGAACGTTATCAAACTGTTTTTTCGGAAAAGCCCGGTGCCGTTGCTGCGCCGACCGCAGGACTGCATTTTACCAATGATATTCTTGAGTCGTTAAAAGAGCAGGGTATTGATAATGCACGTCTAACATTGCATGTTGGTGCAGGCACCTTCCAACCAGTGCGTGTTGATGATATTGCGAATCATGAAATGCATAGCGAGTACATGTGTGTGCCACAAGATGTGGTTGACAAGATTAATCAGACTAAAAAGAAGGGTGGGCGCATCCTTGCAGTAGGGACAACGGTCGTCAGAAGTTTAGAGACCGCAGCGAAGAGCGGCACACTTACTAGCTTTGAAGGTGATACCAATATATTTATTTACCCCGGGTATCAGTTTAATGTCGTTGACCTTTTGCTTACCAACTTTCACCTGCCAGAATCAACCTTGTTAATGTTAGTCTGTGCCTTTGGTGGTCAAGAGAAGGTGCTAAATGCTTATCAGCATGCGATCAAAGAACAATATCGATTTTATAGTTATGGCGACGCCATGCTAATTTCATGTAAGCAAAAAGACTAAGATGCACTTGCAACTGCTCGACAATATGTTCCAGACATTGTCTACCGCCTACGTCCGTGTTGGCGTCCTGCATCGCTTAAAGCGCCTACTGTTGGAGCTAGCATTTCCGCCATCCATGGCGGTCAGGTAATAGAAAATTATGAAATATAAAATAATAAACAATGACAAAGATGCACGTAGAGGGCAGATAAGTTTTCCTCGTGGCACGATTGAAACGCCAGCCTTCATGCCTGTAGGAACCTATGGCACGGTAAAGGCGATGACGCCGGAAGAATTGGTCGGTATCGGTGCTGAGATTATTCTGGGTAATACTTTTCACTTGATGTTGCGTCCCGGCATGGAAGTCATAAAAGAATTTGGTGGGCTGCACTCATTCATGCATTGGGAAAAACCCATCCTGACTGACTCTGGTGGTTTTCAAGTTTTTAGTCTGGCTGAGTCACGCAAGATCACAGAAGAGGGTGCGCATTTCAAATCACCCATAGATGGTTCAAAGGTATTTTTAGGCCCGGAAGAAGCAATCCAGATCCAGCACACGCTTGGCGCAGATATCGTCATGATTTTTGATGAATGCACTCCGTTCCCCGCAACAGAAAAAGAAGTGCGTGAATCAATGGAGTTGTCATTACGTTGGGCGCAACGATCAAAAGAAGCGCATGGCCAATTGGATGGCAATAATCAGAATGCCTTGTTCGGCATAGTACAAGGCGGTATGTATAAAGATTTACGCGAAGCGTCTTTGAATGGTCTTAAAAAAATCGGTTTTGATGGTTATGCCATCGGTGGACTGTCTGTTGGTGAGCCGGTTGAACTGATGATGGAAGTATTAGACAACATCATGCCGGGTATGCCAGAAGATAAGCCACGTTATTTAATGGGTGTAGGCACACCAGAAAATCTCGTCGAATCAGTTCGTCGAGGCATTGATATGTTTGATTGTGTGATGCCAACGCGGAATGCACGTAATGGACATTTATTTAGCGAAGTCGGCGATGTCCGCATTCGTAATGCAAAGCATCGACATGATCAATCACCAGTTGATGAAAACTGTGCGTGTTATACCTGCGAAAATTATTCCCGTGCTTACTTACACCATCTTGATAAAACCAATGAGATTTTGGGTTCTCGATTAAATACCATACATAATCTTTATTATTATCAATACTTGATGAAAGGTTTACGTAACGCTATCGCTGAGAATCAATTAAGTGATTTCGTTGTCAATTTTTATGACAAGCGGAAATCGAAAGTCATTCTTTAAATTATGCCTTGATGCTTTTTCATAGGCATAGAACAATACCTTCATGAGTAATTACCTCGTACAACTTCCCACATTAGGTGTCGGTGCTAGCCTGAGTCTGTCTTCTAAGCCAGATCCGGTTTCCTTAGTTCGTGCCAAAGGCGGTCCGAGTTTTGTTGAATATTCGGGTTTAGTTGATGTTGATGAAGTGATTGATGAAGTAGAAAAGATTCGTGCCGCGGGCGCGCCAGTTTTGTTTCATCCTTCCTATATTAATTTTTGTGGTTCTTATTCAAACTCCGATGCATGGCTTGAAGCCACATCCAAACATATTGAGTCAGTCGGTTCATCCTGGTTCGCACAGGATGTCGCCTATTGTTTCTGGGAAGAAGGTCCAGGTTATTCGACGCAATTGGGTTATTTCATACCACTTATCTTTAATCAACGTTCTCTCGAACTTGCGGTAGAACGTGTTAAAGAAGTACAAACCAAAGTTAGCGTACCGGTTGCAATTGAACCACCGCCTGTTGCCTTTATTATCGGAGCTATGCCCTTATTTTCTTTTTTCGGCAGTCTGGCAAACCAAACCGACTGCGCCATCTTGCTTGATATGGGGCATTTGGTTTCTTACGAAATGGCAAGTGGTCGAAGTGTGCTAGAGGCGATAGATGAATTACCAGTTGAACGTGTTATTGAAGTGCATATTGCCGGTGGTCGCCTGAAAGAAGGCAATAAGGATGGTGAAGCAGGGCCCATTTATGTTGATGCGCATGAATGTGAAATTGTTGAACAAACCTGGCAGATGTTAGAAGACATGTTGCCAAGGCTACCGAATGTCAAAGCCGTTTGTTATGAATGCGAAGGTGTAAATGAAAATAGTGTGCTTGCGACATTAAAAAGAATAAGAAAGATCGTCCGAGAAAAAAGTAGCAGTGAAGCACTCGTTATGAGTTTGGATAAAGAAGCATGAGTTTTCAGGAACAGGAACGTGCCTTATTCGATTTATTATTCGATAGCAGTGTGCGTGAGAATTTTTGTAAAGATACAACGGCGGCGTTGCATCAATATGAATTAAATGAAGAGGAACGAAATGATTTCAATACCATTCGACCAGATGCATTGGAACTGGATGCAAAGATTCGAGCTGATCTTTTATTGTCGCATTTCTGCCGATCCTTTCCCGTTAGCTTTAGTGTCCTTTCCTCTGTTGATGGAGGACTCGATATATTAAAGAGTTTGGTTGATGTGCTAACGATGCGGACAGCGTCCATAGAACGCGCCACATTATTTGGCAGACGCATTGGAGAGAGCTTAAATGCACTTTCATTTACATCTGCGGATGAACAAACAAAAGTCTCTGCCATATTGGAAGCGGAGCTTGGTATGGCTTGGACCAGTGCAACCTTAAAGCGTGAAGTATTGGATAACGGACAACTGCATAATAAATCAACAAAGCTCGATCAAAGTTGGTCTAGTAAGAACATCAAACTCGCACCGTATGTCTGTGCAGCAATGATTCCTGAATCGTACGAAAAATTAAAACAATCATTTTGCCCGGATGCAGAATGCGATCTATGGCGTAGTTTGAACAAAAAACCGCTTGCCGCGTCAATTCGAAAGAAACTATTAGAAAAAGACGATCCGAGGTTATTTATTGCCCGTGCTCATGTCAGTCATATGTCGCAATGCGAACCGACGATTGGCCAGAAAACAGCCGAGCTTAGCGAAGGCTTTGCCTCTCTATTCCAGCACGTTAATGGCACAGTCAGTGTCGACTATATATTAGAACAGCTCAAACAAATCGGTGCTCAGGATGAAATGCTACAGAGTATAAAAGCGACATTTCAGCAATTACTGGAAAGCGACATGTTGGAGCAGGTATAGCACTTCCTTGAAATTCAAATAAAAACCCCCATAAATCAATTAACGCGTTATCTTTACTGAATCTCAGCGGATTTGTGGCATAATGCGCGCTTTTTAAACTCCGAGAACTTTTAATGTTGGATTTCTTCGTCAGTAATGCATGGGCAGCGCCCGCTTCACAGGAACCTGGTTTGGCCAGCTTTCTGCCGCTAATTATATTATTTGCTGTTTTTTACTTTTTTCTTATACGCCCCCAGCTAAAACAGGCAAAACAGCACAAGGCGCTAGTTTCAGCCTTAGCCAAGGGTGATGAGATCGCCACAAATGGCGGCATACTCGGAAAAATAAAAGAGGTTGGTGATAATTTCCTTTTGGTCGAGATTGCAGAAGGCACAGATGTTAAGGTACAAAAACAGTCGGTCTCTGTTGTTCTGCCAAAAGGCACCCTCAAAACCCTTTAAGTTAAATTATTAAAAATACATTACTTTTAATTAGGCTATTGTCATGAATCGTTATTCTCCCTGGAAATACAGCTTTATTCTTTTGTTGATTGGTTTGGGAGTCTTGTTTGCACTGCCAAACCTATATGACAAAGACCCGTCTCTACAAATTTCTGCCTCTGGCGTATCTGAGGTCAGTGAATTAACTGAATTTCAGGTAAGCACCGCGCTAGAAGAAGCTGGGATAGCGTTTAAATCAATGAAGGTAGGACTAGAAAACCTTACCATTCGATTTAATGATACGGGGACTCAGCTGAAAGCGAAGTCTGTCGTGGAAAAATCATTAGGCAGAAACTATTCTGTTGCGCTTAATTTAGCTCCTGCAACGCCTGATTGGCTAGCCAAATTTGGTGCTGAACCCATGTTTCTGGGTCTCGACCTACGCGGCGGTGTTCATTTCTTAATGCAAGTCGATATGGAAGCGGCTATTTCAAAGGCGGAAGATCGATATATGTCCGATTTGCGCAGCATATTGAGAGAAAACAAAGTTCGCTACAAAACGATCACACGCAATAAAACAGGTGGCCTATTGGTTCGTTTTAAAGATGATAGTGAACGAGATAATGGTCAATCGCTAATCGAAGATGAGTTTCAGGAACTTGATGTCACAATTCTGGAAGCAGGTAGTGATGAATCGCAGTTGGTTGCCAAGCTAAAAGAACAAGTCGTACTTGAAACGCAAAAGCTGGCATTACAACAAAATATTACAACACTCAGGAAACGTGTAAATGAGTTAGGTGTTGCAGAACCGGTTATTCAACAACAAGGCCTCAGTCGCGTCGTAGTGCAGCTTCCCGGTGTGCAAGATACGGCAAAAGCAAAGAACATTTTGGGTGCTACCGCCACGCTTGAGTTCAGAATGGTCGATGAAGATCATGCTGCGCAAGATGCTGTTGATGGCCGTGTGCCAGCAGGCTCAAAACTTTATTATCAACGCGGTGGACAGCCTATTCTTTTGGAAAAACAGGTAATGCTCACGGGTGATTCAATTATTGATGCGGCATCAGGCATCGATGGTTTGAGTGGGCAACCCAATGTGACCATTACTCTTGATGGTAAGGGTGCAAAGCGAATGAGCGCGGCAACGCGCGATAATGTAGGTAAACGGCTTGCGGTTGTTTTCATAGAAAATAAAATAGAAGTCGTTGAAAAAAATGGCGAACTTGTAGAAAAGAAAGAAGTAATAGAAGAAGTTATTAATGCAGCGGTTATTCGCGAGCAACTTGGCAAGCGTTTTCAAATTACCGGTCTTGAATCTACAAAAGAAGCAAGGACACTTGCATTATTGCTTCGTGCCGGCGCATTGGCCGCACCAATTTACATTATAGAAGAACGTACCGTTGGCCCAAGCTTGGGTCAGGATAATATTGATAAAGGTTTTAATTCAGTGCTAATAGGATTTGCGTTGGTACTTGTGTTTATGGTTGTTTATTACAAGGTCTTTGGTCTTATTGCCAATGTAGCGCTTGCTTTAAACCTAGTCTTGATTGTTGCCTTGTTATCATTACTGCAAGCCACACTGACGTTACCAGGCATTGCCGGGATTGTCTTGACGGTTGGTATGGCGGTTGATGCAAACGTGTTGATCTTTGAACGTATTCGTGAAGAGATCCGGAACGGTAATTCCCCTCAAGCCAGTATCCACTCTGGGTATGAAAAAGCATTCTCAACAATCGCGGATGCTAATATTACTACCTTGATTGCGGCATTAGTCTTATTCAGTTTTGGTACTGGTCCGATTAAAGGCTTTGCAGTCACATTATCATTGGGAATTTTATCGTCAATGTTCACCGCCATCATGGTAACGCGCGGCTTGGTCAATTTAATCTATGGCGGACGTCGCATAGAGAAATTGAAAATATAATATAAATAGTTATAACCAGAATCAGAACGTATCACTTAGAGAATTTATCATGGAAATGCAAAAAACACGGTTTAATTTTGACTTTATGAGTAAACGGAAGGTTGGCTTAGTAGTCTCTAGCTTACTAATCATTATGTCTATTATTTCAATGTCTATGGAAGGTTTAACTTTTGGCGTAGATTTTACCGGAGGCACATTGATTGAGGTTGGTTATTCAGAATCTGTCGACTTAGAAAGCATTCGAACATCGTTAATTAATTCAGAATTTAAAGACGCCGTTACTCAGTATTTTGGTTCTGCCAACGATGTTCTAATAAGAATTCCACCAAGCGAAGGTTTAAACAGTGCTGATATCAGTAACAGAATATTGAGCTTACTTAAGGACACTGGTTCAAACGTGGAAATGCGTCGAATTGAATTTGTTGGTCCACAGGTTGGTGAGGAACTTAAAGACGATGGTGGCTTAGCCATGATCTATGCGTTGATGGGTATCTTTATTTATGTCGCACTACGTTTTCAGAGACGTTTTGCTGTCGGTGCAATCGCAGCACTTGTGCATGATGTGTTGATTACATTGGGTATATTTTCAATTACACACTTTGATTTTGATTTAACTGTACTCGCAGCAATACTCGCGGTAATTGGCTATTCCTTGAACGATACTATTGTTGTCTTTGATCGCGTTCGTGAAAATTTCCATAAAGTCCGCGAGGCAACACCTATAGAAATATTCAACGTTTCACTCAACCAAACGTTGAGCAGAACCTTAGTGACTTCATTAACGACACTATTAGTATTAGCAGCGCTGTTCATCTTTGGTGGTGAAATAATTCATAGCTTTGCGACTGCTCTGATTATTGGTGTTTTAATTGGTACCTACTCGTCTATCTTTGTTGCCAGCCCGGTTACGCTTGCTCTGGGAATCACTAAAGAAGATTTGATGCCGGTGCAGAAAGAGGGCGCCGATTTGGATACCATGCCCTAAATAGCTACTTAGGAATGATCTTTTGCCCTCATGCGTCGTTAAAAATGTGCTCGAATACCCCCAGGGTAGGATCTCTTCATTTATTAAATATAAACTCAGATTCTCGGCTTGGGCATCCTGCGTCGCTCTACCTCCTGCATCCATGCAGTCGTGCGCGCTGAACCTCGCCTTATGTACAGGAAGTACGGTATACCGATTTTGCAGGAGCATAAAATCGGTGAAAACAAAATCTCTATCCGTGAAAAGCTATTTATCTAAATAGTGTCTCAACCACTATCCATTGTTGCTGATCGACAAATACTCCTTGCTGAGGAGACGTTCTCTAGATTTGGCGATGTCGAACTAGTTGATGGACGCTCTATCGATGAAGCTGCCGTCAAGAACGCCGATGTATTATTAGTAAGATCGGTGACACCGGTTGATGAATCTCTTTTAAAGAATTCCAAAATTGGTTTTGTCGGCTCTGCCACAAGTGGTATTGACCATATTGATACCGACTATCTTAAAAAATCCAATATCAGTTTTGTCCACGCCCCAGGTAGCAACGCGCGTTCTGTTGCCGAATATGTCTTGAGTAGTTTGCTCGCAACGGCTGAATTTAATAATTTCGATTTAACTAAAAAAACCGTGGGCATCATTGGCTGTGGTCAGGTGGGCTCAAGGTTGAAACGTTTTTTGGAGTCGCTAGGCGTGCAATGCCTTCTAAACGACCCTCCATTAGCTGAACAAGGATCAACGGAATCATTTGTTGCACTTGAGCGGGTTTTGGAAGCGGATATTATTACATTACACGTGCCGCTAACAACAGCTGGCAAATATCCAACTAGCAGGCTAGTAGATAAATCATTTCTAGATAGATTAAAACCGGATGTGGTATTGATTAACACATCACGTGGAGAAGTGGTTGATGAATCTGCTTTATCAGTATTTAAAGAAACAAATCCAGAGTCGACATTGATCCTCGATGTATGGTGTAGTGAGCCAGAAATCAATATCAACTTATTACAACAGACCTTTATCGGGACACCGCATATTGCAGGATATAGTTATGATGGCAAACTTAAGGCGACTAGAATTCTTGCCGAGGCTTTGCTGACAGAGACCGGAAGCATGTCTGCAATGGCTCAAATTTTAACGCCTGAAGCGGTGACAGACGCTATTGAGTATAATGATGATACTGCGGTTCAATTAGCCGTGATGCAGACATATGACATCAGAAGTGATGCCATTGCACTTAAAGAACTATTAAATATGCCAAGCGGGGAACGCGGTGTCTATTTTGATAGCTTAAGAAAGAACTATCCAATAAGACGAGAGTTTACAAACAAGCAAATTAATACAAAAAATTTGAATAATGCAATGAAACAATGCTTGTTAGAATTGGGATTTAATACAGGAGCAGCATGAAGAAGCTTGGCATTTTAGTTTCCGGACGTGGCAGCAATATGGTAGCTATAGCAGACGCTTGTGAACAGGGTGACTTATCAGCCAGTGTTGAACTTGTAATCAGCAATAATAAGGATTCATTAGCGCTGGTTTCAGCACAAGAAAAAAATATTAAAACAGCTCATATAGGTTCAAGCAACTATCCCGACCCTGATGCATTGGATATGGCAATGACGGATGCATTAAACAAACATCATATTGATCTTGTCTTATTAGCCGGATATATGAAAAAAATTGGCCCTAAAGTACTATCAAGTTATAGAGGCAGGATCATTAATATTCATCCTTCTTTGTTGCCAAAGTTTGGTGGAAAGGGGATGTTTGGAATTAATGTTCATCGGGCTGTGCTTGCCGCTGGTGAGAAAGAGTCTGGTGTAACTATCCATCTGGTTGATGGAGAATACGATCAAGGCGCAATTCTGGCACAGCAAACTGTTTCTATTGCGCCGGATGAGACATCAGAGTCACTGGCAGCCAAGGTTTTAAAGGTCGAACATGTTTTATTTGCAGAAACAATACAAAAAATAGTAGATGGCAGTATTATATTGCCTTCTGATTAAGGACAAGGGGAGATTTGAATATGCGTATGTTGCACACAATGTTGAGAATTGGGAATCTTGAAAAGTCTTTACAGTTTTATCAAGATGTACTTGGAATGAAACTAATACGCAAGCACGATTATCCAGAGTACGAATTCTCATTAGCCTACCTTGGTTACGGCGATGAATCTGAAACTACTGTACTGGAACTCACCCATAACTGGGGAACAGAATCCTATGATCTGGGTAATGCATATGGACATATCGCAATCGGTGTTGATGATGTTTATAAGACATGCGACAAGATTAAAGAATTGGGTGGTAATGTTGTTAGAGAAGCGGGACCTATGCAAGGTGGTGATACGGTTATTGCCTTTGTTGAAGATCCTGATGGTTATAAGATAGAGCTACTGGAAGACTTCTAATAATAAAATAAAAAGCTGATCAAACTGAAGGGATGACCCAAAGTTAATCAGCTTTCAACTATCTTTAAAATAAAAATAAACGCTACCCACATGATTACTTTAATTAAATCGGCATATTCATCTTTTATATTAAAACAACCCGTGCTGGTTTGTTTATTGATGGCAATATTACTTGGTTTTTTTGCCATGCAAACAAAGGACTTCAAACTTGATGCGTCGGCAGACTCCTTGTTGTTGGAAGATGATAAAGATCTAAAGTTATTTCGTGAAACACTAGAGCGTTATGCCACTAAAGACTTTCTGTTTGTTACTTTTTCACCAAAGGAAGATCTTCTTTCTCAATCTTCATTGGATGCGATTACAAATATTCGTGATGAATTCAGATCTCTAGAGCCGGTTGATTCAGTAATCAGCTTAGTTGATGTGCCATTGGTTAGGCAGGTAGAGGGAACATTGTCCGATGTGGCCGATAACGTTCGTACTATAGAAGGTGGTGGTCTTGATATAGACAAGGTTAGACAAGAGTTACTCAGTAGTCCTATCTATAGAGAATTAATAATTAGTGAAGACGGCCAAACAACTGCAATCCAGGTTAATTTGAAAGACAATCCTGAGTTTCGTGACTTACAACGTGAGCGTAACCAACTTCTAATAAAAGCTAATAGTGAAGGTCTAGATGAGGCAGAACAAGTACGACTGGATGAGATACTAATTGAATATACAGCACAGAAAAATGTTATCGATAAAGTTAACCATGACAATATCGTTGATGTAAGAGAAATAATTTCAAAATATCAACAATATGGCACATTGCATATGGGTGGTGTCACCATGATTACTGATGACATGATCACTTATATTAAAAATGATCTGATAGTCTTTGGTGTCGGTGTGTTTCTGTTTCTTGTTGGCATGTTGTCAATTATCTTTCGTAAACTCAGGTGGGTCATGCTGCCTTTACTAAGTTGTTTTTATGCTGGACTGCTAATGATTGGTCTACTTAGTCTGGTCGGTTGGAATGTCACCGTTATCTCATCAAATTTCATTTCCTTGATGTTGATCATCACAATGTCTATGAACGTGCATCTCATCGTTCGTTATCGACAATTGCTCAACGATCATCCTGAATTATCACAACACGAACTTGTACTATCCATGGCGAGCAAGATGGTATGGCCTTGTCTGTATACCGCGTTGACTACCATTATGGCTTTTAGCTCATTAGTGGTTAGCGGCATTAAACCAATTATAGATTTTGGCTGGATGATGACGATAGGTTTAAGCGTGACTTTCCTGACATCATTTATTTTATTCCCCTCTATATTAGGCATGTTAGCCAAGGGTACAGAAAAACCGGGTTCAAAAGATGAGTTCCAATTTACTTCCAAGCTTGCAAGCATGACGGAAATACACGGCAATAAAATATTAATAATCACCGTTATTCTTGCTGCCGTTAGTACCTATGGTATTACCCGTCTTGAAGTGGAAAATAGTTTTATAAATTATTTCAGCGATAGTACTGAAATCTATAAGGGTCTGCGTTTAATCGACGAGAAGATGGGTGGAACTACCCCTATGGATATTATTATTAATCTTGAAGATGAACCGGAAGAAGATGACTCTTCAGAAGAGGGTGAGTTTGAAGATTTTGATGCCTTGTTTGGTGCCTTTACTGAGGGCCAGGATGACATATGGTTTACACCCGAACGAATAGACACGATCAAGCAGGTACATGATCATCTGGAGACTTTTCCGGCGATTGGTAAGGTCTTATCACTTGCGTCGATCATTCGTGTAGGAGAAGAAATTAATGGGGGCGAGTTTGACGCATTTGAACTAGCTATTGTTAGTAAAAATATGCCAGATGAGATTAAGGAAAGCATGATTACGCCTTATGTCTCTGAAGCGACTAATGAAGCACGGATCAGTATCCGCATATTGGATTCGTTAAAGGATTTAAGACGCAAAGAGTTGTTGGAACAGATTAAGACCGACTTGATTGAAAAGATCGGGCTAGCTGAAGATAAGGTGCAAATCACAGGCATACTAGTTCTCTATAATAATATGCTGCAGAGTTTATTTAAGTCACAAATATTAACCTTAGGCGTCGTTATGGCTGGAATTGCATTAATGCTGGTTATCTTATTTCGTTCCGTGACGCTCGCAATAATAGGCATTATTCCGAACATACTTGCTGCTGCGATTATTCTGGGCTTAATGGGTTTGCTCAGGATACCGCTCGACATGATGACAATAACCATTGCAGCTATCACGATTGGTATTGCGGTTGATAATAGCATCCATTACATCTATCGATTCCGTGAAGAGCTGCCAAAGACAGGTGATTACGTCAAAACAATGCATTACTGTCATGCCAACATTGGCAAGGCCGTTTTTTATACTGCGATTACTATTATCATTGGGTTCTCGATATTGGTGCTTTCAAACTTTATTCCGACGATCTATTTTGGGCTTTTGACGGCGCTAGCTATGTTTATTGCACTGTTTGCATGCTTGACACTATTACCAAAATTAATCTTAATACTAAAGCCGTTTAATTAAAAAATTTTAATAAACAATGTCTTACACTATTCTTGTAAAGTTGAATAATGAGTTTATAAGTTTTTTATGCTTATCCAGTTATAAAAATATTCATTAAGAATAAATACTATCTATCGATATATATTGTTATTACAATAACCGCCTTCGAATGACCAAAGACTAATAATAACTACTGCTGAATCGCAGATAAAAAAACAGGTTGTTTGAACTATTAAGCCCTAAGGTGGGTCGATTAATTATAAACATTTAGAGGTATTACAATGAAATCCAGAGTCGTAAATTCGTTGATTTTGATTCTATGCATGGTCGCCGGCGTTGCTCAGGCAGCGATGGAAACCCCCGATGCAGTCGTGAAACAAACTGCAGATGCTGTTATTGAACGCATTCAGTCTCAGCGTTCTGAATTGGATGCTGACCCATCAAAAATTTATGATGTGGTGAATGAACTTGTCATACCTCATTATGATTTCACTAGTATGTCTAAATGGGTACTCGGTAAAAACTGGAAAAGCGCAAGTGAAACACAGCGCAGTGATTTTATTGCACAGTTTCAAACATTATTAGTACGTACTTATGCCCGAGCCTTGCTTGAATACTCTGGTCAGGAAATTAAATACTTTCCAGTGGAAATGAGTGCAAAATCAAAACTTGCCCTAGTTAAAACTGAGATGACAAGTGATGGCGCACAGCCTTTCCCGGTGGCCTACCGCATGCATCAAACGAATGATGCATGGAAAGTGGTTGATGTCTCTGTCGATGGTGTCAGTTTAGTCTCTACTTACCGAGGGTCATTTTCTACGCAAATTAAAAAACACGGATTTGATTCACTTATCAATGAACTCACTATTAAAAACGAACGGTTAGCTAGTAGCCTTACAAAATAACCAGCAATGTATACTTGATTTTCGAGCAACCGGGCAATGCCCGGTTGCTTGCTTTATAGAATCCAATTTTCATCAATAAATAACAATCGAAAACTTTATGAATCCTCAAATTATCAAACAACTTATCGAAGCCGGATTGCCAGATGCTGACATCATTGTAGAAGGTGATGATGGTACGCATTTTCAGGCGCGTATAATCAGTGAATCATTCTCTGGGAAAAACATGGTTCAGCAACATCAGATGGTTTATAAGACACTGGGCGATAAAATGGGTACCGATATCCATGCTTTATCCATGCAGACATACAGCCCGGATGAATGGGAACAACAGAAATAGTCTTGGGTGCCCAAGCTTATATTATTAAGGTAACAATCATTAATTATGGATAAATTACTTATCCGCGGTGGTGCATCGCTAAATGGAGAGATTTCCATTTCTGGTGCAAAGAATGCCGCTCTCCCAATTCTTTCAGCTACGCTGTTGACCGATCAATCAGTAAACATCGGCAATGTTCCACATTTACATGACATAACCACAACGATGGAATTGCTGTGTCGCATGGGGTCTCAAGTCACGATTGATGAGCGGATGCGTATCGAAATTGATAATAGTCAAATCGAAAACTTTTTTGCTCCTTATGAATTAGTTAAGACCATGCGTGCGTCAATTCTGGTTTTGGGTCCTTTACTCGCACGTTATGGTAAGGCCGACGTATCATTGCCCGGTGGTTGTGCGATTGGTTCACGACCAGTGAATATACATCTTCAGGGATTGGCAGCAATGGGTGCTGATATTGTAGTAGAAGGTGGCTATATTCGTGCTACAGCCGATCGATTGAAAGGTGTTCACCTTACTTTGGATATCGTTACGGTGACGGGCACAGAAAACTTGATGATGGCAGCAACTCTGGCTGATGGTTTGACTGTTATTGAAAATGCAGCAAGAGAGCCGGAAGTCACTGATTTGGCTAATTGTTTGAACAAGATGGGAGCAAAAGTTTCCGGCGCTGGAACTGATCGCATAGAAATAGAAGGCGTCGAAACCCTACATGGGACCGACTATGACATCTTGCCCGACAGGATAGAGACGGGGACCTATTTAGTTGCCGCAGCGGTGACCGGGGGTAAAGTGCGTTTGAGAAATACACGAGCCGACCTGCTTGAATCAGTATTGGCCAAACTGACTGAAGCTGGAGCCAAGATTGACATAGAAGACAATGCGATAACTCTGGATATGCAGGGCAAAAGACCCAAAGCAGTTGATATACACACTTCACCATTCCCAGGCTTTCCTACTGATATGCAAGCCCAGTTTACGGCGATGAACAGTATTGCAGAAGGCGCGGGTATTATTACCGAGACGGTATTTGAAAATCGTTTTATGCATGTGCATGAGTTACAACGCATGGGTGCAGACCTTAAGTTGGAAGGCAACACGACAATCACCCAAGGAGTTGAGCAGTTAACAGGTGCACCGGTAATGGCAACTGACTTGAGAGCGTCAGCTAGTTTGGTTCTGGCTGGACTTGTCGCAGACGGTGACACGATAGTAGATCGTATTTATCACATTGATCGAGGCTATGAGACAATCGAGGAAAAGTTATCTCAATTGGGTGCGGATATTAGGCGCTTACCTGACTAATGTGCACTATCTAAGGTGCCCTAAGTAAGTTATTTAAATTTAGAATATGCGAGGAAACTTTTTCAGTTAACTTGTTTCTATTGTATTCTGCTTTATTTTTACGAAGCCAAACAATTAACTAAGCTAGAAATATAATTATGCCGGACAAGATCACTATCGCCGTTTCCAAAGGCCGAATATACGATGAAGCGGTTCCTCTACTCGCCAAGCTCGGTATTGTCCTGATAGATGATCCTAATAAATCACGCAAATTGATTCTTGATACTAATCAGGCCAATATTAAAATTCTAATTATACGAGCTACCGATGTGCCAACCTATGTCGAACGTGGTGCTGCAGAATTGGGCATTGCAGGCAAAGATGTATTAATGGAATACTCTGGTGATAGTCTTTATGAGCCGGTTGATTTGGGGATAGCCAAGTGCCGAATGATGTTAGCCGGTTTGAAAGATGCCAAACCGGTAACTGATCGCCCACGAGTTGTTACAAAATATACCAATATCACACGCAATTATTTTGCAGATCGTGGACAACAAGTGGAAATAATCAAGCTGTATGGATCGATGGAGCTGGGGCCAGTTTTAGGTTTGTCAGATTGGATCGTCGATTTGGTCGATACCGGGAATACTTTAAAAGCAAATGGCCTAGTCACCTTAGATCATATTGCTGATATAAGCTCAAGGTTGATCGTCAATAAGGCAGCAATGAAGATGAAGAATGCTCTTATAAAGCCCATCATCACTCAACTGTCAGACATTGTTGAAAATAATGGGTCATGATCAAACACCTCGATATAAATTCAGAAGGATTTGATTCGTCACTAAAGTCATTATTATCTTCCAGTGATGAGCCGGATAAATCTGTCCTAGATACAGTCTCTCAAATTATTGCCGATGTGCGTGCGCGAGGCGACGAAGCTTTGCTCGAATATACTAATCGTTTTGACAGACGTTCTGCCTGTATCGAATCGCTTGAAATCTCGCAACAAGATTTAGAATCCGCATTAGAACGTATTCCAGAAACACTGCGTAAAAATCTTGAGCATGCAGCCAAGCGTGTTCGTGAATTTCACGACAAGCAACGGCAAACGACTTGGACCTACGAAGACGATGCCGGCAATGTGTTGGGTCAAAAGGTTACGCCGCTGGATCGCGTTGGTGTTTATGTTCCCGGTGGTAAGGCCGCTTATCCCTCATCTGTATTAATGAATGTCATACCGGCGCATGTTGCTGGCGTCGAAGAAATAATTATGGTTGTGCCAACCCCTGATGACGAACGTAATGATTTGGTTTTGGCAGCCGCTGCTATTGCCGGAGTACATAAGGTGTTTTCAATTGGTGGTGCACAAGCCGTCGCCGCACTGGCCTACGGTACTAAACTTGTCCCAAAGGTGGATAAGATAGTTGGCCCTGGCAACATTTATGTTGCTACAGCTAAACGACAAGTGTTTGGTGTTGTTGGTATCGACATGATAGCCGGCCCGTCAGAAGTTGTGATTGTTAGTGATAGCAGTGCTAACCCAGACTGGGTGGCCATGGATCTTTTTGCCCAAGCAGAGCACGATGAAGAAGCCAGCTCAATACTGATTACGCCAGATGAAGACTTTATTGAAGCAGTTGAGAAAAGTATCGAAAGACTCTTGCCCGAAATGGAACGTGCCGAGATTATAAAGGCATCATTATCAAATAACGGGGCGATGATTAAAGTAGACGATCTAAAACAAGCAATAGAGATTGTTAATATCATCGCACCAGAACATCTTGAATTAGCGGTTTCTGATCCCGATGCACTTTTGGGCGATATTCGGCATGCCGGCGCAATCTTTATGGGGCATTATTCTGCAGAATCACTTGGGGATTATTGTGCAGGACCAAACCATGTTCTACCTACGGCTCGCACCGCTCGATTTTCTTCACCGCTTGGTGTCTATGATTTTCAAAAACAATCATCCATCATCAAGTGCAATAGTGCTTCAGTTAAAGAGATTGCTGAAACAGCATCTGCTTTGGCGCGTGGAGAAGGTCTTACGGCACATGCGCGATCAGCAGAGTTCCGACTTAATTCAAAATAATTAGATTGCCAGTATGATTGACGATCGCGTAAGCAAGATCATTAAACCCGCTATCCTTGCAGCAAAGGCCTATCATGTCCCAGATTCCGGTGGGCTTATTAAACTGGATGCGATGGAAAACCCGTATAGCTGGCCTGAAGAGATCAAGGCCGAATGGTCTAAGCAACTACAACAAGCCGAACTTAATCGTTATCCGGATGCAAGTGTAAGTGAACTAAGAAACAAACTTACCCAGACTTTAAACTTACCCGATGAGACTGCGATGATGTTTGGCAATGGATCTGATGAGCTCATTCAGATCATATTGATGGCACTTAATAAAACATCGAATGTCGTCATGGCTCCCGAACCTAGCTTTGTTATGTACCGTTTGTTAAGTTCGATGATGGAACTCGATTTTGTTGGGGTGCCATTAAACAAAGACTTTACTCTTAATCTTCCTGCAATGTTGGAGTCAATAACAAAGACAAAGCCTGCTGTAATTTTTATTGCCTGGCCAAATAATCCAACAGGAAATGCCTTTGAAAAAGATTCGTTAGAAGAGATTATAAAAGCCGCGCCGGGGCTTGTTGTAATTGATGAGGCCTACCATGCCTTTGCACAGAAGAGCATGATGTCTTGCTTGCACAAATACCCCAATGTTTTATTAATGCGAACCTTGTCCAAACTGGGATTGGCTGGTTTACGTTTAGGTATGTTGTTTGGCGCCAGAGAATGGATCACCGAATTAGACAAATTGAGATTGCCATATAATATCGGCACGTTAAATCAGCTAAGTGCAAATTTTATAATTCAAAATATAAGCTTGCTTGAACAGCAAGCAAAACGTATTCGCGATGATAGGGAAGGTTTGTTTGACAGGCTGTCAAAAATAGCTGGTGTTGAAGCATGGAAGAGTGAAGCTAATTTTATTCTGTTTCGTGTTTCTAATCCCGGAGCAAACAAGGTGCACAAAGAGTTAATTAAACAAAATATTCTTATTAAAAATCTGCATGGTGGGCACCCACTGCTTGAAAATTGTTTGCGCGTAACAGTTGGCTCACCTGAAGAAAATGAACTATTTTTATCAAAGCTAAGCACGATAGTAATTGCTTAACAAATTATTTAGGCATTTTTGCTGCCGGTCTTTGTGCGATTTTGGCAATCAATTCTTGTCGCTCCCAACCGCGGAGAATATTAATTTTCACTTCATTGCCTGGTATGAGGCCGGTGATCATTTCAATTGCCTGATCAGGAGAATTCACATTCACAGCATCTATACTAATTATAATGTCGCCAGGAACCATGCCTGAACTTTCAGCTGGCCCGTCACGAATAATGGCTGTCACCAAGACGCCGCCTGTTTCTAGGTTAGCTGATTCAATAACATCAGCACTTAATGTTTGTGCTTCGATACCGAGCCAACCACGAACTACTTTTCCATTTTTAATAAGCTGATTCATTACATCCAGCGCTTGATTGATTGGTGTGGCAAGGCCAATACCTTCAGAACCTCCACTACTAGAAATGATAGCAGTATTAATTCCTACTAATTGACCTTTGGCGGTAACTAAAGCGCCGCCCGAATTTCCCAGATTGATATCAGCATCGGTTTGGATAAAGTCGTCAAAGAATGAAATTCCCCGCCGTTTTCTACTAATGGCGCTGACAATGCCCTGAGTCACTGTTTGGCCGAAGTTATATGGATTGCCGATGGCGAGGACGATATCTCCGACTTGTAAGCTGGATGAGTCACCTATGGGAATCATTGGTAGGTTTTGTAATGAGATATTAATTACAGCTAAATCGGTATCTGTATCAAGCCCAATAAGTTGTGCCTGACTCTGGCGGCCATCATTCAAGGTGATGCGAATGTCATTGGCATCTTGTATAACATGGGCATTGGTCAAAATATAACCGGAAGTATTCATTATGACGCCCGATCCGATGGAGCTATCTCGACGTTGTTTTGGTTTGCTGGGGGCATTTCCAAAGAAACGTCGGAACAAGGGATCTTGAAACAGGGGATGAACTCTTTCCTGATATAATTTGCTGGCATAGACATTAACAACAGCTGGAGCGGTAGAAGTTACGGCATCGTTAAAAGAGTATTGGCTTGTTTCAGGTGATAAAAACGGAATGTTTGACCGTAAATCATCCGATAATATGATTAAAAACACGAATGCAGCAGCAAGTCCATATGCGGAATATTGCAGCATGAACATTAATGTCTTGTTGATTTTCATGGTGATTAGAATGAATTTTATTTAGTTATTATTGATAATATGGACAATGATCTGTTTATCCAATAATCAGTTTAATTTATCATATAACATTAGCGATTAATTATACTGATATTCATCTGTCAGATATGTAAGGGGAAATAATGGACAATAGTAATGTCGACAAGGGTCGACGACGATTTTTGACTGCCGCCGCTACTGTGGTTGGTGGGGCAGGTGCAGCCGCTGGTGCTGTCCCATTCATTGCAACCATGACGCCAAGCGAGAAAACCAAGGCAATTGGTGCGCCGGTTGAGGTTGATATCAGTAAATTAAAGCCGGGTGAACGTATGATTCAGAAATGGCAGGGTAAGCCAGTCTGGATCCTACGGCGTACACAAGAGATGCTTGATGATATTGCTTTACAAGATGAGGCCGTTAGTGACCCGGCATCGGAAGCAAGTTCACAGCCCGAATATGCCCGGAATGAATACCGTGCACGTGAGGATGAATACCTTGTTGTCATAGGTATTTGTACGCATTTGGGTTGTTCACCCACTTTCGTACTAAAAGACGGCGATAATAGTCCCGTTGTCGACTGGAAAGGGGGATTTTTCTGCCCTTGCCATGGTTCTCGTTTTGATTTGGCTGGTCGTGTCTTTAAAGGTGTTCCAGCACCAACCAATTTGGTTATTCCACCCTATAAATTTATTTCACCGAGCCAATTGCTTATCGGTGATGACAGTGAGGCTGCATAATGGCCAATATTGAAAAAAATATCATTGATGGATTAACTGGCTTGCGTGATTGGGTCGATGATCGTTTCCCATTGATGCAGAATTGGAATGAGCATCTTGCTAAATATTATGCACCAAAGAATTTTAATTTCTGGTATTACTTTGGTAGTTTCGCTCTGCTTGTTTTTGCCATTCAGATCTTGACCGGAATTTGGTTGACGATGAATTATAAACCGTCAGCTGCTGATGCGTTTGCTTCTGTTGAATACATCATGCGTGACGTTAGTTGGGGCTGGTTCATACGTTATATGCATTCGACGGGTGCCTCAGCATTTTTCATCGTCATCTATTTGCATATGTTCCGTGCCTTATTGTACGGATCCTACAAAAAACCACGCGAACTGTTGTGGCTGTCAGGCATGGGTCTCTATCTAGTGCTCATGGGCGAGGCCTTTTTTGGCTATTTGCTACCTTGGGGGCAGATGTCATATTGGGGTGCACAGGTGATTATTTCCTTGTTTGGAGCTTTGCCTATAATCGGTGATGACCTTTCCCTATGGATACGCGGCGACTTCGTGGTTTCTGATGTCACCTTGAATCGATTCTTTTCATTACATGTCATTGCCTTCCCACTACTTATCTTTGGACTAATAGGTGCCCATATTCTTGCCTTGCATGAGGTTGGTTCCAATAATCCTGATGGCGTAGAGATTAAAAAGAATAAAAATGCTGAAGGCATACCAGTGGATGGCATTCCTTTTCATCCCTACTACACAGTGAAAGATATCTTTGGTGCTACAGTATTTCTTATCTTCTTTTTTGGTGTCGTCTTCTTTATGCCAGAGATGAACGGTTATTTTCTGGAACACGCCAACTTTGTTCCTGCGGATCCACTCAAAACGCCTGAGCATATAGCGCCAGTGTGGTACTTCACACCGTTTTATGCGATTTTACGCGCGGTACCGGATCAACTTGGCGGTGTAATAGCGATGGGCTTGGCAACGAATATATTTCTCTTGTTGCCTTGGTTAGATAGAAGTCCGGTGAAATCGACGCGATATCGCGGCTGGAACTTTCGTTGCGCGCTAACCCTATTCGTCATTAGTTTTCTAGTGCTAGGTTGGTTAGGCATGCAACCAGTAACACCATTGTTTACTTGGATGGCGCGTTTCTTTTCACTCGTTTATTTTGCATTCTTTTTATTAATGCCATTTTACACTGCTATCGACAACGACAAGTCGGTACCAGACAGGGTGAAAGACTAATGCCAAGCTATAAACAACTCTATAAGTTAACGTTCATCCTCTTAATGTCGATATCAGTCAGTGCTTCTGCTGCAGGTGGAGCAAAATTGATGCATATGGAGGTCGATCTCTCCAATCAAGAGTCGCTGCAACGTGGCGCAAAGACTTTCGTCAATTATTGCCTAAGCTGTCATGCCGCGGCCTATATGCGCTATAACCGCATGGGTCAGGATCTGGGTATCAGTGAAGATGTACTGAAGGCCAACTTTATGTTCGGCACAGATAAAGTAGGCGATACCATGACCATTGCCATGACTAATGCTGATTCGCTGCGGTTTTTTGGTGTTTCACCGCCCGATTTATCGGTTATAGCTCGTGCTCGTGGGGCGGATTGGCTCTATAGCTACTTTAAAACATTCTATGTGGATAAATCTCGTCCATTTGGAGTTAATAACCTGACGTTTAAGGACGTTGGTATGCCACATGTACTATGGGAGTTACAAGGCGCACAGCGTCTGGCACATATGGAGTCAGAGGGTGGCGAACATCACACTCCAACTTATGCCGATCTGGAAATCATCACGCCGGGGAAACAGAGCGAAGCAGAATACGATCAAACCATACAAGATTTGGTCAATTTTATGGTCTATCTAGGCGAACCAATCAAGCTGAAACGTGGCAAGATAGGTGTCTGGGTACTGATGTATCTCTTTGTTTTTCTGATAGTTGCATACATGTTGAAGAAGGAATATTGGCGCGACGTTCATTAGAATCAACTGACTCAACTAAAGTAGCAAATTGTTTGCCGGGTGCGAAAATACACCCGGCAACTTCACAAAATCGACTCCGACATCGATAACCCGCAAAATATCTGCTTAAACCTGCTCCAGAGTCCCATTATTTTTCGAATCTGGTGTATAATCCCGCGCTTTCGAACAAGGCTGGAGTGTAAATAGTATGGCAAGTGTCGCCAATCGTCGTTCATTAATGGTTTTATATTCAGACAGTATTAGTCCTATTGGGCACGCTGTGCGTATCGTATTGGCAGAAAAAGATGTCAATGTAGAGATTAATTTTATTGATGATGACAATAGACCGGAAGAGTTGAACGAGCTAAACCCGTATAACTCAATACTGACCCTGATAGATCGCGATCTGGTGCTTTATGACGCGCATATCATCATGGAATACCTGGACGAACGTTTTCCACATCCACCACTGATGCCGGTTGACCCTGTCAATCGTGCAAGCAACCGCCAATTACGTTATCGCGTGATGCGCGATCTGTATTCAGTAGTTGCGGAGTTGGATAGCGACAATGAAATAGCAGCAGCCAATGCCAAGAAAGTCTTACGCGACAATCTGACTTCAATTGCACCTGCGTTTGCACAAATGCCTTATTTCATGTCAGAAGAATATTCTTTAGTCGATTGTTGTATGGCGCCATTGATGTTGCGCTTAAACGAATATGGCATCAAGTTACCAATGTCGGGTAAGCCATTGCAGCAATATGCTGATCGCCTGTTTGAACGCGAAGCATTTAAAACTAGCTTGTCAGGGATCGAAAGCGAATATAACGATAACGCAGCCTGAATATAATTCAGCCTACAACTCGAACAGGGCCTAAGCGTTATGAATTCAAATAAACCTTACCTGTTACGCGCACTATACGATTGGATATGTGATAACCATCTAACGCCTTACGTATTGGTTGATGCCAGTGGCGATGATTTGAATATCCCGCATGAATTTGTTGAAGATGGCAAAATCGTGTTGAACCTCTCACCTAGTGCTGTACGTGATCTTGATCTGAGCAATGACTACATCAATTTCAAGGCGCGTTTCTCCGGAAAGAGTATGAATGTCTATTTTCCGAATCATGCAGTGCAGGCTATCTATGCCAAGGAAAATGGTCGCGGCATGGTCTTTCCTGAACAGGAAGAGGAAGTCACAGCGGGTGATGATTCTGTTTCTAATACTGAATTAGAAAAACCAGTAGAGAAGAAAGAAGAAAAGAAAAAGAAGGATCGTTCGCATTTGAAGGTTATTAAATAACCTTCCTCTTAGTTGTCATTGCCGCGTCGGCGGGAACCCAGTCAAATTATAAATACTCATTTCACTTAACATTGATTTCGCCTTTAAACGGCGAGTAACTTCTTTTTTACTTGTCCCAAGAAAAAAGGACACCCCAATACCTTGTCGCCAATGCGCTCTGGCAACATCCATGTTGCTCAACCATTGAAATAGAAAAATGTCTCGGCAAGCCAAAAGGGGATCGAATAAACCTACCCCATTTGAAGTATGTTTGAAGAACGTAAAGATCATCTTTTACGTTGAATTTCACCCGTTCCAAGTGATATTAACTACGTCAGCTTTTTGTGATTAGTTAAAATGTTAATATTCAGCTAACGACCCAAAACGGACGTTTTAATCATACTGTATATGTGTCACTCATCCTGGAATAATTTATGTTTGTAGTAATTCTGAAAGCAACTATTGGTGATCTCGGTCAGGAGTATACGGAAGCACTTGAGCAAATGAAAAAGTTGGCCTTTGAAGAGTATGGCTGTCTTGAGTTTACTGCAATGATGGACGGAAATGAACGAATGGCGCTGTCCTACTGGGAGTCCGAAGAACAAATAAGAAACTGGAAACAAAATTGTGAGCATTTAAAAACTCAGGATCAAGCTCAAAAGACATGGTATAAATCCTATTCAGTACAGGTAGCTGAGATAACACGTGAATATAGTTTCAGCACATAACAAAACGCATCAGTCGTGCCGGATAACGCTGTGCTAGTCGTTAACTTCCGCTTCTAGCCGAAAGGAGAACATTATACAAAACGATCCTAAGCAGACATTAAACCTATGTAAATAGTGCGATCACTGCCGATTGATTTATTTTATTTCAAATCCCCAACGATATTAATTGTTCCAACCATTCCTTTTTCTGCGTGGCCTTTTTTCTGGCAGTAGAGTTTTAGGTTTTTTCCTTTTGTCATTGGTAAGAAGAACCATTCTACTGTTGCGCCGGGTTTTAATTCGATGCCATTTGTTGCACCATGGATTTCTGCAATGGTTTTCCCTGTTTTATCCATGACTTCGACTTTGCGGGTAAAGATGTGTGTGGCGAAGGCGTCTGAGTTGAAATAGTGTTCATCTGGGCTGGGGTTGTTTAGAACCAGCTTGTAATATTTGCCGCGTTCGAATGTGAGTGTATCCGGGATAAATACCATCTGGTTATCTTTTGTACCAAGACTAATTTTAACTTCGATTGTCTTTCCGCCATGTTTTTTGTCTGCGTAAGCAAGAGGTGTGAATAGTGCTAACGATAATATTATGATGATAAAGTTTTTCATGGTTGCCTCAGAGGGTGTTTGTTTATATTTAAATTTCGGATCAGTATACATTGTTGTGTTTTCTGAGTGCGAAGAATCAGACTTGAATTAATTTGTGGCCATGGCATATAAAGTGAAAATGTTACGGCAGTAATATACAGTGGTAGATGCATATTTGTTAAGCCTTAACTTTGTTTCTTGGCCTGTGCATAGGCTGCGGCAAAAGCGCTCTCGGGTTGATGCTTTGTTTTTGATGCTTGACCTGCCTGTGGCCGTTGCTGCCTGTTACGCGATTTATCTTGAACTGGCTTTTCTGCCCTTGTTTTTTGCTCGGCATTGGCTTCATGTTCGTTGGTTGAATCGTCCAGACGCATACTCAGCGCGATGCGTTTGCGTTTGACGTCGATCGACATCACCTTGACCTTGACGATATCACCGGTCTTTACGACTTCGCGTGGGTCTTTGACAAATTTGTTCGCCAGCATCGAGATATGCACGAGCCCATCCTGATGCACGCCAACGTCGACAAAAGCGCCGAAGTTGGTGACATTGGTGACAGTGCCCTCGAGTGTCATATCCGCTACCAGGTCAGATAGTTTTTCGACGCCTTCCTTAAAGCGCACTACCTTGAATTCGGGACGCGGGTCACGACCGGGTTTATCCAGCTCGGTAATAATATCCTGTACTGTGGGCAGACCGACTTCATCGCTGACGTAGTCTTTGGCATCGAGTTTGGCCAGCAGTGATTTGTTGCCCAATAAGTCGACAACCTCACAGTGACTTTGCTTGGCGATATTTTGCACCAGCGCGTAGGATTCTGGATGGACTGCTGAGGCATCGAGCGCCACATCACCATTTTGAATACGCAAAAATCCAGCTGCCTGTTCAAATGTTTTGGCACCTAAGCGCGGTATTTTTTTTAATTGGTCACGACTGCTTATACGGCCGTTAGCGTTGCGCCATTCGACTATATTGCTCGCCTGCGTTTCGCTCAGACCAGATACGCGGTTGAGCAACGCTACCGATGCGGTGTTGATCTCGACGCCGACCGCATTTACACAGTCTTCGACTACCGCATCTAGCGATCTGGCGAGTTTGAATTCACTGACATCGTGTTGGTACTGGCCGACACCTATCGATTGCGGGTCTATTTTAACTAGCTCGGCCAGTGGGTCTTGCAAGCGGCGCGCAATCGAAATCGCACCGCGCACGGTGACATCGAGTTCTGGGAATTCATTCGCGGCAAACTCCGAGGCCGAATAAACTGAAGCGCCTGCTTCACTTACCACGACCTTGGTGATTTTTAATTCCGGGTGTTTTTGAATAAGCTCAGCAGCAAGTTTCTCGGTTTCGCGTGATGCCGTACCATTACCGATAG
>Ga0209630_10001360_pt1 | contig 26281 bp, 18 predicted proteins | sample COG_01_FD_184745 | JGI IMG/M metagenome (GOLD analysis project Ga0209630, IMG submission 184745) | Pelagic Microbial community sample from North Sea - COGITO 998_met_01 (SPAdes) (version 2) | ecosystem: Environmental > Aquatic > Marine > Neritic zone/Coastal water | place: Helgoland, sampling... | reverse complement strand
TGATCGTGCGCGCGGTGAACCGGCTGATTCCGAAGGCGGAAGCGCCGGTCGCGGCCGCACCGGTCGAACCGGCGGACGTCACGCTGCTGCGCGAGATCCGCGACGAGCTGAAGGCGCGCCCGCGGGTCTAATCCTGTCCCTCGTTCCCCGTAAGTCGGGGGGGCGAGGGTTACGCCGCGACCAGCTGCTTCGCGGTCGCGTCGGCGAGGCTGGTGCCGTCGAGGATGCGCGCCGTCTCGTCGCGGACGCGCATCATCGCGTGGCGGATCGCGCAGTCCGCCTCGCTCTTGCAGTCGAGGCAGGGGCGATAGGCGGTGCGGCTGACGCAGGGGACCAGCGCGAGCGGCCCCTCGATCACGCGGATCACCTCGCCCAGCGAGATCAATTGCGCGGGACGGGAGAGGACGTAGCCGCCCATCTTGCCGCGCGTGCTGGTCAGCAGTCCGGCGTCGCGCAGGTCGGCAAGGATCAGCTCAAGGAACTTGCGCGGCACGTTCGCGGCGATCGCGATCCGCCCCATCGGGATCGGCGGCGTGGCGGCGGGTGCTTCGGCGAGGAACAGCATCGCGCGCAGCGCGTAGCGGGAACGCTGGGTCAACATGATCGATGGCCTATGGCCCGATAATGTGGCGAGCGAAAGGCGCGCATTGCAGTGGCTTGAACCCCGGCCTATATGGGGCGTGCCGGCTTCCAGCTGGCTATGGCGATAAACGGTGGCGTCGCATAGACGCAGCGGACCCGGGGGCAGTACCCGGCGGCTCCACCACCGCAGCTGAGCGATCAGATGCGATGACGGGGCCGAACTAGGATCGACGTGTGTTGAAAAGCGCTGTCTTTCGCTCGGAATGGGACCACCGCAACGGCCCATTACACAAGTGCCAACGATAACGAAGCACTCGCGATTGCGGCGTAACTGAGGGCCTAACGGCCTGAGGTTATTCCAAGATTACGCGGTTGGACCCACCGGGCAACAGAAGGGATTCCAGCGGTACGGGGAGCACCGGGCAACAGAAGCTCCCCACCTCATTTTCGATATGGCCGGTCTCGCCTCGTCATTGCGAGCGCAGCGAAGCAATCCAGGACGTCCTGGTCCGGCCCTGGATTGCTTCGCTGCGCTCGCAATGACGAGATGGACGGCGAGCGACGCGCTCGCCCGATCAGCGTTGCGGGCCCGCCACCGGGTTGTTCCCCCACAGCCGGTCGTACGACCAGCCCGACAGGTCCACCACCACCCGCGCATGATCCTCGTCCACCGGCTGGCGCGCGCCGCCGCGGAAGCGTTCGATCTCGTCGAGCAGGATCGCATGGGTGCGCGGGTCGAGGCGGAAGCGGGTCGACACCAGCACGCCGAACACCAGCATCGCGATCGTGCCGAGGCCGAGCACCCCGACGATCGCGGCGATCGCCTGCGGGCTCTGCGTCGTCGCCTTGGACACGAAGCCCGACGCCTGCATCACCTGCCCGACCAGGATCACCGCGAGCGCCTGGCTCATCTTGCGCACGAAGGTCATGACCCCGGCGAAGGCGCCCTCGCGGCGGCGGCCGGTGACGATCTCGTCGACGTCGGCCATGTAATTGTAGGTGGCCCAGGGGATGTAGTTGAGCGCGCCGCGGCCGAGCCCGGCGAACACCACCGGCAGCCAGAACAGCGCCGAGGTCGCGGTATAGCCGGCGGCATACATGGCGAGGAAGATGACGACGCCGATCGCGAAGCTCAATGCCGCGAAGCGATAGGCGGCGGCGGGCGACAGGCGCAGCGCGAAGTTGATCGCCAGCACCACCGCGATCAGCTGGACGATATAGGTAACGCCGACCAGCTGCCCGACGATCGCGGTCGATCCGGCGAGCGCGAAGATCACGAAATAGGTGAAGGCCGCATTGTAGATGTCCTGGCTGATATAGCCGCCCAGATACATGCCGAGGTGCAGCCGGAACGCGCGGATGCGCAGCGTCGAAAAGAGGTTGCGGTACAGGGCCGCGAAGGCCGCCGCGAGCGTCGGCTTGTCGCGCGCCTCCGCTTCGGCGAGCTCGGGCGGACGCTGGCGTTCCCAGCTGAACGTATAGAGCAGCCCGGCCGCGCCCATGAACAGGATCGAGAAGATGATGCCCATGTACAGATAGGTGTCGGGGCTGTCGGGACCGAGATACGCGATCAGCCACGCGGGCAGGAAGGCCGCGGCGATGGCCGAACACTGGCCGCACAGGATGCGCGCGCCGGCGAACTTCGCCTTGGTCTTGTAATCGGTCGCCATTTCGCTGGCGAGCGTCTCGTACGGGATGATCTCCATCGCATAGACCATCTCGAACAGGACGTAGGTGACGAGATAATACCAGAAGCTCTGCCCGGCGACCCACATGATCGCGAACGACGGCAGCAGCGGGATCGCGGCGAGGATGAAGAACCGCCGCCGCCCGAACCGGCGCCCCAGCCACGTCCGGCCGATATTGTCGGAGACATGGCCGATCAGCGGGCTGGTGAACGCATCGAGTACCCGCGCGACGCCGAAGATGATCGTCGCCTGCGCCGCGGAAAGGCCGCAGAAGCTGGTGTAGAAGATCAGGATCCACGTGCTGATGACCGCCATCGACCCCGCGCCGAGCACGTCGTTCGAGCCATAGGCGAGCAGATTGTACCAGCGCACCGGACGCGCGGGCGCGGTGGGCAGGACGGGCGCTGCGGCGATCGGGTCGGTGGCCATATGCTCTCCTTTGGCCCCTCCTCTTCAGAGGAGGGGTTGGGGTGGAGGAGTCGTGAACGTCGGTCTCGGTGAGACGTCCCCCACCCCCAACCCCTCCCCCGAGGGGGAGGGGCTTGTGTTCGCGTCAGATATAGGTGCGCAGGAACTCGCCCAGGGCGACCATCGCGAGGCTCTGGCCGTAGGGCATCGAGGTGAGCGCGATATCCTTGTAGAATTGCTGCGTGTCGCCCATCGCGGTGCCGAAGCTGACCTGCTTCAGTTCGCCCGCCTCGTCGATATTGGCGAGCACGCCGCGCACCGCCTTGATCCCGACCGCCTCGTAATGGCGCGGCAGATAGCCCTTCCGCACGCCCTTCAGGATGCCATAGGCGAAGCCGGCGGTCGCCGACGCCTCCAGATAGCTGGTCGGGTCCATGATGAGCGTGTGCCACAGGCCGGTCTCGGCATCCTGCGTCTGGCTGAGCGTCTTCACCTGCGCCTCGAGCGTGTCGATCAGGAAGGTGCGGAAGGCATCACCCTGCGGCAGATCGAGGATCTCGATGATCTCCGGGATCGCGATCGTCACCCAGCAATTGCCGCGCGCCCACAGCGCCTCGGCGAAATTGTGCCGGCCGTTGAAGTCCCAGCCGTGGAACCAGAGACCGGTCTTCTTGTCGAACAGATATTTGATGTGGACGAGGAACTGGCGCTTCGCCTCCTCGATATACTGCGGGCGGTTCAGCAGCAGGCCGATCTTGGCGAGCGGCAGCACCGACATCATCAGCGTGTCGTCCCACATCTCACCCGGATTCTCGTCGTTGTAGACGATGTGCTGGAACCCGCCCTCCTCGGTCTTGGGCAGTCCGTCGGGCGCCATCAGCCATTCGGCCCAGGTATCCAGATACGGGATGTAGCGCGGATCGGGCTCGTGCTCGTAAAGATAGGCGAGCGTGATGAACGGCGCGACGGTGTTGATGTTCTTGGTCGGCGTGCCTTCGGCGAAGCGATCCTCGAACCATTGCTTGATGATCGCGAGCGCGGCCTTGTCGCCGGTCTGCTCGTAATAGCGCCACATCCCGAACAGGCCGACGCCGTGGGTCCATTCCCAGCCGGCCCAGCCCTTGGTGTCGATGATCCGGCCATCCTCCAGATGGAGCAGGAATTCGCCGGTCTCGTCCTTGATGTTGACGAGATTGTCCATCAGCTTGTGGATGGCGGTCGTGACCTCCCCGCGGGGGATGTCGTGGGTGAGGGCGGCCAAGTTACTTCTCCTGGATGAGTTGGTCGGGGCGCGACGGCCCTGCGACCGGGGCTATGGACAGGCCGCCGCGCACGGAGCGCAGCGTGACGAGCTTCACGGGTTCCAGCACGTCGCCGGGCGCGCCATCGCTGGTGACGGCGAGGGCGATCGTGTTGCGGCCGTGGTGGTCGAGTATGCCTTCCGGGATCGGGAAGACGCGCTGCGGGCCGACATGGGCGATGAACTGGCCCATGTTCCAGCCGTTGACGAACAGCAGGGCGCGGTATTTCGCGACCGAGCGGGGCGTGGCCGTATCGCCGAACGCGACCGCGACGGTGGTGTCCTGCCCCTTCGGCAGGGCGAGGTCGACGCGGGTGCGATACCAGGTGGTGCCGGGCCGGACGGTGGCCGGTGCGGCCTGCCATGCGGCGTCGTCGAAGCCGGGCAGGTGCCAGCCGTTGCGCTCGCCATATTGGCCGCCGGTGTTGGCGACGCCGCGGGCGGGGTCGGGCAGGTCCTCGCCGCCCTGCTTGCCCTGGATCTTCCACGCGATCGGGATCGCGAAGCTGCGGCCGCCGGGGGCTTCGAGCGAGGCGGAGATCAGGCCGCGCGCCTCCTTGTGCGCGTCGTCGCTGTCGAGGTCCCAGTTATGGCCGTTGTTGCGGACCATGATGCTGACGACATGCTCGCCGGCGCCCTGCGCGGCGGCGGGCAGGTCGAAGCGCGCGGTGCCGGTGGTGATCGGGCGGGGCAGGCCGCCGGGCAGCTCGTCCTGGCCGACGAACTGGCCGTCGACCCAGACTTGCACCATGCCGGAGCCGCCCGCGCCGTAATAGAGCGCGATCTGCCTTGCATCGGGCGTGCCGGTGAAGCGGCCGCGATACCAGACGTCGCCGTCGTGAAAGCCATAGGCGTCCATCGACAGATTGGGCTGGCCGTCGGGGCGCGCGGTGATGCTGGCGTAGGGCTTGCCCTCCGCCGCCTGCCATGTGCTGTCGTCGAAGCCGGGCTGCGCCTCGGGCGAGCCATAGGCGGTGCGCCACGTCAGCGCCGGCAGGGTGACGGGGGCGGGGCCGGCGAGCGGGCGGGTGGCGATGCGGCTGCCGATCGGCGTGAGCGTCGTGGGGATGGCGGTGCCGTTCCAGCGCACCGACCGGATCGCCGCGGGCGCCCAGAGTTCGAGCGGGGTGCCCTCGCGCGTGTCGCCGGTGAGGGCGAGCGTGCCGCCCTTCACCGCGACATGCCGTACCAGCGCGGGTCCGCGAACCAGCGCCGGGCCCTGCCGCCAGTAGCGGACGGCCTCGGCCTCGTCGGCGAGGATCAGCGTCAGCGGCGGGCGTCCGCCACCCTCGATCCGCACCACGGCGCGGCCCTGATGCGGGTAGTTCAGGCGCAGGTCGCCCTTCGCCGCATCGAACCGGCTGGTCGCCTGTCCCTCGAGCACGCGTACCTGCGGCGCGGAGGCGTAGCGCAACACCGTCTCGCCGGTCTCGCGGGCGCGGCCGTAGAGCAGCATCAGGTCGCTGCCGTCGGCGCTCATCGCGGCCTGCAGTTCGGAGGTCGAATAGACCAGCCGCTGCTTGCCCACGGTCACGCCCGCGACGAGCCATTTGGCGTCGAAGCCGTTGAGGCGCATCGGCTCGGCGGCGGGGAAGGTGTAGCGGCCGTCGGGCAGGTCGGCGGTGATCGTGAAGCGGTCGTCGGTGGTCCCGTTCGACGGCTTGTGCGTCACCATCAGGAAGCGCGCGTCGCTCTCCGGATTCCGGTTGTGATAGACCTGCACGTTGGGCGACGACACGAGCGGCTCGCCGGCGGGCACCATGCCGGCGAGGTCGGGAACGGCGGCGATCAGGCCGCCCAGCTGCTTCATCTCCTCCGCCTTGGGGCGCAGTTCGCGCGCTTCGGAGATGGCGGCGCCGTAATCGTAGCTGGAGAACACCACCGGCGCGGGCAGCCAGCCCCAGCTGGTGCCGCCATAGCCCATGTAGACGCTCTGGATGTCGATGCCGTTGGCGAGGTTGGTGCCGTAGAAGACGCGCTGGAAGCGCTTGCCGCGCTGGATCGCGTTGCATTCGTAGCCGCCGTTCGACCCCCAATAGTCGAACCAGCCGCCGCCGAATTCGGCGAGGAAGGCGGGCGTGTCGGGCGAGGCGGAGGCACCGCCCTTCGCGCCGCCGGGGCCGTAATAGCCCCAGTCGGGCGCCGCCGATCCGCGCGTCGGCTTGCCCTCGACGGTGCAGGTGCCGCCGGGATAGCCGTCGAAGGCGTAAAGGTCGTTGGGGCCGTGCACCACGTTGGCGACCTTGGACGATTCCGGCACCCAATAGCCGTTGCGGCCCTGGTCGTTGTGGAACAGCGGCACGGTGATGCCGTCGGCGCGCGCCTTGGCGGAGAGATGGTCCATGTAGCGGCGCTGCGCCGGGGTGGTCAGCGCCAGCTCGTTCTCGATCTGGTGGAGGATGACGGTGCCTTTGTGGCCCTTGCCGTCCCCGTTGATCTGGTGGCGCGCGATGATCGCGTCGATCTGCGTCAGCCATTCGTCCGCCGCCGCCATATAGGCGGGATCGTCGGTGCGGGCGCGGCCGCGCTGGTTTACCAGCCAGCCGGGAAAACCACCGCGCGACAGCTCTGCATTCACATAGGGCCCGGCGCGGGTGATGACGTAGAGCCCTTCCTCCGCCGCCTCGCGCAGCACCCGGTCCATGTCGCGGATGCCGGTGAAGTCGTACACGCCCTGTTTCGGGCTGTGATAACCCCAGTCGAAATAAAGCGCGACGGTGTTGAATCCGCTCGCCTTCAGCTTCTGCAGCACGTCGCGCCACAGGTCGGGGCTGGGCAGGCGGAAGGGGTGGAATTCGGCGGACCAGATCACCTGCCGCTTGCCGTCGATCATCAGCGAGCGCGCGTCATAGCTGACGCGACCGAAGGTCCTGACCGGCGCAGCGAGATTCTCGGTGGGCTTCGCCACCTGCGCCTGCGCTGTGGTGGCGAGCAGGGTCGCGAGCGCCAGCGCAGCCGTGCTCCCGCGCAGGCAGGCGCGCATGGCGCAATCAATCATGGTGGAAGATCATCGGCAGCGGCGTCTCGACCGGGCGGTTGTCGGGCTCGACCTCCATCAGCGGGGCCATATAGTCCCACCAGCGCTTCATCACCGGATGGTCGGGCAGCGCGTCGCGATCATTGTCCTCGGCGAGCGTCAGCACCGCGAACAGCGACAGCGTGCCCTCGTCGAGAAAGATCGAATAATTGCCGATGCCGCTCTGCGTCAGCAGCGCCGACAGTTCGGGCCAGATCGCGTCGTGCCGACGGCGATATTCGTCGATCACGCCGGGCTTCAGCTGCATCTTGAATGCATGGATCGACATCAAACCCCTCCAGACCATTATATGGTATTGGTATGTAGGATTTGGTAAGCGGTTATCGCCCGGAGGTCAAACGCTAAGCGCGCCAGAACGGCGTGTTCGTGACCTTCACGTCGGCGGCATCCTCGACCCGGAACGGGGGGCGGGCGTCGGGCGTGGCGGTGGCGAGCGTCAGGCGGTCGATCGCCAGTCCGCGCGCATGCCGCACCCACAGGCCCCATGCCGGCGTGACCCCGAACATGCTGGGTTCGGGATAGGCGGTGGCGAGGTCCTCCGGCCGGCGCGCGGCGTCAGCAGCGGTGCCGCCGCCGGCATAGCGCAGGCGGACATGCCGCAGTTGCACCGCCTCGACCGGGTGACCGGGCAGGCCGGCGATCGTCGCGGCGAAGCGGTGGTCGATCCCGGTCGCATCGACCTGTTCGATCGATACGCCCCGGATCGCGCCGATGCCGGTGCCGGCGGGGCCGCGGCGGCGGTCGCCGATGCGCAGGAAAATCGGCGCGGTGGTGACGTCGCGCATCGTCAGGCGGCGGGCGACGACATCCTCTATGACGCCGCCGTCCACCGTCTCCAGCGCGAGGCCACGGCAATGGTGGAAGGTGCAATCCTCGATGAGGATGTTGCGATAGCCGCCGTTGCTCTCGGTGCCGAGCTTGATACGTCCGGTCGGGCGGTCGCGATCGGGCGCCGCGACCTGCGTCATGCGGTGGCTGCCGTCGAGCAGCGTGCCGAGGTCGTAGCCGCTGACCGCGCAATGGCGGATGACGATATTCTCCGACGGGATCGCGCGGCCGAGCGCGAAGCTGCTCTTGATGACGATCGCATCGTCGTTGGGGGTGTTGACGCGGCAGCGTTCGACGATCGTGTCGGCGACGCAATCGAGGTCGATGCCGTCGCGGTCGCTGTCGATCGACAGGTCGTGGACGTGCAGGCCGTGCGTGCCGGTGGCGAGGATGGCGAAATGGCCGCATTTCAGCATCGTGAAGCCGGACAGGCGAATGTTGCGGCCGTTCTTCAGCGCGATCCCCTTGTTGCCAAGGCCGTTCATGCGGGTGGCGTCGGGTTCGAGCTTTGCGATCTCTTCCGCGGTCATCTGCCGCATCGACAGCGGGCGCTCGCCGGTCTGCGCCTTCCACCGCGCGCCGGGGCCGTCGCGGGTGAGGCCGATGCCATGGATCAGGCCGGTGCCGGTGATCGCGACATCCTCGACGTCCTCGCCCCAGATCAGGCTGTTGCGCCAATGGCTGTGGCCGAAATCCTGATAGAGCTGTTCGCCATTGTCTTCGGGCAGGTCGTAGCCGGCGCCGGTCGCCGCCTCGATCACCGCGCCCTTGGCCAGCACGATCGTGACGCGGCTGCGCAGGCGGATCGAATAGCAGCGATAGCGGCCGGCGGGGATGGTGACGGTGCCGCCCTGCGGCCGGGCGGCGGCGGCCGCGATGGCGGCGTTGATCGCGGGAGAATCGAGCGCCGTGCCGTCGCCCTTCGCGCCATGGTCGCGGACGTCGATCATCGTCGCGGCATGGGCGGGGAAGGGGAGGAAGAGGGACCCCATCCCGAGGGCGGCGGCGCGGCGGGTGATGGTCATGTGATCCCTTGCCCCGTCCGCCTCCCCGGCGGAGGCCGGGGTCCCGTCGGGATGATGCGGGCGACGATTCACGAACGCCTGCCCGGCTGGGCCCCGACTTTCGCCGGGGACGCGGTGGAGGCGCGGTGCGGCATGGCCTATTGCAGGTTCACATAGGCGCCGCCGTCGACCAGCAGCGAGGCGCCGGTGACATATTGCGACAGGTCGGATGCGAGGAACACGGTCGGCCCGACGAGGTCCTCCGGCTGACCGAGGCGGCCGAGCGGGATGCGCCCCTCCATGTACGACCGCTTCTCCTGATCGGCGAGGTCGTCCTTGTTGATGTCGGTCAGGATCGTGCCGGGGAACAGCGAGTTGCAGCGAATCTTGTGCTTGCCGAGCGCGATCGCGACCGACTGCATCAGCGAATGCAGCCCCGCCTTGGTCGGGGTGTAGTGCGTCTGATATTCGCCGCCGACCAGCGCCGAAATCGACGACATGGCGATGATCGAGCCGCCGTCGCCCTGCTTCACCATCTGGTTCGCCGCCGCCTGCACCATGAAATAGGCACCGTGGAGGTTGACCTGCATCGTCCGTTCGAATGTCTCGACCGGCATGTCGAGGAAGGCGTGGAAGGGGCAGATCCCGGCGTTGTTGACGAACACGTCGACACGGCCGAGTGCCGCCACCGCCTTGGCGACGAAATCGGTCGCGGTGGCGGGGTCGGAGACGTCGCCCTGTACCGCGATGCCCTTGCGGCCCAGCGCCTCGATCTCGGCGACTGCGGCATGGGCGCCGGCGACGTCGCGGCTGAAGTTCAACGCGACGTCCGCACCGTGGCGCGCGCAGCCGATCGCCACGGCGCGGCCGATCCCGGCCGACGCGCCGGTGACCAGCACGGTCTTGCCTTCGAGCAACATGTTCTTCTCCTTGGGGATTAGCTTTGCGGCTCGAAGCCGAGTTCGTGGCTGATCGCATTGGCGGTGCCGCGGACCTCGTCGGTCAGCGCGGTCATGCGATCGTCGCTCATATATTGCGCGGCGCTCGACACGCTGATCGCGCCGACGATCTTGCCGGCGGCATCGCGGATCGGCGCGGCGACGCAGCGAATCTGGTCCTCGTTCTCCTCGAGGTCGAAGGCGCGGCCGACCCTGGCATAGCCCTCCATCCGCTCGCGCCACAGCCGGGCGTCGGCCTTGGGGGCGCCGCCCGCCTGGTCGGCGGCGAAGCGTTCGTCCCAATAGGCGGGCGGGGAATCGATCATCAGCGCCTTGCCGAGTCCGGTCGAGCTCAACGGCTGGCGGTCGCCGACGCGGCTGGAGATGGTGATGCGGCGGCGGCCCGGCACCTTGTCGAGGTAGAGCGCATAGTCGCCGTCGAACACGCCGAGATGCACCGTATCCTCGGTCGAGGCGGCGAGTTCCTCGAGATGGGGGCGCGCGACCTGGACGAGATCGGCCTGCGCCTGCGCGAGCGTGCCGAGCAGCAGCAGCTTCGGCCCGAGCCGGTAGCCGGCGCGCGGGGTGAAGGCGAGGTAGCCGCGATCGACCAGCGCGCTGAGCAGCCGGTGCGTCGTGCTTTTGGTCAGGTCGAGCTTGGCGGCGAGTTCGCTCAGCGTCAGCACCTCGTGGCTTACCGCCTCGATCAGGTCGAGCCCGCGCATCAGCGTCTGGCTGCCCGCGCCGACTGCGCCGGCGGCTCCGTTGGAGGTATCGGGCTTTTCGATGGTGGCGGTGCTCGTCATGTCCACTCCTTAGGACGCCCTCTTACATCCTGGCAACGTAACAAGCGACCGGCCGCCGCACATGCGACGACCGCCCAGGGGAGGAACGCGTCAGAACTTGAGCTGGAACCCGGCGAAGAAGCGCTGTCCGGGGTAGTAGACTTCCACCGTACCGATATTCTTGATGTAGCTCTTCGAATATTCCTTACCGATATTCTGCATTTCCATGAACAGGCTGTAGTGCCATTCCGGGAAGCGGAAGGTGATCTTGCCGTCCAGATAGCCTTCGCCCTTGCGATAGATCGGGTTGTTGCTGTTCACGGAATTGACGGCCTCGACCAGCCAGTCGGAGCGGTAATTGTAGCTGAGGCGCGCGTTCAGCCAGTCCTTGTCGTAGAAGACGCTCGCATTGTACGTCCACTTCGACAGGCCGGGATATTCGTCCAGTGGCAAGCCGGTCGCGCTGTTGGTCAGGTTGGTACGGATCGCACGGGCGTAGGTGACGTTGCCGCTCGCACCCAGTCCGTCGAACGGCGCGGGGAGGAAGGTGAAGGCGGTCTGCGCGCTGCCCTCGATCCCGTCGAGCAATGCGCCGAAGCCGTTGATCGGCTGGCGCACCGTATAGAGAAGGCCGTCCTGGAACAGATCGACGTCGCTGCGCGTGACGTTGGGGACGACGAAGCTCTTCTCATACTTCTTGTAGTAACCGACGCTCAGCAGCGTATCGCGATTGGGATACCAGGCGAGGTTCGCCTCCCACTGGTCGGCGCGATAGGGCTTCAGCGCGGGGTTGCCCGCGGTGCAGATGTCGTTCGCCGCCGAGATGGTCGCATCGTCGAGGCAGTTGATGTTGGGCACCAGGTCGAGCGGCTTCGGGCGGGCAAGATTCTTTGCCCAATTGGCGCGCAACACGAGGTTGGGCGTGATCTCGAGCGCGGCGTTGAACGCCGGCAGCACATCGAAATAGTCGTTCGTGAGCGACAGCTGCTGCGACGCCAGAATCACCGTTTCGGTCCCGCCGGTTGCCGTGAAGCGCGTGACGCGCGCGATGTTGGTGCCCGTCCCCTTGTCGCGGGTGTAGGTGTAGCGGACGCCGGCGTTGCCGGTCAGGCGCATGCCGAACACCTCGGTGTCGACGTTCGCCTGGAGATAGCCCGCGGCGATCGATTCGGTGATCTTCGCCTGCGGGACCTGGGGCAGGCCGTCGGAGTTGAACAAGCGATCGTGGTCGAAGCCGGACAGGTCGAAATACTGGCTGATGATATTGGGTTCGAAATTGGCGAAGGCGATGCGGCCGGGGATGCCCGACGGCGCGCCCTTCAGGCCGCTGAACAGCGGCGCACCGCCGCTCGTCGCGCCCAGCGCGGTCAGCAGCGAGGCATATTCCGCCTGCGTCAGCTGGTTGGTGAAACCGCCGCCACCGATCGTGCCGCTCGGCGTCGAGCGCGCCGTGACCACCGGAACGATGTTGGTCGTATAGGAGACGTTGGCGCTGGTCTGATACACCGGCGTCGTGGTACCGCCGCCCGACACCAGGCGCGAACCGCCGCCGTTGTAGAGCAGATAGTCCTGCTTGCGGAACTGGCCGCCATATTCGATGCTCTTCAGCGGACCGGCGTCGACTTCCCAATCGATGTCGATCTTGATCTGGTCCTCGCTGTTGCTGGCGAACGTCGGGCGATACTGGACCGTCGGCCCGAGCACGCCGAGGTTGTTCCCGGGACGCGAGAAATTCGTGTAGATGCTGGGGTCGGCCGGATTGATCGTGTCGGGATAGGTGAAGACCGGGATGCCGAGGTCGTTGCGCGTGTCGACCTTGACGCCGGAAATGCCCGTGGACAGCGAGATCAGGTTGGTTTCACCCTCCGTCTTGGCGGTCGAATGCGAGACGATCGCCTTGATCTGGATGCGATCGAAGTCCCAGTCGAACCCGCCGATGTAATAGCGCGACTGCTGGTCGTACTGGAAGTCGCGGCGCTGGACGCCGAGGATGTTGGCGGAGCCGCTGTAGTTGGGCGCGGCGGCGGTGCCGATATTCACCGGGCCGGTCGCCGTCGTGTAGCTCGTGACGATATGGTTGGCGTCGACCGTCGCGCTGCTCTGCTGGACCTGCGGACGTGAGGTGCCGCCGTTCAGGCCGGCGGGCAGCGTCGCATCGAGCGGGAAGCGCTGGAAGCGGCCGAGGTCGAGCGAGTAATTGGTGTCGAACAGCTTCTGGTTGCGGTTGTTGATCGTCGCTTCGCCGAACACGCGGAAGTTGGATGCGACTTCATATTGGACGGTCAGATCCGCCGACAGGCGCTTGTCCCGCCGCACGAGGTTGCGATAGCGCGGCCCGTTCGGTGCCCAGTCGAAGAACTGGGTCTCGCAGGCGAGGCGACGTGCGGTGGCGTTCGAGGCATTCTGCCCGCCGACGCCGGCGCAGCTCGCATAGGTGTTGAAGTTCGAATAGAGCGGATCGGCGACCGTCTTCTGATCGGAGTGATCGAAGTCGGCAAGGCGGGTCCAGCCGGTGTTGCTTGCGTAATCCTGCCGCGTCGATTTGTCGTCGTAAGTGGCGTTGAACAGCACGCCCAGACCGTCGATCAGGAATTTCGGCGTGCCGAGGATGACCGTGGCGCGGGGCCGCCAGTCCTGCGTCAGGTCGAGGTGCTGTTCGGAAAAGACGATGCTGCCCAGCGCCTTTTTCAGTTCCAGCGGCTTGCGGGTTTCGACCGACACGGTGCCGCCGAGGCCACCCTCGGTGAGGTTCGCCTGATAGCCCTTGAACACGTCGATCGACTTGACGAGTTCGGTCGCTAGTTCGCGGAAATCGCCGGCGCGCGATCCGTTGGCCGAGGCCTGGCTGACGCCGTTGATCTCGACGCGGTTGAGGTCGGGTTCGACGCCGCGGATCGACACCTGCGTGCCCTCGCCGAAGTCGCGGCTCAGCTGGACGCCGGTGATGCGCGACAGCGAATCGCCGACGTTCTTGTCGGGGAAGCTGGCGATGTCGTCGGCGACGATCGAATCGACGACGGTGCCGGCGTTGCGCTTGCGGGCGATGGCGGATTGCAGCGAGGCGCGGGTGCCGACGACGAGGATGTCCTCGGGGCTGGCCTCGGGATCGTTGGCATCGGTCGTACCGGTGGTCGTCTGCACCGGCGCGTCGGCGGGAGCGGGATTGGCGGCCGGCGTTTCGGCGGGCGCCTTCGGCTCGACCGCGGCGGAGGAGGGGGCGACGGCGCGGTCGCCGGGGACCGGGCCGGTCTGCGCGGCGGCGGGCGTCGCGGCACAGCCGAGCGCGATGGCGAGGGCGGATGTCGTCGCGAGGGTGCGGCGGCTGGCGATCATGGAACTTCTCCCCTGGATGGACCGCGCGGCGCGGTCGGTCGGCGCTGCGTGTCGCCGCAGTCGCCCGTGCATGTGATGTGAGGCGGGCGTTACCCGGCGGCGGTCGGTCCTGCGGCGGGCGCGCGAAGGCGCGGCGCGGATCGGAAGTGTCGCTGCATCGGCCGTGTCATTCGCATCCCCTCCAGCTGTCGGTGCGGCTGTTACCGTCACCGCGGCATCCTGTGCCGAAACGTCTGTTTCACATACCAAGTCCACATACTGGACCGGTGTTCCGTTCCTAGGTTGCCAAAATTTGAAATGCAATCATGATTTGTGAGACAGATGCGTTTAGCCTGACAAAAACGGCACGAAGGAGAGCATGATGAGGCGGCCCAACAGAATCAGGTTGTTAGCAGGATTTCTGCTCGGCGCAGCCCTGCCGTCGGCCGGTGGCGCGTCGGCGGCGACGGGCCGCAGCGGCGAGCGACTCGATCGCGGGCTGGTCGCGGCGCCGGCCACGGGGGGCGGTTGGCTGGTCAGCTGGCGGTTGCGGGCGAGCGATGCGAAGTCGGTGCGGTTCGACGTCTATCGCGACGGCCGCAAGCTCAACGCCCGGCCCGTCGCCGACGCGACCGCCTTCGTCGATCCGCAGGGCGACGCCCGGGCGCGCTATACCATCCGCGCGGTGAACGGCGGCAAGCCAGGCGCGGCGAGCGCTGCGGCGTTGATGCTGCCGCGCGGCTATCTGTCGATCCCGCTGACGCCGCCGCCGGGCGGCACGACCCCGGACGGGCAGAGCTATACCTACACTGCCAACGACGTGTCGGTCGGCGATCTGGACGGCGACGGGCGCTACGAGGTGGTGCTCAAATGGGACCCGACCAACAGCCACGACAACAGCCAGGCGGGCTATACCGGCAACGTCTTCCTCGACGCCTATACGCTCGACGGCAGGCGATTGTGGCGGATCGACCTCGGCCGCAACATCCGCGCGGGCGCGCATTACACGCAGTTCCAGGTGTTCGACTTCGACGGCGACGGCCGGGCGGAGGTCGCGGTCAAGACCGCGGACGGGACGGTGGACGGCGTCGGCCGGACGATCGGCGATGCCGGGGCGGATTGGCGCGGCCATGACGGCACGGTGCCGCAGCCCGACCGCACCGGCGCGAAGACGCTCGCCGACGGCACCAAGGTCGCGCCGTTGCAGGGCCGCATCCTGAAGGGCCCGGAATATCTCACCGTCTTCGACGGGCGCAGCGGCCGGGCGCTGGCGACGGCGCCCTACGATCCGCCGCGCTATCCCGGCGGCGATCCGACGTTCGAGCAGGCGCGCGAAACCTGGGGCGACGGCTATGGCAACCGGTCGGACCGGTTCCTGGCGGGCGTCGCCTATCTCGACGGGCGGTTGCCGAGCATGATCTTCGGCCGCGGCTATTATGCCCGCACGACGGTGGCGGCGTGGGACTATCGCGGCGGCAAGCTGACCAAACGCTGGCTGTTCGACAGCGCCGCGTTGGGCAATCAGGAGTATGGCGGGCGCGGCAATCATCAGCTCAGCATCGCCGATGTCGACGGCGACGGTCGCGACGAGGTGATCTACGGATCGATGGCGATCGACGACACCGGCAAGGGGCTGTGGACGCAGCCGCTCTATCATGGCGATGCGATGCACGTCGCCGATCTCGATCCGCTGCGCCCGGGCCTCGAGAAATGGGGCGTGCACGAGGAGGTCCGGCGCAACGGCGGCATCGGCTCCGCCCTGCTCGACGCGCGCACCGGGGCGGTGCTGTGGAGCAAGCCCGCCGACAAGGACACCGGTCGCGGGCTCGCCGCCGATATCGATCCGCACCATGTCGGTGCCGAATTCTGGGGATCGAACAGCCGCGACCTGTTCGACGTTAAGGGTAACGGCATCGGCCCGGCGCCGCGCCAGACCAATTTCGCGCTCTATTGGGACGGCGACCTGCTGCAGGAGCTGCTCGACGGCACGACGATCAGCAAATGGGACTGGCGGACCGGCACCGCGACGCCGCTGCTCCACCCGGACGACGTCGCCTCGAACAACGGGACCAAGGCCAATCCGGCGTTGCAGGCCGACCTGCTGGGCGACTGGCGCGAGGAGGTGATGTGGCGGTCCGCGGACGACCGCGAGCTGCGCATCTATGTGACGCCCTATCCAACCCGGCACCGGCTGGTGACGCTGATGCAGGACCCGGTCTATCGCCTGGGCGTCGCGTGGCAGAACACGGCGTACAACCAGCCGCCGCACCTGTCCTATTTCCCGGGCAGCCTCACCCCGCGCGACGGCGCGGACTAAGCCGCGGCCTCACAGCGGGGCGGCATGCCCCTTCGCCTTGGGGCCGCCATAGGCGATCCGGCGGAGCAATGTCTCCGCCGGCCCCATCTCGCGGCGCGCCAGCCAGACGCGGCACAGGATGGCGGAGACGAGCCAGATCCCCGCGGCGATCAGCCACAGCTGCGGCAGCGAGAATTGCCCGACATAGCCGGCCGCATAGAAGATCGCGGCGCCGAGGATCGACTGCAGGCAATAGACGGTCAGCGTCATCCGCCCCATCGCGCGCAGCGTCACCGCCTGCCCGAACAGGCCGGCGCGGAACAGCAGCACCGCCAGCCCGATATGGCCGATCGTCATCAGCAGCCGCGCAGGCTCGAACACGGCCTCCGCCGCAATCCATGCCCAGCCGGGGGCGAGCGGCGATCCCATGTCGAGCCCGGTGCGCGCCAGCAGCGCGACATGCGCCCCGCGCAGCAGCAGCCCGCCGGCATAGCCGCCGACCAGCATCCGGCGATAGGTGGCGGCGGGCGCCGTCCCGGTCAGGATGCCGGTGCGGAACAAGGCCATGCCGATCAGCATGAAACTGACGCTCTCGGCGACATCGACCCAGCCGGTGATCGTCAGATTTTCGCGCATCCAATAGCCCGCGCTCCAGTGCAGCAGGCCGAGGGGATGCGTGCGCTGCGCGATCCGTTCGGCCCGCTGTTCGGTGCTGGGGCGGATGCTGGCGCGATGGGCGCGCTCCGCCGCGATCGCGCTACGGTCGTCGGCGGTGACCGGCAGGCCGCGCTGCGCCCGTGCGGCGGCGGCCTGGCCCTGTTCGAGCTGCACGACCTGCTGGTGCGTCCAGAACGCGGTGTTGGCGGCGAGCGCCATGGTCAGCAGCGCCGCGACGATCAGCAGGGTACGCGGACGGGCGCTGCGGAAGGCGAGCAGGAACAGCCCGCTGATCCCGTAATTCCACAGGATTTCGCCCGGCCACAGGAACAGCAGCCATTGCGCGACGCCGAAGCCCATCAGCGCGATCGACCGCCGCACCCAGATGTCGAGCGGTCGCGGCGAGGCACCGGCGCCGCCGGCATCCCCCTCCGCCCGGCGCAGCATGATGAGCATGCTCGCGCCGAACAGGATGGTGAACAGCCCGCGCATCGCACCCTGGACGAAGACGGTCTGGATGCCCCAGGCGATCCATTCGCCGTTCCACGCGGCGGGGAAGCGGGTCAGCGGATAATCGGCGACATCGCCCATGCCGTGGATGTTCATCAGCAGGATGCCGCAGATCGCGATCCCGCGCAGCACGTCGAGCGTGTGGATCCGCTCCGCCGGCGGAGCGGCGGCGGCGGGTCGAACGGCAAACGCCGGCTGGCGGGGATCAGACATGATTGGGCGCGCCGTATTGGATGAATCGAAACATGGGCCCCCCGGCACCGGCACCGATGCGCGCTCGCGTGTGCACCCGCCAGAGCTTAATAAGGCAGCATCACGTTCCAAAGCGGGATCGGGCCGGAAACGGCGCGTGCGCGGAACCCCCTGCGCCGACACCTGTTCGCATTAGAATTCTCGAACAAATCTGACAGGTTGGGGGCGTAATGGACGATCGGGGACATCGGGCGGAAAGCCCATGGGCGATGCCGGCGAGCGGATGGAAGGCGGTGCTGGGCCGCACCTGGGCGGAGACGAGCAGCGACAATGTCGGGCTGATTTCGGCAGGCGTCGCCTTCTACGGCTTCCTCGCGCTGGTGCCGCTGCTGGGTGCGTTCGTGCTCAGCTATGGCCTCGTCGCCGACCGTGCGACGGTGATCGCCCACGTCAACCAGCTGGCATCGGTGATGCCCGCCGACGCCGCACGGCTGGTCGGCGAGCAATTGCTGACCGTCGTCCAGTCGTCCGACGGCAAGAAGGGGCTGGGCCTGCTGCTCGCGCTTGCGCTAGCCCTGTTCGGCGCCCGCAACGCCGCGGGGGCGGTCGTCACCGCGCTCAACGTCGCCTATGAGGAAGAGGAGAAGCGCGGCTTCATCAAGGTCAATCTGCTCGCGCTCGGCATCACCGCCGCGGCGGTGACCGTCGCGCTGGTCGCGGCGGTGGCGATCGCCGCGCTCGGCACGTTGCAGGGCCTGTTGCCCGGCGCGCCCGGCGTGGTCGTGGTCGCCGGCAAGCTCGGGTCGTACGTGCTGCTGCTCGCGGCGGGCGCGGGGGCGGCGGCGACGCTGTACCGCTTCGGTCCGTCGCGGGCGCGGGCGCGCTGGATGTGGCTGACGCCGGGGTCGCTGTTCGCGGCGTTCGGATGGCTGCTGCTGAGCCTCGGCTTCGGGCTTTATGTGGCCAATTTCGGCAATTACAACGCGACCTACGGCTCGCTGAGCGCGGTCGTCGTGATGCTGACGTGGATGTACCTGTCGGGCTATATCCTGATCTTCGGGGCCGAGCTCAACGCCGAGCTGGAGCATCAGACCGCGCATGACACGACCACCGGCACGGCGCGGCCGCTCGGCAGTCGCGGATCGTGGGTCGCGGATCACGTCGCCGGCGACAAGGTGGCGCGCGCCGCCCCCGCGGAGAGCCATCGTCGCCAGCAGGGGGCGGCGGCCGAATTCGCCGCCAGCCGCGCCACCGCGCACGCCGCGCGGGTCGTCGGTCTGGGCAAGGCGGGGCTGGCGACCAGCGCGGCCGCGACGCTGGGGCTGCGCCTGTTGCGCAAGCGCGGCCATGCGCGGACCGGTGCGGCGCTGCTCGGCGGAAGCGCGCTCGCGGCGTGGCTGACGCGCGACCGGGTCCGGGTCCGCGCGGTGCTGTTCGACCTCGACGGGACGTTGGTCGACAGCAACGACTTCCACGTCGACGCCTGGGAACGGGCGTTCCGCGAGGCGGGGCATGCGATCGATCGCGACCGGATCGCCGGGCAGATCGGCAAGGGCGGCGACCTGCTGGTGCCCGCGCTATTGCCGGACGCGCCCGCGGCGCAGCAGGAACGGCTCGGCACGCGGCACGGCGAGATATTCAAGGCGCGCTACCTCGATCTGGTCCGGCCGTTTCCCGGTGCCGCGGCGCTGCTGCGCCGGGTGAGCGACAGCGGCCGCAAGGTGGTGCTCGCCTCGTCCGCGAGCGGCGAGGAACTGGACCATTATATGGGCCTGCTCGGCGCCCGGGATCTGGTGAGCGCCACCACGTCCAGCGACGATGTGTCGACCACCAAGCCGGCCGGCGACATCTTCGCCGCGGCGCTGGCCAAGGCGGGCGTCACGCCGCGCCATGCGATCGTCGTCGGCGACACGCCCTACGATATCGCCGCCGCCGAACAATGCGCGGTGCCGACCGTCGCGGTCCGCTCCGGCGGCTTCGACGCCGCGGCGCTGAAGGGCGCGGTCGCGCGCTACGACGATGTCGCGGCGCTGCTCGCCGGTTTCGACCGGTCGCCGCTGGCGCGCTAGGCGTCCGCGGTTTCGGCGGCGAGCAGCTTCAGCGGCACGGCCGCGTCGGCGAGGCGCGCGGGGTCGACGATCGCACCGCGCTGCACCAGCGCACGGCCCTGGACGTAATCCTTGACCGCATTGACGCAGTCGAAGGCGAGGATGCGGCCGTCGCGCAGATAGGCGACGCTGAACGACCGCGTCGCCGGGTCGCCGCGCAGGATCGCGGTGTCGAAGCCGGACGACAGGCCGACGGTCTGCAGCTTGAGGTCATACTGGTTCGACCAGAACCACGGGACCGCATCGTACGGCGCCGGCGTGCCGGTGATGTCCCGCGCGACGACGGTCGCCTGGTCGTTGGCGTTCTGCACCGATTCGAGCCGGATCGTCGCGCCGCCGGCATAAGGGTTGGGATGCGCCGCGCAGTCGCCGATCGCATAGACGTGGGGCAGGCTGGTGCGGCAATGCGCATCGACGATCACGCCATTGCCCGCCGCCGTGCCGGCCGCGACCAGCGGTTCGACCGCGGGGATGATGCCGATGCCGACGATGACCATGTCGCACGCCAGCGCTTCGCCCGTTTCGAGCCGCACCGCGCTCGCCGCCCCGTCGCGTCCGTCGATGCAGGCGACCGTCGTGGACAGGCGGATGTCGACGCCCTTCGCGCGATGTTCGGCCTCGTAGAAGCGCGACAGCGCCTCGCCGGCGACGCGTGCGAGCACGCGGTCCTGCGCCTCGAGCAGGACGACCTGCTTGCCGAACTTGGTGAGCACCGCCGCCGCCTCGAGGCCGATATAGCCGCCGCCGATCACCGCGACGCGGGTGACGCCGGGCAGTTCGCCGATCATCCGGTCGACGTCGGCCCGCGTCCGGACCGCGTGCACGCCCTTGAGGTCGTGGCCCGAGCAGGTCAGCCGCCGCGCCGCGCCGCCGGTCGCCCAGATCAGGATGCCATAGCCGATGGCGTCGCCGTCCTGCAGCGTCACGGTGCGCGCGCTCGCATCGACCGCGACGATCCGCCGGCCCAGTCGCAGCGTCACGTGGCGTTCGGCCCAGAAGGCGATCGGCCGGATCAGGATCCGCTCGAACGTCTTCTCGCCCGCGAAATAGTCCTTGCTCAGCGGCGGGCGTTCATAGGGGGGATCGGGTTCGTCCCCGACGATCGCGATCGTGCCGGCGAAGCCGCGCTGGCGGAGCAGCAGCGCCGCCTGCGCCCCGGCATGGCCCGCTCCGGCGATCAGGACATCGTAATGCTGCGACATGGAACCCTCTTTCCCGCCGGCCCACGCATGAGGCCGGCTCGCGACTGTGTCATACCATGGCCGATGCGCGGGATCGCGCAAGGCCGTTCGGACGTCGGGGAGGAAGTGGTGCCCGGGGACGGATTCGAACCGCCGACACTGCGATTTTCAGTCGCATGCTCTACCAACTGAGCTACCCGGGCAGGGCGAAGCGCGGAAGAAGACCGCGTTCGGAAGGGCGCCTTTAATCAGCCCGATCGACGCTGTCCAGCCCGTCTTGCGCATCATCCTTCACCGGAATGCGATATCCCTCGCTCAGCCATTGCAGCAGGTCGCGATCGCGGCAGCCGCGCGAGCAGAAGGGGGCGTCGTCGGGCGTGGCGGGCTTTCGGCAGACCGGGCAGGCGCTGGTGTTCATGCGATGTGCCACTGACGGGTGACGCCGGTGCGGCGGGCGAGTTCGGCCAGCCATTCCGGCCGATTCGCGAGCGCCGCATGCTGCGCGGCGGGTAGGCGGTGGTGCAGCGGCGCGCCGGGCGGTTCGCGCTCCAGCCGGCGCAGCGTCGCGCGCAACCCCGCCGCGGCCGGATCGGCGCGCAGCAGTTCGGGCAGCGACGCCCGGGCGCGGGGGCGGACGATCTGGAGGAAGCCGAAGCCGTTGACCGCGGTGCGCTCGAACGGCGGCGGCAATGCGGCGTCGATCGCGTCGGCCACCGCCTGCCGCGCCGCCTTGTTCGCCAGCGTCGGGAAGTCGACGCCGATCGACCCGCCGATGCCATGGCGGCGGATCGCGGCGGCGACGGCGTGCGCCGCGGCGACGGCGAGCGGTTCGAGCGGGGGCGGGCCATCGACGTCGAACAGTGTCATCGCCGGCGTCGGCGACAGCCGCAGCGCGCCGAGCGGGAAGGCGATGGCGCCGCCGGTCGCTTCCTCGAGCAGTTCGGACCAGCCGGCCGCTTCCAGCGCATCGGGTTCGTGCGCCCGCAGGATGCGCACGGGATGGCCGCTTGCGTGCAGCCGGGCGAGCAGGTCCGGGCCCGGACCGGGAGCGGCGTCGGTGGCGGCGGCGCGGGCGGGCTTGGGGCGGCCGGGCTCCGGAATCGCCTCGCGCACCACCTCGACCGTGAGCGTTGCGCCCTTGGTGACGCCGGGCGGGATGCGCGCGATCACCGCCTCTTCGCCGAGCAGGTCGAGCCGGCCCATGCCGCCCGCGGTCAGTTCGACCAGCCGCGCCGGCGCGATCGTGCCGAGACGCAGGGGGGAGGGGCGTTCGATCGCCGCCTCGACGATCGCACCATCGGCGACCAGCGCGGCGCGGGCCTCACCGATGCCCGCTTCGTACAGCCACTCAGGCAAGCGGCAGGCCGGCCGCGCGCAGCAATGCGCGGGTTTCCATCAGCGGCAGGCCGATGACGCCCGAATGGCTGCCGTGGATGAAGCGGACGAACGCCTCGGCGCGGCCCTGGATGGCATAGCCGCCCGCCTTGCCCAGCCCTTCGCCGCAGGCGACATAGGCGTCGATCTCGGCTTGAGACAGCGGGCGGAAGGCGACGATCGTATCGGCGATCCGCGTCCGCTCGATACCGTCGGCGCCGATCACGCAGACCGCGGACAGGGCATGGTGGCGACGGCCCGACAGGCGGGCGAGCAGGTCGCGCTGGATCGCCTCCGTCTCGGCGGGGGGCAGGATGGCACGGCCGAGCGCGATCGTGGTGTCGCCGGCAATCACCGTCTCGTGCGCCGCGCGTTCGACCGCGCGCGCTTTTTCGACCGCGAGCCGCAGCGCATAGACGCGCGGGGCCTCGCCGCGCAGCGGCGTCTCGTCGATCGCGGGCGCGGCGATGCGATCGGGCACGCAGCCGAGGCGCGCCAGCAGATCCCGCCGGCGCGGCGAGGAGGAGGCGAGGACGAGGTGCAAGGAAGCCGGCGGCATGATCGCCGCCCCGCCGTTTATTGCGGGCCGGGGCCGCCGCGGCCGGGCATGAAGCGGTAGGTGATCCGCCCCTTGGTGAGGTCATAGGGGGTGAGTTCGACCAGCACCTCGTCGCCGACCAGCACGCGGATGCGGTTCTTGCGCATCTTGCCGGCGGTATGCCCGAGAATTTCGTGGTCGTTTTCGAGCTGCACCCGGAACATCGCGTTGGGGAGCAATTCCACCACGCGGCCGCGCATCTCGAGCAATTCTTCCTTGGCCAAAAATCAACCTCTATTCGCGTCTATCGGCCGCGCCCTTAGCGCAAGCTGCCGAAAAAGGGAAGCAATGCGGGCCGGCCGGTCCATCCGGCATCGGCACCCGCCCAGCGGCCTCAAGATGGGGGCGGAAACGCGCAAGGGCAACGGGTGCGGACCGCCATTCGACGCGACGTGAACACCAGGAACACCCCGGCGGGAACGCACCTCTCCCATCGTTCCCGTTTTGCCATCGATCCGGGCGGCGCGACGGCGGACGGCGGGCGTGCAGGACAGGGCGGATTTGCGGCCCCTCGTGCCCTATGCATCGGGGGCGGTCCGGCAGCGCGTGAAACAATTGTTCGTCATTCCCGCGCAGGCGGGAATTCATTACCGCCGGCGTTTCGGCCCTGTCCACACGGCTCGCGCGGATAGACTGCCACCCGCGCGCGTGACGATGCGAGGCAGCGAGGGCGGGTGGGCCGCCCCCGCCCCTGACATTACCCGCCGCCGCCTGCCGCCAGCGCCGCCAGCAGCAACAGCGCGACGATATTGGTGATCTTTATCATCGGGTTCACCGCCGGGCCTGCGGTGTCCTTGTACGGGTCGCCGACGGTGTCGCCGGTGACCGCTGCCTTGTGCGCCTCCGACCCCTTGCCGCCGTAATTGCCGTCCTCGATATACTTCTTGGCATTGTCCCAGGCGCCGCCGCCGCTGGTCATTGAGATGGCGACGAACAGACCGGAGACGATGACGCCGAGCAGCATCGCGCCCAGCGAGGCGAAGCCCTGCGCCTGTCCGGCGACCGCGGTGATGATGAAGTACAAGGCGATCGGGCTGACCACGGGAAGCAGCGAGGGGACGATCATCTCCTTGATCGCGGCGCGGGTGACGAGGTCGACGGTGCGGCCGTAGTTTGGCCGGCTGGTGCCGAGCATGATCCCCGGATTGTCGCGGAACTGGCCGCGCACCTCCTCGACCACCGCGCCCGCCGCACGGCCGACCGCGGTCATGCCGAACGCGCCGAACAGATAGGGGAGCAGCGCGCCGAGCAGCAGCCCCACGATGACATAAGGGTTGGACAGGCTGAAATCCACGGTGACGTCGGGGAAATAGGTCTGGAGATCGGTGGTATAGGCACCGAACAGGACGAGGGCGGCAAGACCGGCGGAGCCGATCGCATAGCCCTTGGTCACCGCCTTGGTGGTGTTACCGACCGCGTCGAGCGCGTCCGTGCGCTGGCGGACGTCGTCGGGCAGGCCCGCCATTTCGGCGATGCCGCCCGCATTGTCGGTCACGGGGCCGTAAGCGTCCAGCGCCACCACCATGCCGGCGAGCGCGAGCATCGCGGTCGCGGCGAAGGCGATGCCGATGATGCCGGCGAGCTGATAGGTGGCGATGACCGCGACGACGATCACCAATGTCGGCAGCGCGGTCGATTCGAGGCTGATCGCGAGGCCCTGGATGACGTTGGTGCCGTGGCCGGTCTGGCTGGCGGCGGCGATCGATTTGACCGGGCGATAATTGGTGCCGGTGTAATATTCGGTGATCCAGACGATCAGCCCGGTGACCGCGAGGCCGATCACCATGCACCAGAACAGGTCCAGCCCGGTGAAGCTCGGGATTGCGCCTGCCACCGCGGCGGGACGGTCGAAGCCGGTCGTCAGGTCGTCCGACACCGCGTCGAGGAAGCCGGCGCTGCCGATCGTGCGGTGGAGGTCGCCGAGGACATATTGCGTGGCGAAATAGATCGCCGGGATCGACAGCAGCGCCGAGGTCCAGAACCCCTTGTAGAGCGCGCCCATGATCGAGCCCTTGCCGAGCCGGACCATATAGGTGCCGATGATCGAGGTGATGATGCACACCCCGCCGACGAGCAGCGGCAGGGTCATCAGCCGCATCAGCTCGGCGGCATCGGCGCGGATCAGCAGCGCGATCGAGATCATCGTGACGCCGAGCGTGACGACATAGGTTTCGAACAGGTCGGCGGCCATGCCGGCGCAATCGCCGACATTGTCGCCGACGTTGTCGGCGATCACCGCGGGGTTGCGGGGGTCGTCTTCCGGGATGCCCGCCTCGACCTTGCCGACGAGGTCGGCGCCGACGTCCGCCGCCTTGGTGAAGATGCCGCCGCCGAGCCGCGCGAAGATCGAGATGAGCGAGGCACCGAAGGCGAGCGCGGTCAGTGCCTCGACGATGATCCGGTCGTTGGGGGCGTGGCCGGCGGGGCCGGTCAGATACCAGAAGAAGGTGCTGATCGCGAGCAGGCCCAGTCCGGCGACGAGCATGCCGGTCACCGCGCCCGAGCGGAACGCCATGGTGAGGCCGCCCTGCAGCGAGGTGCGCGCGGCCTCCGCGGTGCGGACGTTGGCGCGGACCGAGATGTTCATGCCGACATAGCCGGCAACGCCCGACAGGACCGCCCCGATGACGAAGCCGATCGTCGAGATCGCGCCCAGTGCGACGAACAGGATCACCGCGACGATGACGCCGACGATCGCGATGGTGGTATACTGGCGGCCGAGATAGGCTTTCGCCCCCTCCTGGATCGCGGCGGCGATGTCCTGCATCCTGGCGTCACCGGGCGACGCCCGGAGCACCTGCTGGCTGGTGACGAAGCCATAGACCACGGCAATGACGCCGCAGAGGATGGCGATGGTGACCGTGGTCATTCAGCGCTTCCTTCTCCTGTTGACGTCGCGGACCGATGTGTCCCGGTTCCACGCGCTTGGCCGGAGGCTATGGCGATGCGGCGGGGAGCGCAAGCGATTGCGGTGCGGGCGGCCGCCGCGGGTCGGCGGGTGGCGCGCAAGTGGCGCTGCCGGATAGAAAGAAAGGAAGTTCGCGCGGAGGCGCGGAGACGCGGAGGTGTGGCGCCCGCCGCATTGGCGGCGCTTTCCATCCACCATGCAAATGACAGGGCCACGCCAGCTCCGGACGATACCCCTCCGCGTCTCCGCGTCTCCGCGTGAACCCTCTTCTCCCTTCCACGGCGTCGCGCGAGCGAACCTCCGGGGGCGACCGATCGTCTGCGCGCATGAAAAATCATCCGTCATTCCCGCGCAGGCGGGGATGTGGATTCACGTTTGAAGTGCACCGATTGAGGCATGGAGGAATGCCTCGGCGGGGGTTTGGAAGTCGAGGCATTTTCTGGGTGTGTCGTTGAGGCGTTTGGCAAAGGCGCGCAGCTGTGCGGGGGACAGGGTGTCGAGGTTGGTCTTGCGCGGCAGGTAGCGGCGCAGGCGACCGATGGTGTTTTCGACGCCGCCCTTCTGCCAGGGGCTGC